>JAAUYA010129523.1_pt1 | contig 16678 bp, 14 predicted proteins | sample 7278161 | NCBI WGS metagenome assembly JAAUYA01 (sample SAMN14350120, study PRJNA611818) | marine sediment metagenome | isolation source: surface marine sediment (3m) | place: French Polynesia: Moorea | collected 2018-08
TGGCTTCATACTCAATGCCCTTGCGCTCCAAGGTTGCCCGCCATTTTCCCGCTAAATCTTTCCCTACTGGCTGTCGCTTCCCATTGCTGACCATCTTGCCTGCTGGATTCGGGCTAAACTCCTCAAAAGGAACGCTGAGTACGTAAGTATCTTGAGGCAGCGCTCGATGCAGCAGTTGGTACTCTGGTTCGAGCTGAAAGGTAATTTGCAGGTGCCGGGATAACTGAGCACAGGCTTGGCGAGGTTGGTTGAGGTTGGGATTGCTGGTTTCTAAATGCCACATGGCACTGGCAGCTAGATAGCGTGATTCCTTATCGGGGAATGCTCCGGCCACGTCGGTTCTCAAACTTTCATACAGTTTCCCGGCAGCTTCCTTGAGGGCTTTGATATCCTGAGCGTGTCTTTGGTAAATCTCCCTCATGGCTTCTCGATAGCGTCCTTTCAAATCCTGGGCGTAGGGGAGGTAATACCGTTCCCATTCTTCCCTGGTTTCCAAATTCTCTGGTGGGGAAAAGAGATAGCGAAACTCATCCCGGTGGCGGGAGCGAATGCGAGTGGGCTGCCAGGCTGGGTTCACTGCATCCCTGGCGATGGCATTGATGGGATTGCCACCCTCTGCAGGCAGGGGCATGGTTTTGTAAAGCCTCTGGTCTTTTTTGAAGTCAAACAGGTAACTGGGATAATCTTCCGACCACTGTTGGGCTTGTTGGAGGAGGTAGGGGTGGTAATCTTCCAGCCGCGTCGCACTTTTGGGACTATCCACCTCTATTTGCAGGGCGTCAAACAGTCTGTCGAGCAGTTTCCTCTGCTTCTGGATAAATAAACCGGCAGGCTGCCCGGGTTGAGGTACGGAAGATTGCACCCTGCCAATTAAAGTAGCCACCCAGCCAATCTTGTTTTTAGCTATGGCCACGGCAATTTGGCGCAGCTTGGTGTATTTAAGCCTTCCTCGCTCGTCTCGGGCTCGAGTGTAGTCAATCTTGGGGCGTTTTTGCACCGGTTCATATTCATTCTCTTCATTGGCATGGCGGGTTTCGGCGGCAATGTGGGGAATTTTCCAGGCGGGAGTGATGACTAAGTAGGTGGACAAAATTAATTGTATAAAAAAATGGCTGTAAGCCAGTTAGAGCGTAAAACCTTTGTGTAAATAAATCTGTCCAGGTACTTAATTGGTCGCCATCAAAGTCGCATTGATGGTGCTGCATCGCTTGGTCGGAGCGAATGAAGGCGCAGCCCCGATATTTGAGCAGCTCCCGTTTTTGCCGGTTGTCCACCGTGTAACGGCGGATTTTATCTTTAGACACGATGGGATAGCGAGTGACAATCACTTCGGTACCGTGTTTGAGGTGGGGCGCGACGATAGTGCCGGGTTTTAAATCATCGCAAGGCTGTGCCATAGCCGAGCCGTGATGTATCGCCCCTTTGATGGCCAAATCCCGCCATTTTTTAGCCAACTGCTCTCGCATAAAACTGGCGACTTTGGGGAAATCCAGCAGTTGTCCGTATCTATCGTGCCGCAGGATGGCAATCATCCTCGAACAACTGCGCCTTTGTTCCTCATTATCTTCATCCAGGTTGGTAATGCCATCTTCATGGTGATGGCTGGCAGAGGCTGCCTGGCGCTCGTGTTGTTCGATGAGGTAGTTTTTGAGCTTGAGGGGGTCATTTTGCAGGGATGCCAGCTTTCGAGCTTCGACTTTGGTTGGTCCTACGAGATCGGCACTGATAGCTGCTTCGGAATACCAGATAGACAACTGTCAGGAATTTTCGTACCTTTGCACTCTAGCATTGCCCCGGTTGCCCAAGATGGCTCGGGGAAATTGGTAGTCACCGCAGGGGAGCAACTCCTCAATTTTGTCTTTAGCAATACCTTTGACCGAACTGCGGTCTACAATCAGGTCATACCCTTCAGCGTCGGTTAACTCTGCATCGGGCAGGAAGGTACCTTTAGCTAGGAAGCTGATGGCGGGCGCGTGGCAGTCTGCTTCAGTCCACTTGTCCATCCAGCAGAAGCGAAACTGCAGGGGGCGGCTATCAGTCCAACCCAATTTCGTGGCTAACCTGGGAGATATTTTCCCGTGACAGTCTCCGGTGCGGTAGGAGGCTGCTTCTTCTCTTTCCTCTCGGTTACGGCTTTCAAAGTTGACTATCTTTACTCGCAGGGGAAGGCCGTCTTCTCGACTGTCGAGTAAGTGCGCTCCTTCGATGCAGCTACTGACTAACAGCGAACCATAACGGCAGGCATGGTCTATTTGAGTTTTGAAGGGTTCAAGCAGTTTTTTGGATAGTTCCGCGCCTGCATAATAAACATTCTTCCCGGAACTAAAGGCGACTCGGCGAGGATTTCCATCGGGAAATTTGAGATTTTTTAGGGGGTCTAAACTATCGCCATCTGGATTAGGTTTGACTATTACCAGTGAGGCTAATTCTTCGGGTTCAAATATTAGTTCGAGTATGGAGTTACGAAGAATTTCTGGTTCAGTTAGATAGAAACCTTTTCCCCCATTTTCGTCAGTGAGGGATAAATCGATAACAGGTATTTTTAGTCCTTCTCCAGCTTCCACTTTGGTTTGAAGATGAGCGTTATTGTTAGTTTTTTTCATGGTCAAAATTTTCCCAATTAGCTCAATTTAGTCAAAAGAAAAGCCAATAAATTCGCTCTAGTTTGATTGACAATAAATATATTGACTGCTCGGGTAAACAATTGAATGAGCTTAGATTAAAATCAAATATTTATTATCACATCACCTGATAAGGTGAAAGCAATAATCCTATAGGATTGCAGAATAAATGTTTTTATTAAACTTGCTTTTATGGTCATAATTTATGTTATAATTAACCACCATAAAAGCAGATAAAATTTGAAAAGAAGAGCAAATTATGTCTATGCCTAAAGGTTACGACCCAACCAAAATTGGTCAGCCAGATTGTCCTGAAGAATGGTTAGAATATTTCTTGGATTGTAGTGATTATGATGAAGAGGATGAACCGGTTATTAGTAACTCTAAAGTCAAGAATAAATCTCGCTATCGAGATAATTTATTTAATGTTACTGAAGGACAGGTTGAGAATCCTAATTATTGGATTAATCTCTAATAAGATTGTGGCAAATAATCACAATAGTAAAACATCAAGGAAATAGGGAACAAGCAATAGGGAATACTAATTATTTTTCAAGCTTTTTAATAAGAGCAATAATCATTATAATTTCTTCTGATTATGTTTCCTTTTCTCTATTCCCTAAAAACAAAAAATATCGTTATTTAAGACCTGTGTTTTTTCGTTTTGATTTCTTAGTTGTGGTTGTTTTGGAAGAAACTGTGAGTAACTTATTTGTTTGATAATCTGGTAATTTGTTGCCAGAAAGCATTGTATATGAGACTTTCCGCTTACAATAAACATGAGTTCCTTCAACAGGAATACCTTGTTTCCACGCAGCAGTAATGGCTTTTTTGTCAGCAGTAATGGTAGTTTTTGTTTGTACCCTTTGGTATTCTTCAGGTAGGTTTTCGGGTTTGACTAAAACTTCACAGGTAGGCGGATTTTCCTGAATCTGAATTCGTCTTTGCTTGCCAACAATTTCCTGATTGACAATCCCACTTTCGTACTTGGTAAAGTAAATTTTGGTCGAGTCGGGAACGCCAACCTTCTAATTTTTTAATGGCTGCGGAATGAATTTGTACTAAGTATTCAATTCGGGCTTTAATGGCCGTAATTTCTGCATCAATTTGGTCAGCTAAATCTGCATAAGCATCAGTAGCTAGTTCTTGATTTTCTTGGTTTTTCCAGATAGATTGAAGTAATTGGTCAATTTTTTCACTATCGGCAAGAGATTCAAGTTTTTGCCATAATTCTGTGGCTAAGATTGAGGTGTTGGTTAAACTAGGAATCGCTAATTGCATTGTCTTTAGTTAATTATTAGCTAAAAAGTTCTGGTTTAAGGGGGCGATAGCACCTCTAATAGTAATTAAGTAAAATTAACTTGAAAAAGCGATATTAATCATCTTTGTTGGCCAATAAAGACGTTGCCACAATGGGAACAACGATAGGATTTATCCCATTCGTTTATTCGTTTTTGGTAGATTTTTTTGGCTTCAGCAACTTCTCGAAAGTCTTTATAAATTCCATAAATACAAAAGGCGATCGCTCCCCAGAATGCCAGATCCATTATCAGTATCATTCGCAGAAACATAGCAATAATCATTCCCACTACAAAGCTGGTAACTGCGATAACAATTATCTCTAATTTCCTGCCTTGAGGAAAAGTTGGTGGGGCTATTTGCCGAGCCAAGTTAGTTTGGTGGATAATTTGATTGTTAAATCTTCCGCGAAAGTTCGTACCTTTGATAGTTCCTGATTCATAGCTAATGCTAGTTTGTTCATCGTAAATTGCACTGAGTTTGCGTGTATTTCTACTGCCACAATAGTTACATTTAAACATAGTCCAATCTTTTCAAAGAAAATCTTCGCTATTATATCAGATATTTTATTGGTTGAATTTATGGCCTGGATAATTATTCTATAAACTCTGATAATTCTATCAGAAAACTAAAGTTGTAGTTGTGTTTTTTGCCTCTGGTATTGTCTGGAAATAAAGTCTAATTGAAACTGGTGTCTTGCTTGTTGTTTGTGTAATTGTTTCTTCTGCTGTTGTGAGAGCCAAATTTGATTCCATGTTAGTAGATTATCTTCTAATTGAGCATTGGGTAGTATAGTTAATAAATCTTCTCGTAATTGTCTGTCTTTACTGGTAATAGTTACTTGCTGAAATTGGTTAAAAATATTATCAGCCAATTGTTCTGGTTTTTCCAAACTTAAATATAGGGTAGGTTGACTTGTGGGCCGTTCATTTTCTACTAAGAAGGCGGAAACAACTTCAAGGGGATTATCGGTAATAATAACTCGGTTAATTTCCCCTTTAGTCGCCAACCAAAAAAAGGAGTTATTTTGATTATCTAGTGGTCTTTTCACAAATACAGGCTCTCCCGTTTCACTGGCATAGAGCAGGTTTTCTTGATAGAGAGCTTCGCAAAATTCTGGCGGGAGTTTGTATTCCCCGGCGAGGTGCCAGCGTAATTGATGCCATTTTTGTTCGTCTTTGTTTGGTAGCATAATCTCTTGTTCTCGATTGACAATAATATTCTTACTGGCTTTTGTTTCCCAACTGGATTGAACAGATTTGAGGTGAAATTCCTTTTCAAGCTTTCTCAAGGCCTTTTCTAAGATTCTTTTACTCTGCCAACAGTTAATAGTTTTACCGTCTGTTAGCCTGACTCGATTGACAATCAGATGTAAGTGGGGTCTAAATTCACCTTCGGGAGTATGGGTATCCCTGTGTTGTGCCAGTATCCATTGACAGTCTTTCAGCCCAATTTCCTGTAAACAACGTCCTACCAAGGCTAAAGTTTGATTGTCTTCTAAATAGTCTTTAGGGTGAGGGCTGAGGCTGATATGGCAGACTGGATATTTAACTCTTTGATTGCGTTTCGCTAGGAGGTTGAACTCTATAGCGAGATGAGCAGGAGTAGTTCCTACCATATTACTGGCAAGGAATCTGGCACCGGGTTTAGTCAGCACGTAATCCAGACAGCCGCGAAAGTTGTCACCGAAGGTTTGTTTGCCAATCATTCCTGAGATTGAGTAGTGGTTTCATCAAAGGGCAGATTGGTAACAACAGAGGCAATTTTAGTTAGGTTGACATTGATTTGATGGAGATTTTGTTGGTACAGTTCGATTTCTTCTGGATTAATGATGGCCGGGTTTCCCAATTGAACTGAGCTATGGCAATCTTTAGTAATTTGGTTAAGGTTAATTCCCATGCGGTAGAGTTCTAGTTTAATCTGGCCGAGTTGGCGATAGGCATCTAGGTTAATTGGAGGTAATGGTTGGGGAATTTCTCGTCTAAATGCGGCTCGCCTGACAAATTCACTGATGTTGATGCCTGATTGTTGGGCTTTGCTTTGAATAAGTTGGTATTCGCTTTCACTGAGTCGGATATAAAGGCGGTGGCTGCGTTTATTTTTCTGATTCATGTTGTTAGTTGCTGGGAAAAGATGAGTAGGAGTTAAGATTTTCAGTTACTTTGCTTAGTAACTTGGTGATTTGTTGAAGGTGATTAATTGTTTCTTGTAATGTTTGTTGCTGATAAATAGGGTAAGGAAGGAGAGTCATTGGAGCTTCGGCAACTTCTGGCTTGATGCCAAAAGCTCGGTCAGCTAATTCTTTAATTTTGAGATATCCTCCATCTCCTAAAGAGGTAACTAATTCTTGAGCTTCCCGGCGGCCGTAATTTGCCTGAATAATCCAATATTGCCACGCCATTTCCAGAGGAATGGGGCGAATTTTAACCATCCTCCTGCGTGTATTTTTGGCGGTAGGTTTAATGGTGGTTAGGCTGCGAGGTAGTTCTGAGTGCCATAGGTTTAGAGATTTGAGTTGATATTCTAGGTTCGAGCTACCATTTTTATTGATTACCCGATCTACTTCGGTTTGAGATAGGCAATATTGCAGGTGATTGTAGGGCTTAATAATTTCGAGTCGAAAGCGCTCGATCTCGATAATTTTACTTTCTGCTGGGGGCAGATATAGGCTTTGATTGTTGTTATTCATTGCGGTTGGTTTCGATAACTATCAGGATTTGTGGCAATTATAGTCAGGTAAACTTCCCTGTAACTTCAGCTATGTGGGTGAATTTGGTTGATTTCTTTAATCCTTTTGGATCGATCTTTGGGGAGGCAATACTGTTCGGTTAACAAAAAATTGTCGGTTGAGACTGTAGGGGAGCCCGCTTCGCGCTTAGAGGTGGGAGAGAGGGAGGAATAAGTGGGGGAGCCCGCTCCGCTCGGGAGCAGGGGGGCAGGGGAGAATTTGTATTTAAGTGTCTCCCCTACTCCCCCACTCCCTTACTTAGAAACGTCTCCCCGACTCCTCACTCCCCTACTCCCTTACTTAGAAACTACTCTGTGTCAACCTGAACTTTTCCTTTATTTTGTAACTTTGTAGTTACAAAGTGTAATATAATTGTGTTTGTGAAGATACTAATGAATCATAAGCAGCTTGGCTATTGCTGATGAGGCAAATTTGAAGATGAGAAAAAGCCTTTTTGTGCGGACAAAAACCCTGCTTGCTAAGGTAGTTGAACCTTTCTTTTTGGCCTTCATTGTTTATTGAGACTCTCTAGCAAAAAGGTAAGTAAAGAGAAGACACAATAAGTAATTTTAAGAAAAAACAAGAAAATACCAGACAAAAATCAGTCAGAGAAGGGTGGTTTAGTGGTAAGTATTGCTTATTTATCCTTATTTGAGCTTATTTATTCTTATTTTAGATTGTTTAAAGGATATTGATGGTCAAAACACGGTTCAATTTGGCAACAATTTGCTTATTTTTGCTTGTCGAATTAGGGTTTTTTTGAGGGTTTATTTGCAAGGGAGTACAATATCGGTTATTAATGGCCGTTGGTTAGACTTAGAGAAAAGTTTTCTTGGCTTTGGGCCTAGTTTAATTTTACAACACTACCATTTTTGTCCTGTACTTAGAGAAATTACTCGCTCTCGAATAATAAAAGCAATTGAACTATCTAAATTGACCAGACTATCAAGCAAAAACAATAGGCTCTCTTTTAATATATTATCAGATTTTATATCACCCAAGTGTTTATAGTAGGTTCTTTGTATTAACTTTTCGCAATAAAAGAATGTATCTGAGTCGTTTAGTTCTTTCAAAGTATCGGGATTATTAGCCAAAACTATTTTGGCCCAGATTAACCCTTCTGGTAAAAATTTTTCTGTACCAATTCCTGCTAACAATTTGGCAACAGACTTTAAATCAAAATGGCCTAAACCAATTATCAATCCTTTGAAGTATGATTTCTTTCCCTGCAAAGGAGGCCAATCCGTAGCATCCGAATTCCACCAACGGAGTGAGAGAAACAAGTATGAAATGAAGTAAGTTTTTTCGCTTTTTCTTATCTTGGACTCTAATTCTTCCCATAAATTCCACAAATTGCCTGAATGCAATTGATCCTCTTCAAGAATAAGCCTTTCCAATATTCTCTCAACAAATTCAACTGCTTCATACTTATGTCTATCTGACTGTCGATATACATAATCAAGAATTTCTGAAAATAACGTCTTGGCTTCTGATGGAGACTGCTCTAATAAAAAACGAGCAAAATATTCTTGATATTTATGCGAGGTTGTCAAATAAGCTGAAATATCATGATTGAGTGACCGTCTATCTTCTGTTAATTTTTTGAATAATAGTGCAAAGATTTGCTTAGTAAAGGATATGTGCAAACCATTACTGCTATTAAAGGGTATTATAAGTGCGGCAAATACTAAAAACCAGTGTGAATGGGTCTCAAATGATAGATTTTCTATGTTAAGCTCTATCTGGTTCTCACAGACACGTTTAACGAGTTTTTGTTCTTCGCTAAAGAACTCTTCAAAATACCTTATCTCCTCCTCACTGGATGGAGGGAAAGAATATCGCCATTTCTGTTTATAAAGTTTTGCATATTCTATCATTCCAGCAAAACAGGCATTGGCGAAATCATTATCAATTTCCCACAACTTATTTCTTATACCCCCAAATGGGTATTCCATTTCATGTGTGATTAAATGTAACAATGACAAAAAAATTACTTCTTTTGTTTGATGTCTAGTTTCATCATCAATTTCCAGTGAGAGTATTAACGGAACTGTTTGAATTGCTGGCTCAAAAAATGGGGTGGTAATCGCTAAATGATCTTGTCTGATATTGTTAACTATTCGTTCCATTAGAACTTGTAAAAGAACATAGATGCACCAATCCAGATTCTCTTTAGATAAATCAGTGTGAAAAAATTTAATCCCTATAGCAGCCAGATATGTCGGGTCACCGAATAATCGCGTAATATCATGTTCAATGTCCTTAATCTCAAGGTAATTCTGGTATTCGGTTTTCCATTTTTCTGAAGATATTTCAACATCATTTTCTCCATCAAACACCTTTTTTGCCCAATTCCATGTTCCTGAAGCCTTGTTTATTAACTCAAAATCTTGCTGACTTTCTTCTACAATCTCCCTTAAATCCTCATTTATCTTAGGTTTTACTGGAATTTGATTTTTTTCTGGGGGTTCTATTGAGTTATCAACTTCATATTTCCTGATATCCATACTATTTAGAGCTAATTTCCAAAGCTTATCTTCAGGATCAACTGTATTCTGGAAGTTATCTATGATTTGATTTATTTCTTCCCAATATCCTCCGACCTGTAAATTTGTAATCAGAGTTTCAAGATTATGCTTCCGGTGTGGAAGTTTATTAGCATTAAATCGCTCTTCTTGAGCAAATGGGATATCTTGCTCGTAGGGAGCTAAACTGCTATGTTCTACAGCACATCTATGCAAATCCCACCGATAAAATTCCTTAACCTTCAAAATTGGAAAACATAATTTCCCGATTTGTCTTGGATAGGCAGTTGCAACGCTGGCTAAAACTGCTGTTGTTGCCACGGAAGTACTGTTTTTCAAAAGATAATCAAAGGTGTACTCGATTAGCTTGTGTGCCCATTCATCTTGTATCTGGCATAATTCAAGCATCCAACTTTCGAGTGACATTAAAAGAGATTGGAGTAAGTGTGGTGTTACCTCTACCAAACCTCTATACATTGCCCAAATAACCGAATTTCCTTTTTGATTGATAATCGAATCATCTTTATTCTCAATTTCAACTTGGGTAATGCCAGTTCTTATCCCTCTTTCACTTTTCGAATATGCCTCCGTAGCATGATTTAAGACGAGGACAATTAATTTCAACGCCATTTTAGGATGATAGAACAAGAGAAAACGAGCAGGTGTCTTGTATATACCTGCAGGGGAATAACCTAGCCTCAATTTATCGGTAATACCAAAATCATTCTCACTATTAATAGGGCTGTAGTAACGAGCTTTTACTGCCTCCGTTTTTAACCAATTTCTTATCGCAACTTGACAAACTAGTTCAGGAAGTTCCTGACAAATTTCACGATTTTCTAGGCCGGATAAAGTGTATTCAATAACCTCTTGATAAAAGTCTCTAAGATGATAATTCCCAGTTTCCTTCACACTAAAAGATTCGGCTTTAATAATCAATTCCCTAACTTCATTCTTAAAAATTGAAGATAATTTAAAGATAACTTTTATGGCTTCCTTCAAATCCTTTTTAGAAAGTGATTGACTATTCCTAGATGAATAATGATATTTTTCTTCATCAATGATGTTGAAGAGGAGTTGACCAGCAGAACTTGCCTCAGATGGCAATTTTTGATCGGGTCTTAACTTTCTCGACCAATTCTTAGTCAATAATCTTAAGATTAGGCTTTTATGATCTTCTAAATCGTCAAAATATTTGTGTATAAAACTTATTACAACACCCCACCCTGGACCAACTGGCTTGAGGTACAGCCATTGATAAATATTATTTTGGTTTTGAGATCGTAACGATTGAATAAGTTGCTCATCTGGTTCCTGACATGAAGTACGTAATAGATGAATAAACCTTAACAGTAGGGCAAAATAATCTCCTCTTAAAATCTCTTCATATGAGTCAAAAAAAATCTGGCAATACTCTGACTTCAAAATAGCAATTATAACCTCGTCTTTCCAATATTGCTCTACTTCTCTCGCGTCAAATATTTCGGACACAAACGTGATTAGGTTTGGCGACGCATCAACTAGATATTCATTTAACCACAGTCTGAATGCTCTACGTTTTGCAGGTTCTTTGCCAAACCTTACAAAGAAATCAGGAGTATTTTGTTTTTCTTGATAAAACCTTTCGACAACTCTAATTAAAGCAACATCTTCGTAAATATCGTGTGAAGGACTAAACGATTCGCTTAAATTTTCCTCTGCCATAATGATATTGTCGTTAAGTAGTTGACTCACAATGAGAGAATCGAGACCTTCAACTCTCGCATAAAGGCTCATTGAAGTTGCCCGTGCCAAAGCAATTTCTTCAAAAACTCTTCCCCTTTCCGAATTCCTTTTTGAAATGACTTCATCCCAGATAACTTTTCTAAACTCTCTTTCAGTAATTTCTTCATTCCCCTTGAATAATTGAATATGCAAGATAACAAGATTGAGATAAAAAGGTCGCTGAAGTATTGGGATAAAACTTTTGTTGTGTGATAGATTTTTTAGAGACGGGAATTTTGCCTCAACCTGTTTGAGTTCCGTATCGTCAAGTAATGGAACATCGATGAAGTCATATTTGGGAAATTCGTAATGCAGTTGAAATATAAGTTGTTGATATGCGTAGGCTCTGCAGGTTATGATAATCTTTATATTCTCAAATCTTCGGCAAATACGTAGAAATTCCTTTAAAGCCTCATATGAATCTGTTTCAAGAAGTTTCTCCAAACTATCGATCAAAATTATGATTTGTTGACTTTGTCCAATTTGAACAAATATGTCGTTTAGAGTGTTATTTAAATATCCAAAGACATCATCAATTGAATCTTTACCAAAGGAGTCTGCCTTGAAAACCAAAGGATAAAAATCAGCATCCTGCAACTTTTGAATAACTGCTCTGGCAAAAACGGTTTTTCCTACGCCTGCCAAACCTTTGATGATGACCAACTTGTTGACAGCAAACTTCTGGAAAAATTTTTCATCGATGATTTTTCTATCTAAAAATAACTCATTACCCAACTTATGAAAGATGCCATCCAAGACCAGACTGCTCTTACCGCGTAATATCTGAATATCTTTTGTTATTGTTTCATTAAGGGGCAATGTTTGAAATGCGATCTCGGGATAATTATGTGAAAATAGTAGCTCGTTAAGAAAAGAAAAGTCACAAACTTTAAAGCGTTGAAATGGTTCCTCTAATTCATAAATTAGACCAGCTAAAAATACCCTCCCATCTACCTCAACAAAAACCCCGCTACCCGAAAAACCTTGACAGTTGTATAAAGGCTCACTATCAATTGAATAAAGCGCTGTATTTGTTGTAACTACGTTGTTATCCACATAATTTACCTTTATAGGAATTGCTTTAATATTGCCATAAGCTTGAGGGTAGCCTCTAAAAAAACAGTCGTTTACAGTATACTGAGTATTCAATATTTCAACTAAGGGAATATCGAGGTCAGGTAAATCATTCAGGACAATTACAGCACAATCAATATGCTCTTCTTCAGGAAAAAGGATTTCATCACTATCCTTTAGCGTGATGGGCATAAAATCTTCTTTTGTGTCGCCGGGAATTAAGATTTTTACAGATGATCGATCTAGTTGTTGATCAAAATTACTACCCAACAGACAATGTTTGGCGGTAATTAGATATAACAGTTCATTGTGTCCATAAGCAACGAGTACACCAGTCCCTTTTTCGTGCATCGTCTCAATTCTACACGTAATTTTGTTTACTATGTCAAGGTTACTATAGGTTGATTGTATAGCCATTTTCATTCCCGTTTGGATACAGACAAGAGAAGTTATATTTTTCTAACTCCGTTTCATTGAAAATGCTTCGAATCACATCATTGTCATAATTAAAAACAAAATGAATTTTCCTGGAAATATTTCGTTCGGGATTATTCACTATTCTAGCCAATGGTTCTTTATGAGGGAAGTAGTATTTATTTTTGCCATTCGCACTGATGATAAAGCCACTACAGTTGATCATCGAGAGTAATTCATCATTAGTATTAAATTTACTTGCATGATGAGATAACTTTACGTAATCAACCTTCAATTTGTTTTCGCGGGAGTAACCTTTTAGTTTTAATGCTTGGACAATTACAGATGGATGACTGTCTGCTAGGAACAGTACAGATTTATTTTTTACTTGAAAAATGAAGGTTATGCTAACTCTATTTTCCAGCTTGCGATCCTCTCGAAATGCTTTTCGAGAAAGTTTATCAATTGATTCAGAATAATCATTTTTTTTTGCAGATATAGCCTCTGACTGCTTCAATTCATGTTCAGAGTCGCGCCATAATATCTCATAATTTTCTAAATCCGAGCGTGTTGGTGACAATATAGTAAACTCTGCACCATAGAGGTTTGTAGTACCTATTTCATTGGTAATGGTTTGCTTGTGTAACTTCCCCATTTGACTCAGATAATCTCTAAGGCTGATTCCCTGGGAAATACTAATTTTATTATGTCTGTCGCGTATAGCAACGTCCAAATTGCTATGGTTAAACCAATATTTATCTACAATATCATTTGCCCCAAAATCCTTAACAAATCTCAAAACTCCGCCGATATGATCTCGATCTGTGTGAGTAATGACAAAAAGATCGATCTTTTCGTTCATTTGGATTAATCTTTCAGTTTCTTTCCTCAATGTACGGGTATACGTGGATGCGAAACCACCGTCAATAAAAATATTACGGTTTTTCCCGTCATCTCCGGTGTACTGAATGATAATTCCATCTCCATGTAGCACCTGGAGAATTTTTACTTTTATGGAAACATCCATGTTGATTTGCCAGTAGTTTTGTTATTGGAGTTTATTTCTTGGGGTAATTATAAATAGGAAAAACTATATATCCGAATCTTTGACATTATGTTTTTAGTTACGAATGGATTTCAGCAAAATAACTAATTATTATACCGAATACCGAAACTTTCTGGATATTTACCCCATTGAGAATAATATCGAGAAATTTTCCGTATATTCTTTGATAATAGCAAGAAACTTTCTGGAACTCTGATAATTGACTGGGAAAAAGAATATGATGGCAGTTTACAATGTCCAAAAGAAGGATGTGGTAGTAAAAATTTGCGGTTTGAGGTTCGGAAAAAAAGTAGTAAAAATAGCGAGAAAGTTAAGTTGTGGCTGTCCGTTGTGGAAATTGTCGGGGGCGTTCAAGACTTGTTCGTAACTTGCTCACGGAAGTGAGTAGATATGTATTGGGTCGCGAATGTCCTTGCTAAAAGTTAAGCTAAATTCCTGAGCCAGGTTGAGGACTGCATCTATCCCTAGTTGAGAGGCACAAGAAGCGGCGATTAAGTTACCGACGTAGACCCGAGGCATTATCTCTACATAGTTTGGCCCCTGCGTCCAGCTAATTTCCGGCGAAGGCGGTTCAACTCGCAGATAACCATTTTCTTGATAGCCACCAGCCCATTGCCAGAAGTCTGGTTGTCGTTTGAGTCCTATACGATAGGTAAATTGATACTCCCCTACACTAGTGGGGCGAAAGGAACCTTGGAAGAGCAGAGTATGGTTTGATTCTTGAGATTGATAGGGAAGGTCGATAGGATGCCAATGACCTTCACTGTTGAGTTTGTTTAGGGTATTAGTCCAGAGTTGAACTATCAAGTCTTGAGCTGGATAGGGGCTGCTCAATTTAACCGTCGCGCCAAAGTTTTCCAGCATGTAGAGAGTTAGGTGAGAATTTAAGGGAGGATGAATTTCCCTGAGCTGAACTAGTGAATTTTGTTTTCCCGCCGCCATTTTCTTGCCAGAGGATTACCTTTAACCATAATAAGACGGCTGCGGTCCCTACTGCTACTTGAGGTTAAAGCGGGGCGGAACTCATCACTCTTTTTATCTGGGCAAAGTTTCTGAGTAGTTTTTTAGGGTGCGTTTAAGAACTGAACTTCCACCAATATTTCATTTTCTTTAATGATTGAATCAGTCCACATAAAACCTTCTGAATTAGAGTAGCATACTTTCAGAGCATCAATATATTGTAGTTGTTTTCTAATTGCTTGACGACGTTGTTTTGCTGACTAGCCCCAGACATTCAGCCACGTGTACCTTCACCACTTCTGTTCCAAGAGTGGTGAGGCGGTATTTATTCTCTTGCTCACAAATAAGACCCTTATAGACAAGGCTATCCAAAGCAGGACGATAGTAGTCATTACGCTTATAGGCGTAAAGGTGTCGCCCTTGAGGTTCTTCACCAATAAGCGCACGCAAGATCCGAAGCTCCCTGTCTTCAAGAACTTCCGGTTATGATGCTCCTAGTCTGACAAAAGCGATCGCCAGTGCGGATTGTACTAACCTTTCCCGCCGCCACTTCTTACCCCTGACTCGCGCTCGCCACTTCCAGCAGCGTCAACTAGAGGCGGACCAACTGATTGAAGCCATTAAGTTAGCCCGCATTGATTATAGCCGCATGTTGACGCGCTGGCTGACAGAAGTAATGCCCGCTCATGTGGATGAATTAGTCTTTTGTGGCGGTACGGCAGAATACCTCAAACCAGAATTGAGGGATTATTTTGCCGTCTATCCTCAATCCTGGCACGCAGATATCCAAATACCAGCCCCCCTCGACTCTCATGACATGGGCATCCGTCTGGCTGATGTTTACGGGGCTTTTTGTTTTTTTAGCAGTTTATTGCCCCCTCAAGGGGAAAGCCCTACAGCAGCACCAAAGGAGGTTGTCCATGTCTGAGCAGAAAAAACAAGCTAATTTCTCCTTTCGCTACCAACCTTCTAGCGACAGCACTGATGCGGTTTTATTGGATTACCTGAAAAATCACGCTGTTTTGGACACTAAGACTCTAATTCTGGATGCCCTGAGAGCTTTTTGGCTTCCCTTTGCCTACCAAGAATCTCCAGAATATACCGACGAGCAGGTAAAACGGATTGGCTGGCATTGCATCTTTACCCTCCTCAACCACATTGAGCGCATTTGCTGCATTTTGGAGTTAGACCGCACTCAATTGGAGATTTGGGCCAAACCGGGCTTTGCCAGAGATGGTAGCAGGGGGGAGATATTGACCCCAAAAGTTGAGAATCATCATGACCCAAATCAAGCCAATAATCACAGTAATTTTACCGGTTTAAATATGTTGTCCTACCAACACCCACTGGAAGATGAAGATGAATAGAAGGAGGAAAAAAATGCCTGTAATTAACTTTATTGATGGCGAAAAAGGAGGGGTAGGAAAAAGCTTATTTGCTCGTTGTTTGCTCCATTATTTTGAGGAAAATCATCTCCCCTACACCCTGGTTGATGCCGATACCAATGCAGATGTCGCTCAAGTTTATCCAGGAGGAATTAAAGAGATTAACTTTAGAGTGGCAGATGAAGTAACCGCCATGAACTCCCGACAGGCTGCCGATGTTGACCGCATTTTCGAACTGGCTAAAGATAAAGCAGTGATTATTAATTTACCTGCCAACGTGCATCATGGAGTTACCTACTGGATTAAAGAAAATGACCTGCTCGAAGGGGAAATTGTCAAACAGGCGGGAGTCAGCCTCTGTAAGTGGTTTTTATGTTCGGGAAGTTATGATAGCGTCACTTTGTTTTTAAATTCTCTAGCAACTTTTGAAGGGAAATTAAGCCATATTTTGGTGCGCAATTATGGATTATGCCCCGATTGGTCAAATGTAGATAAGCGCCAACAATTTCAAGAAGCCAAGGAGAAATATCAATTTGAAGAAGTAAACTTTCCGGGCTTGAGATTCACTGAACGAGATTATTTAGAAGAAAACCGCATTCCTTTTGCTAAAGCCATCGCCGAAAAATCAAAAATGCCTGCTCTATCCAGGCAAAGATTAATTAAATTTTTACGCCATTACAGCCAGGGAATAGAAGGAGTAAGTCTGATTAATAAACTGCATCCAGCATAAGCTGAGCAGGGGAGCTCCAGGGGCAGAGGAGCAGAGGAGAGAGTTTGACAAAATCTAAAATGCTCAAATCCTAATCCAAAATCCAAAATCCAAAATCCAAAATCGAGAGACA
>JAAUYA010054087.1_pt1 | contig 16634 bp, 14 predicted proteins | sample 7278161 | NCBI WGS metagenome assembly JAAUYA01 (sample SAMN14350120, study PRJNA611818) | marine sediment metagenome | isolation source: surface marine sediment (3m) | place: French Polynesia: Moorea | collected 2018-08
CAATTATTTCTGTTCTTAGCTCTTTCTGAAAATACTATGCTTAGATGTTTTGCTCGAATTTCGCCGACATAAAAATAGCATGATTTTCCTTCGGAAAATCAACACCCTACCCAAAAACTTGAGGGCGATTCGCTCTTTTTTAACCAGTTAAGGATCGAGCCAACGCCCGTCAGCTTTGATTAAATTAATCAATTCTTGTACTCCTTGAGATTCAGGTACTTTTTTGATTTCTTCCCTGCCTCGATATAAAGAAATGTAACCGGGTTGTTTGCCGACATAACCATAATCTGCATCTGCCATTTCTCCCGGCCCGTTGACAATACATCCCATTACAGCAATATCTAAGCCAGTTAAATGCTTGGTCGCCTCCCTGACTTGGTGTAATACCTCCTCCAAATTAAATAAAGTACGGCCACAAGAAGGACAAGCGACATACTCAACCATCGTCTTCCGCAGTCCCAGAGCTTGTAAGATACTATAACACACAGGTATTTCTTGTTCGGGAGCTTCAGTGAGAGAAACCCGAATGGTATCTCCTATACCTTCTGCTAATAGCGTACCAATCCCAGCGGTAGATTTAATGCGCCCATACTCCCCATCTCCTGCTTCTGTAACTCCTAAATGCAGTGGGTAGTCCATGCCCAACTCATCCATCCGCTTGACCATTAAACGGTAAGCAGCTAACATCACTGGAACGCGGGAAGCTTTGAGAGAAATTACCAGGTTGCGATAATCAAGAGATTCACAAATTCTGATGAATTCTAAGGCTGATTCTACCATTCCTTCGGGAGTATCACCGTAGGTAAATAGCATCCTTTCAGCTAAAGAACCGTGATTAACGCCAATACGCATCGCTTTATTTTGTTGGCGTAAGGAAACAACTAATGGTTCTAAAGTTTCCCTGATTTTTACCCCAATTTCCTCAAATTCAGTTGGTGTATATTCAGTACGGTTGGTTTGGGGTTTCTCAAAAACATATAAACCAGGATTAATTCTTACTTTATCAACGTGCTTGGCAACTTCGAGGGCAATTTTCATGCCATTGTGATGGACGTCTGCTACTAAAGGTACGGCTTGATAAGTTTGTGTTAATTTTTGCTTGATTTGGGCCACTGCTTTGGCATGAGCTAGACTGGGCACTGTGACGCGCACAATTTCACAACCAATCTCATGAAGGCGACGAATAGCTGCCACAGAAGCATCCACATCCAGAGTATCTTCATTAATCATTGACTGTACCACTACAGGATAACTACTGCCGATGGTTACATTTCCTACCTTGACAGGACGAGTCTGGCGTCTATGAATAGTAGTATCAATGAGAGATTTATCTTGTTTTACTGGGGGGTTTTCTAGAATTTGCATATTTTCAATTATCAACTACTACATTAAATCACGATCAACAATCAACCATCAACCATCAACCTAATCCTAGTTTAGAGATTAACTTGTCTAGATCGAAGTGTTGTTGAATTAATTCTTGAATACATTTCAGTTTAATAGATTCATGGAGACGTACCTTGCCAAAAGCCTGATCCACAATCTCTACTGTAGTTAAGGTATCAAGATCCACTGAAAGAATAGGAATCTCTAAATCTTCAGCCCGAGCTAAAATCAGCGGTTGAGGCGGGGTATTCCCCGTTAGAATTAGACAGTGGGTAGATGCTTCTAGAGCCGCTAGTTGTAAGTCAGTGCGATCGCCTCCTGTGATTACTGCCATACTTTGACGTTGGCGGAAGTATTCTAAAGCAGAATTGACGTTCATTGCTCCTACGGTTAAGCTTTCTACCATCAAATCTAGACGATCTTCTCGACAGAGGACTTTAGCCTTGAGTTTTTGCACTAATTCTCTGATACTGACACTATACAGCAAGCGATCGTATGGTAGCATTCCCAAAACTTCGATGTCTCTTTTTTGCAGAAAAGGTTTAATTAGACTTTGAGTTGAATCTAATTCTGAGGCAGGAATGCTGTTAATCAAAACTCCTAAGAGGCGATCGCCCAAAGTTTGTTTAGCTTGGAGAATTTGGTCGATTAATAACAGGGGATCGTATTTCACCACTAATAGAACCGCAGCATCAATTTTAGCTGCTATTTCTGGTGTTGATAGATTAAATAGAGTTCCTTGCAGTAAACTGTCTGCACCTTCTAAGATAACTAGATCGACATTGATTGCTTGACAGTAATTAGTTAAAGAGTCCTGATAATTTTCTGTATCTTTCCCTGCTAACCTTTGATTAATAGTATGTTCATCTAGCAATAGTAAAGGAGATTTTACTTGGATATCGGATAGTCCTAAAGTTTGGCTAATAAACTGTAGATCTTTTTCGTCTTCAAGGCTATCAGTTGGTTGAAAATAAGTGCCTATCGGTTTAGCATATCCTAGTTTACAGCCTCTTTGTTGCAACTGATGGGCGATCCCTAATATAGTTGCCGATTTACCGGTATTAGCAGCACTCGAAGCAATCAAAAGGTATCGGGGGGTTTTGACCACCATCTTCCTCCTTAGTTTATCTGTTCATCTTAAATCATACTTGTAGTTTGTCAGATTCAGGCTAAATGAAAGCGCAACACCGATGGGGAAGCACGGCGTACTCTACACCTAATTTTCTCTTTTCCCAGGCGTTGGTGAGCTTCGTATCGGTGGCAGCCAGAAAAGCTGTAGTACTTACCATCTACTTCTAGCACCTCAATCGGTTCTCTCAAACCCTCCTCGGCGATCGATGCCATGAGCGACTCGACTTTTTTGGAGTCAGTCTCTCGCGGTAAAGGACGACGAATTTCAGCTAAAGGAATCTCTCTAATCTGAACCATAATCACTCTTTTATCTACAATTATTGTACTTAAACCGATGTCAATGGTGGGGGAAAAAATCTTTCCCTCAGATTAAAACAATTATTAGGACTTAACCCTGATAAGCCATATAATCATATCGTAGAAATGTGGGTTAATCCAAAATTCTTGTTTCGCCCAGCTCCAGCTACAGAAATTAGCGCTCCTGAAGCAGAACTAATTTCCCCAGTTTCAGAAGATTGGTTAAATGAACAAGAGGAGAAATCATTTAAACAAGATGCTCAAGGAAACTACGGCGATAAAGCTCAACCTTGGACAGCATTAGGATATACTTACGATTGGGGAAATCCTCGAACCGACGTAGGATTAAGTGAATTTGTTATTCAAAAAGGAAATCCTGACAAACCAGCAGACTCCTCTTCAATTGAGGCAATTTCTCGTACTCCTATAGAAGAATATTGTAATATCTCTGCTCCAGGTTCAGTTCTAGCTACTACTCAAAATCCGACAAACACTATGTTAATTCCCAATATCTTAAATGTCGCTATAAACCTATTGTTTATCTATTTAGTTCTTAGTCTTCTCCTATCAGCCTTGCAAGAGCAGGTTGTTGTTTTTTTAGCATTAAGAGCCAAAAACTTAAAATCAAGTATTGAAACATTGTTAGGAGATGGAGCTCAAAGAGCTAAACTTTTAACTAATGATTTATATAAACATCCTTTAATTAAATCTCTCAATCAACAAGGAAATAAATGGTTAAAAGGAATTATCAACAAATTGTCTACTATCTTAAAACAAATTCTTAATACTAATAAAAACTTGTTGACTTGGAAGTCTGTTGGGCCATCTTACCTAAAACCTCAAACATTTTCCAATACTTTATTAGCTCTACTACAAAAAGATTATGGTCTTGATTTTAATACTTATTCTGATGAAACTGAGCAAATAATTAGGCAACTAAAAGAAGAGCTTGACAGAAGAAAACAGAAACAATTGCCAGCTAATTCCCTAGCTATTTTAAAAGGGCCTGAAACCCTTGGAATCTATTTACTATTGAGAATGATTTTACAAAAATGGTATGCTTTACCAGATGATTTACTCGAAAATCTTTATGCTTTAGCGCGACAAACTAAAAATAAAGCAGACAAAGGAAAAGCTAACTGTCTTCAATCAAAATTCCAGGAAATCGATGTCAATGATATTCGCTCTTTTCCTATTGGTTGGCAAGTTCAACAAACCAATACTAATTCATCCTTTTTTAACTACGATATCTCTTTAAAAAGACAACAGTCATTATTTTTTACAATGTTTGGTTGGCTAATTACTGCATTTGCTTTAGCACAAGGCGCACCTTTTTGGTTTGATTTACTCAATAAAGCGATTAATGTTCGTTCATCTGTCAGTGTTAAAAGTAATAAAAGTGAACAAGAGATGATTTTAATACCAATTTCATTACATAATTCTGAATTCTACATTCTGCATTCAACCACTGGTAAACTATTTCCGGCTTAAGTTGACACCAATGATTCCCTATTCCCTAAAAATGTTAATTCTGACCCTATAATTACTGTTAAGTTAAAATGATGAACAGTAAGTAACGATATCTCAGTCAACAAATGATGATCCCCTTTTCACCCCCAACTTTTTTTTGGAGAAAAAAGATTGACTTAGCAGGAATAATTGCTGCAGGTTTAAGCACTATCCTAATTTTAAACGGTGTCATTAGACATGTGGAAGCTCAAACTGTTTCTGAAGGGAGTCCTTTAACTGTACGTTCAGATATTCAAGAAGCTAATTCAGAAACGGGAGTAATTACAGCCAGAGGTAATGTATATATAAATTATCCAGCCCGCGATATTCAAGCAACAGCAGCTCAAGCACAATATTTTAGCCAAGAAAGACGTTTAGTTTTGAGTGGTAATGTCTATGTTCTTCAAGAAGGTAATAGTATGAGAGCAGAGACTATGACTTATCTAATTGATGAAGGTCGCTTTATTGCTACCCCTGAAACCGATCAACAAGTAGAATCAATTTATTTGGTTGAGGATTCCGAAGCACAACCGGAAAACACTATTCCCACATCGACGATTGATAACCAATGATTAACAGGAGTAAGGTAACTTGAGTTTAGTATTAGACAACATTCATAAATCTTATGGCAAAAGATTTGTGGTCAACCGGGTGAACCTCAAAGTAGCTGCTAGCGAAGTGGTCGGACTTTTAGGACCTAATGGTGCAGGAAAAACAACCACATTCTACATTGCTACGGGATTAATCAACCCTAATGAGGGTAATGTTTGGCTTAACCAACAAGATATTACTGAATTGCCATTAAATCAAAGAGCCAAATTAGGACTTGGTTATCTTCCTCAACAAGCAAGTATTTTCCGTAATCTTAGTGTCCGAGAAAATATTGAATTAGTACTAGAACAAAATGCAGTATCATCTCGCCAAAGACGAATACGTTTAGAGCAATTGTTCCATGAATTCCGCTTAGAGAAAGTGTCTGATATCAAAGGCTCACAAGTTTCTGGGGGAGAAAGAAGACGCACAGAATTAGCCAGAGTATTAGCCTTAGGGAAAGAAGGACCGCAATTTTTACTCTTAGATGAACCCTTTGCTGGAGTCGATCCCATCGCCGTTTCAGAAATCCAACAAATCATCGCTAAATTAAGAGACCAAGGTATGGGAATTTTAATTACAGATCATAATGTGAGAGAGACTTTAGAGATTACTCAGCGCTCATATATCATGCGAGAAGGGCAAATTCTTGCCTCTGGTACAGCCGAGGAACTTTATAATAATCCTTTAGTCAGACAATACTATTTAGGAGATAACTTTCAACTATAGACTTCATGAAGAAAGAGCAACAGCCCCGATTGCCCCGATTGCCCCGATTAATCATTCCTGGTTTATCAGTGATGGATCGTTATATGATTAACGAATTGATGCTACCGTTTTTGTTTGGTATCGGCTTATTTACTTCTTTGGGGCTATCAATCGGTAACTTATTTTACTTGATTCGTAAAGTGACTGAGTCAGGACTACTATTAACCGTTGCCCTTAAGGTCTTAGTTTTAAAAATACCAGAATTTATGGTGTTGGCATTTCCCATGTCGATTTTATTGGCAAGTTTAATGGCTTATAGCCGACTCTCCAGTGATAGTGAATTAACTGCTTTACGGAGTGTGGGGGTGAGTGTTTATCGGCTAGTTATACCAGCGATTGTTTTAAGTTTGCTGGTAACGGGGGTTACTTTCTTTTTCAATGATGTAGTAACTCCTGCTGCCAATCAAGAAGCAAGCATAACTCTCCAGAAAGCTTTAAATCGGGTTAGACCTACTTTTAAAGACAGAAATATCGTCTATCCTGAATATACGAAAGTAGAATATGAAGATGGTAGCAAACAGACGGTATTAACCAGATTGTTTTATGCTGAGGAATTTAATGGACAGGAAATGAGAGGTTTAACTATTCTCGACCTTTCCCGTGAAGGAGTTAGCCAAATTCTTACTTCCCAATCAGCTACTTGGAATGTTAGCGAAAACATCTGGGACTTTTTCAACGGTACCATTTACTTAATATCTCCTGATGGTGATTATCGTAATATTATTCGTTTCCAACATAAACAATTGGCATTACCCAGAGCACCTTTAGACTTAGCTCAAAGACCACCAAACTATAACGAGATGACTATTGCTCAAGCTAGAGAACATCTGAGAATTGTCAAGCTCAGTGGTAATGAGAAAGAGATCCGTAAGTTAAAAGTTCGCATTCAAGAAAAAATCTCTCTTCCTTTTGTTTGTTTGGTGTTTGCTTCAATTGGTTCGGCTATTGGCATCAGACCTCAAAATACCAATAAGGCTACCAGCTTTGGTATCTGTATCGGATTAATCTTTGCCTACTATTTGCTTTCTTTTATTAGTAGTTCTCTGGGAATATGGGGAGTATTAACTCCTTTCACCGCAGCATGGTTGCCTAATTTTCTTGGTTTAGGTGCTGGTAGTCTATTGTTAATTGACTCTGCTAGATAGAACCAAAATATCTAAACTAGATTTATAATTGAAATACATTTAGTTAATCAGAGTGAGAATTTATGAGTTCTTCCCCAAAGGTATCTCCTTCTCGTCGTTACCTTAAAGCCAGATTATTATCTATTTTAAATCCCTTCTTTTTAGGTAGTGTAGCTATATTATCCCTAATAGCATTTTGCATTTGGCAGTATTGGCTGAATCCAGAATCACTGATAACATCAGTTGAGCAAGAGGAAAAGCAACCAACCAAAAACCTATTATTCCCTGAAACTAACCTAGAGAATAACAGTAATAGTAAACTACAATCCAATCCTAATTGGTCAAACAGTAATCAAGATAGTACATCCAAGACATCTACTAATAAGATTACGAGCAACTTCAATAGTAATCAAGATCCAGATAAACCCTTTGCTTCAACATTAGGTCAAAGTGATCCCACTGATGAAATTTTTCAAACCGTAACAGCAGAAAATAACCCCGTAAATCAACCAAGTGTTGGTCAGCAAACTAAATTATATGAACAGTTAAAAACCGCTCCTAATATCTTCCCCAATCTGTTGCCAAACCAATCTTCTCCTGCTGCTACCAGTCCAATCAATAATAATAGTGGTGGTTTACCAAGTGCTCAGGTGAATCAGTATCAATTCGGTAATAATGGGATTCAGGGAGGTTCTCCGGCTGCTGTAACCAGTCCTTTATCCCAGGCGGTTAATCAAGTTATGTCGGTGCAAGCGCAGCGTCAAGCAGCTAGGATCCAAACTCAAACTCAAACTCAAACTATTCCTAGAGGCAATGCTCAGGGATATAATAATTATGGTGGTTATGATGGTGGTTATGGCGGTTATGGTGCTACAAATCAAACCAGTCCCTATGGCGGAGTAGCTAATGGCACAGGAGTGAACCCCTATAATTCTGGACAAGTTCCCGCTCAAGGATACAACAATAGTGGAGTAGCTCAACCTCAACCTGGTTTCCCTGATTATGGTTATTAATCATTAGTTGAAGTGTTGATGGTTGATGGTTAATTGTTTTTTACCATCAACACTTCAACAAAGCGACGAGCGACTATACCTCACCGTCTCAGATAGTAGGGGCTATCTATCACTTTTAGTGAATTCCTGCCAAAATGTGGTGAGAAATCCTACAATTTTCTTTATACTCAAAATAACTCATTAAGCGATAAGATAATTAGTGACAGATTTTACCTAAGAGAGAAATCAATCGTGTTATCATCCCTGATTGCTGATTTTCGCATTATCTTTGAACGTGACCCTGCTGCTCGCAATTGGCTAGAGGTATTGTTATGTTATCCAGGCTTACAATCGCTTTTACTTCATCGTGTTTCTCATTGGCTGCATAATTTCGGGCTCCCTTTTATTCCCAGATTTATTTCTCATCTGGGACGCTTTATAACTGGCATTGAAATTCATCCTGGAGCAAAGATTGGCAAGGGAGTGTTTATCGATCATGGTATGGGGGTTGTGATTGGAGAAACCTCCATCATCGGCGATTATTGTCTTATCTATCAAGGTGTTACCTTAGGCGGTACAGGAAAAGAAACTGGCAAACGCCATCCTACTCTGGGAGAAAATGTTGTAGTAGGTGCTGGTGTCAAGGTTCTTGGTAATATTTTGGTGGGCAATAATGTTCGTATTGGGGCTGGTTCAGTAGTACTGCGAGATGTCCCTTCTGATTGCACTGTTGTGGGTGTACCAGGGCGAATTGTCTATCGTCCCGGTGGGGTACGAGTTAATCCTCTGGAACATGGTAATTTACCTGACTCAGAAGCAGCAGTTATTCGTACTTTAGTTGATAGAATTGAACAGCTGGAAAATCAACTTCAGGAATTAAAACAAGCTCAGTCTCAAACTCACTCTTTGGTATCTGCTGGGATCAAAGATTTTTGTAAGACAGATGAAGATTTGCCCTTGCCAAACAGTTGTTTACTCAAAGATAAAGAGATTCGAGAATTTTTAGATGGTTCCGGAATTTAAGATAGTTGATAGTTGATAGTTGATGGTTGATGGTTGAAAACAATGAACAATTAACGCTTCAACAATTGATAATCAGCGAACAGGCTTGATTAAGAGCGATAGGCTAAAGCAAAGCGTTCAATTCCAGCTAAATCGTTGAAAATATTAATATTATGATAATTTCCTTCTTCTTGTAACATTTTACTTACTTTATCTGCCTGCCCCGCCATCATTTCAATTAACCATATCCCACCAGAAACCAAATACAGAGGCGCAGTTTTGATGAGATAACGAATATCATCTAAACCATCATCCCCTCCATCTAAAGCCAGATGGGGTTCATGGTGCGCTACTTCAAGCTGTAGCTCAGCAATTAAATCAGAGGGAATGTAAGGAGGATTAGACACCATGCCGCTTATTTTGCCCTTGAATACTTCTAAAGGTGACCACCAAGAGCCTTGATAGAATTTGATGTTTTTGACTAACCCTAAATTAACTGCATTTTCTCGGGCGATCGCCAATGCTTTACTACTAATATCTACAGCGTGAATAGTAGCTTGAGGGAAAACTTCAGCTAAACCTAGAGCCACAGCTCCACTGCCTGTGCCTAAATCTACCCAATGACCACAACTGAGATAGGGAGCATGGCTTTTTGGCACTGCATCCTTGGCTAGATCGATAATGCACTCAGTCTCTGGACGGGGAATCAGTACATCTGGTGATACTTTCAGGGTAAAATTGCGCCAATGAGCTCTCCCGACTAAATATTGTACTGGTAGGCGTTTTTGAACTCGCGATTGCCAAAGTTGCTCTAACTGCTCTAGAGTAGTTTTCATTTCGATGCGAGGTTGATGGAGAAATGAGTTGAGGCGGAGGGAGAGACGATCTAGATTAGTTAATTCTTGTAATAACCAATCTATTTCTTGGGTGGGGATCTTAGAAGCGATCGCTTGCTTTTTGGCACCTTCGTACCATCTAAATAATTTTGTACCAGAGGTATGGTAAGACATATAATAATTATAAATTATCAATTATCAATTAGTTAAATGTATTTTTAATCACTCTACCAACCAATGATCCAATTTCAGATTAAAGCAGATAGCGATATTCCGGCATCGAAGCAGTTGTTTGACCAGATCCAATTTGCGATCGCCTCTCGACAATATCCACCTGGTCATCGTTTACCTAGTACCCGACAACTAGCACAAATTACTGGATTACATCGCAATACAATTAGTAAAGTATATCGGCAATTAGAAGAAATTGGACTGGTAGAATCTTTAGCCGGATCTGGTATTTATGTTAAAGCACAAGGTCATGAAGGAGGAACTTATCTAGGTTCGCCAGTGCTGGAAAAATATCCCGAAGCCAAAAAAATCATTAAACAAAGTTTAGATCAATTAGTAGTACAAGGTTGTACTCTAACTCAGGCTCGAGAATTATTCTTATCAGAAATTGACTGGCGTTTACGTTGCAGTGCCCTAGTATTAGTTACAGTACCAGAAACAGATATTGGTGCAGGAAAATTAATGGTTTCCGAATTAGAGCAAGCTTTGTTAATTCCGGTACAGTTAGTACCGATGGAGGAATTAAGCCATGTTTTAGACAGAGCCAGTTCTGGTACCGTAGTCACCAGTCGTTATTTCATTCGAGAAGTATTAGAAATTGCTTCCCCCAAGTCAATTCGCGTGATCCCTCTCGATATTTATGACTATGGTAAAGAACTACAAATGATCAAAAATTTGCCCCAGGATTCTTGCTTAGGAGTTGTCAGTCTGAGCAGTGGTATTTTGAGGGTGGCAGAAATTCTGATTCATAGTTTGCGGGGGGATCAACTTTTGATTATGACGGCACAAATTAACGATCGCTATAAACTTAAAGCTTTAGTACGTAGTGCTCATACAATTATGAGCGATCCCGCTAGTTACCCCCTAGTCAAAAAAGCTGTTTTAGCAGCTAGAGAGGACTTGATCCGTCCACCAGAAATTATTCGTAGTGAACATTATATCGGCGAAAAGTCGATTAATTTACTCAAAAGAGAATTAGGTATCCATCAGTGATGGAAGCATATTTTCTTGGGGAGCAAGTAGAGAGCAAACCCGCGCCCTTTTGGGCATGGGTTTGCTAACTAAACTCATCGCCATAAATTACTCGGTTGCTACAAAAGTTGGTTCTGGTTTCTCCTCAACAGCTACCTCTGTTTCGCTAGAGTCAGTGGTTTCAGCTGGTTGTTCCGCTGCTACTACTGCTTCAGTATTGGTAGTTTCGCTAGAGTCAGTGGTTTCAGTTGGCTGTTCCGCTGCTACTACTGCTTCAGTATTGGTAGTTTCGCTAGAGTCAGTGGTTTCAGTTAACGGTTCCGTTGCTACCACTTCTTCAGTATCTGTAGTTCCGTCGGTATTAGTGACTTCTGGGGTTGTATTTTTGGGTAGAGTCTCAGTAGTTGCTTCAACAGTTTCACTTTGCTGTGGCTCTTCTTTTGTGTTACTAGCCAGTAATTTTTGACGGTATTTTTCGGCCATTTCTTCAGCTTTTTCAAAGATCAAATCCCGGTTTTTAAGCATGTCACCAGGCTCTGGTTCTAATTGCTTAGTCGAAAGAGAAATACGTCCTCTTTCGGCATCTAAGTCGATGATCATTACTTTTAATTCATCATTGACATTAAATACGCTATGGGGGGTATCAATATGGTCATGGGAAATTTCCGAGATATGTAGTAATCCACTAACTCCACCGATGTCAATGAAAGCACCATAAGGTTTGATTCCTCTGACTGAGCCAACTACCACTTGACCTACTTCTAAACCATTCATCTTGCGCTCAACTAGAGCACGGCGATGACTGAGAACTAGACGATTTCGTTCTTCGTCAACTTCCAAAAATTTTAGGGGTAAATCTTGACCGACTAAATCCTCTTTAGTATCCTTGGCACTAATGTGAGAACCGGGAATGAAACCACGTAAGCCTTCAACTCTAACTAAAGCCCCACCTCGGTTAGTGGCAAAAACATTAGAATAAACAGTTGCATCTTCTTGTTGTAGTTGACGAACGCGCTCCCAGGCACGCATATACTCAATACGGCGAATAGATAGGGTTAACTGTCCATCTTCATTTTCATCGGTGAGAATGAAAAATTCTCTGGTCTCATTGGCTTGCAAGACTTCCTCAGGATTGTCAACTCGGTTAATCGACATTTCCTGAATCGGAATATATGCTGCTGTTTTTGCTCCTATGTCAATCAGAGCTCCTCTTGGCTCCATACTAAAGACGGTTCCGGGAACGATATCACCGGGACTGAAGTGGTAGTCATATTGGTCTAGAAGAGCTGCAAATTCTTCATGGGTGAAGCCTATATCTTTAGTGGGTGTTTCTGTCTGACTGAACATGGGCATTTTGGTTGTATGTTGTTGTTTAGTTACTATTGTGATAATTCCGATTCCTCCTTAGAAACTTACGACAATATAAGTCTCTAGATTTCCTTAAGAATTATAGGTGACAGGCGGACTCTCATAGATGTCTCGGTCTGTCTAAAAATACTATCTTAGCAGTTAATCATTTTCTTTTTTGAATCATTTTGCCAGTTAGCTTAACTAAGCAAGCTTTCACCGACAATCAAAAATACTTAAGCAAAAAGTTAGTATACTCTTTCTATTATATAAAGTTTTAATCCTATTTTATGAGGGAAGATTAGCAATTAAGATGTTGTTATAATTGATGAACCGTCCTCTGCTACGTTAGTTCCTGGCAAGCAAAAAGCCCAATCTTCTTTATTTTCATCATTTTCTACTTCTGTTTGTAAATCTTGAAGAGTTGCTACAAAATCTTCTATGCCAGTAAACTCGCCATATACGGAGGCGAAACGAATATAAGCTACCTCTGAAATTTGGCGCAGATAGCGTAAGACTAATTCTCCAATCTCAGTACTACTTAATTCCTGTTTCGGTTGTTGTTGCAATTGAGCTTCAATTTCATCGACGATGGATTCTAGTTTTTGAGGAGAAATACCAGTTTTCTCACAGGCACGAACCATACCCCTTAAGACTTTAGAACGGTCAAAGGATTCTTTGGTCCCGTCTTTTTTGTTCACGACGATGGGAACAAATTCAATTCTCTCGTAAGTGGTAAAGCGGTATCGACACCTGAGACATTCACGACGACGACGAATGCTTTGCCCTGCTTCAGTTGAACGGGATTCTAAAACTCTAGTGTTAGTATAATTACAAGACGGACACTGCATAATATGTATAATTGATTTAGATCTACATTAGTTATCCTTAAAATTCTTGCGTTACTATCAATTGAAAATGACAGAAATCCAAGCCCTTTTCTTCCTATCTTAATCCTTTTTCAAGCAAAAAAGAGCGGCAAATTTCAGAAAAAGGCTCAGAAAAATTTTCTTTAATAATGAGCTTTTTTAAGCTTCGCCCGCTCAGGGGCAGAGCTTGGGTCCTTGCTCGGTCAATTTGTTCTACTTTTCAATCCGGGGAGGCTCACGAAAGGCGATCGCGAAAAAGAGCACCGCCAGAGCCATAGTTAAAACAAGAATGTAAGCAACGCTTTCCATATCAATACTTCCTAAACTATTTTCAATTTATAGTCTACCAAGAAAAGCAACTGTTAGGGGAATTATGTCTCTTGATTCAGATGATTTGATTAGGATACAAGTTCCTGAGAGCGAAGCGATCGCCTTCATTTTCCAGTCCTTACAGCCATTGATTTCCTGGGGAGGGTAAAGTAAAAGGTTGCCCCTTGCTCTATGGCTGCCTCGGCCCAAACTTTTCCCCCATGGCGATGAATCGCTCTTTGCACCGTGGCCAACCCAATGCCACTGCCGGGAAATTCATCGGTACTATGCAATCGTTGGAAGACCCCAAAGAGCATTTTGGCATAATTCATATCAAAACCGGCTCCATCATCTCGGACAAAATAGGTGGGTTGTCCTTCTTGGTTCACCATCCCAAACTCTATGCAAGCCCTCTGATGGTGGCTGGTAAATTTCCAGGCATTGGCTAACAAATTGGTCAGTAAAACCCTCATCAGGGTGGCATCAGCCCAGACGATCGCCTCTGGCACACTGACAAACTCCACTTGCCGCTCTGGCTCCGAGGCCAACAATTCATCGATCAGCTCTTGAGCTAAGGCACTGAGGTTGACTCTGGTATAGCGAATTTCCGAGCGAGATACCCGCGATAACCTCAGCAAATCATCAATTAACATGGCCATGCGGCTGACATTTTTACGAATGCGCGCGAAGTAGTCTCGGGCTTGTCCATCGAAGCTTTCGCCATAATCTTCTAGTAAGGCTTGGCTAAACCCATCGATGGCTCGCAGGGGAGCCCGCAAGTCATGAGACACCGAGTAGGCAAAGACTTCCAATTCTTGGTTAGAAGCCTCTAGCTGGGCTGTATAGCGCCGAATTTGCTCTTGAGCATATTCCCGCTCGCTGATATCTCTAACAAAGGCAAAGTTGTACTCTTCACCGTAAAGTTCTAGATAATTAATGCTGATTTCAACCGGATAGATACGACCATCTCTGGCTTGATGCCTAGTTTCAATAGTGATATTGTGCTGTTGTTTAAGCTTTTGCCAATGCTCAAGCCAGCGTTCGGGGGAGAAATCAGGATTGATATCTAACACCGATAGATTGAGCAATTCTTCTCGACTATATCCCAACATGGAGCAAGCTGCATCATTAACGTAATAAAAACTGGCATCTGGATGAACCAAAAACGTACCCTCAGCAGCTAAATCTACGGCTGATTGGATTATTTTTAGGGCCTTTTCGGCCGCTTTGCGATCGCTAATATCTCGCAAGATCGCCTGGATGATTTTTTCCCCCTGAATCTCAATCACGGAAGCTGAAATATCAACCGGCACCAATTGACCGTCTTGGCAGCGGAAATTCACATCCAATACTTTTGATAAGCCTTGATTAGCCACTTTCTCAAATGTTTTGAGGATACTTGGTAATTCTTCTGGCTGATGTAGCTGGGTAAAGTGCATCGAGGTTAGCTCTGCACAGGTATAGCCGAACATTGCTTCTGATTTAGGGTTGGCCTCCAGGAGATTGCCTTGCCCGTCTAACAACATAATCCCATCGCTAGCCCCTTCCATCAGAGCACGATATCGAGTTTCTCGCTCTTTGAGAGCCGCAGTGCGTTCTGCGACTTTGCTTTCTAGCTCTTGATTGAGTTGCTCTAGCAAGGTAGTTGCCCGTTGGCGTTCCAATTCAGCAGCGGCACGGGCAGCAAAGACTTGCAGGATTTGTTCTGCTCGTTGCGGGTCTTGAATCGGCTCTTGGTGAAGGATACATAAATTGCCGATGGCTTGGTCATGGCTATCGAGTAAGGCAACGCCCAAATAGCTTTCTGCTTCCATCTCAACCAAATCTAAATCGTCGGGAAACATTTGCTGAACCATGCTGGCACAATAAAAAATTTCCTCCTGTAGTGTCCGTTTGCAGGGGGTTTTGGCCGGATGATAGGAAAAGGTTGGTTGTAAGTTCCCATTAGCCCAGAATGCTAAAGCCTGAAGTTGGTTGTCAACTTTTTCCGTTACGATCGCATAGGAGACGTGCAAGGCTTCGGCAATATGGCTTACTAAGGCGGGGAAAAAGTCCTGCCCAGTGGTGGCAGCAGTTCCTACAATCAAGTTTTGTAATTGCACCTCGGCCAGTTTACGCTCGCTAACATCAAGCACCAGAGACAGAATAGAAATTAACTGCCCAGATGTATCAAACAGAGCTGAGTTATACCATTCGCAGTACATTATCCGGCCATTTTTCCCATAATTACGACATTGGAGCTTGTTGCGAGGTTTCAGTCTATTCACCAAAGAGCTGGTAATTGCTTGAAATTGGGCTAGATCTTCTGTAAAAACAAAACGCCAGTCTGGCCAAGATTTGCCCATAACCTCTGGAGCAGTCCACCCGAATATTGCTTCAGCCTGCTCTGACCAGTTTTGTACTTTGAGTTCTCGATCCCATTCAACAACGGCAAGGGGAGAGTTATTAAAATGAAAAGACAGTTTTTGGAGAGCTTGCTTTAAGGAAGTAGAAGTTTCTTGGTGTTTGATAACTTCCTTTTCTAGAACTTGATTGGTCGTTTCTAGCTGGAGCGTGCGCTCTTTTACGCGACGTTCCAAATCTTCCAAAGAAGCTTTGAGTTGGGCGGCCATACTATTAAATGCAGAGGCTAGATAACCAAGCTCATCATTTTGCTCGATTTGAACCAACTGTGTTAATTTACCATTGCTTAGATCGATTACACCTTGGTGGAGCTTACCTAAGGGCACAACTATGCGCTCCTGGGTAAAACGAACGATCCCAATCATAACTACAGCTCCGGCAAGTAGCACGGTGAAAACGATGCCAGCAGGCCAGATAAAAGGTTCAATGGCCTCAGAGATAGGCTGTTCGATAATGGCATACCAAGGCACAAGATTTAGGGAGTCAGCTAATGCCAACACTAATTGTCCATCGAACCCAGTGTGAATGTGCACATTAGCCAGATGTTCTCTAATCTCGTGGTTATATTTTATTTCTTCTCCCAGCCGATGCAGATTATTGGCAGCGAGAATCCGACCCTGTTTATCGAGAATATAGACATAGCCGGTTTGACTTACTTGTTGCTCGATAGTCTGCCGCCATAGTTCTGTGAGGTCAACGCGAATGACTAACAAATCTTGGGAGATGCCCAGGTTATTGGTTACCACTGTGGCCATATCAACATAGGGGATATTGGCATCTAGCTGTAAAGGGCTGATATGAATTTGATCGACCTGACCTCCTATTGATGACCAAGCTAACTCAGGAACTTGGAGCAGTTGTTGTTGG
>JAAUYA010155900.1_pt1 | contig 16597 bp, 16 predicted proteins | sample 7278161 | NCBI WGS metagenome assembly JAAUYA01 (sample SAMN14350120, study PRJNA611818) | marine sediment metagenome | isolation source: surface marine sediment (3m) | place: French Polynesia: Moorea | collected 2018-08
AGCAATAAATATTAAATATAGGGCGGTGGGGCATCCCGTTCTGAATAGCTCAGTTTATGTCCTAGAGTTATCTGGGAGTCTCTGAGAAGCCCACGCTATACCGTCAGGTTACCGTGGGAGTATGTCACCAATTCAACAGCCGATACTTCCGGCATCTGGATTCTTTGGTGGTGGTGGCAGGGGTTTTAGAGCGAGAGCCTGCTCCCATTCGGTGATAGTCATGGCTAGGATAGAGTCAGCGTCTTGACCTGGAGGTATCCCATCCTTGGCGAGCAACACGTAAGGAGCGCAGGTCAGTGCGCAACCCCATTCATCTGGACCGGCGTAGATGTATTTGGCTCCTGCAAAAATCTTGGTGAAGACGACGTTTTGGTCTTGACCACACAAAATCATACTCTTGGCAATATTACGCAATGTCTGGTGGAGATAGGCTTCAACCTCTTCACGGGAGGGAATGATTGTCTGCTTGCCCTCCATATTGGTAACTACTTCGGTCGGAATTGAGTTGGCATCCTCTATAAATAGGTTGGCATCGGCGTTGCGGTCTTTGGCAATGGCAATCGCGATCGCAGACCAGACGTAGGCAGGACCTCGCAAGCTAGCGTCCTTATTGGCGCAGACTACATGAGCACCGGGCATAGGAGGGAAGCGGCGTCTGTCCACCTCGCTGTCTCCCTGCTTATCCATACGACCGAACAGACGTTCTGTAGCGTCCAGCAAGGGACCAACAGGGTAGACTGGGACTGGTTCTTGGTTGGGAAGTTTCTCTTCTGGCGGATAGCCTGGACCGGGATAGGTAAACATCGGTTTTAGAGTTTCGTTGGCGATGGAATCAGCTTTAGCTAGGTGATAGCCCCACAGTGCCCCATTGATGCCGCAGAATGATGAGGCTGTAAGCATATTGATCTGACCAATATAGGCGTCATCTTTCTCGCAGCGGTCGTAGGAGACGATCCCCTCAGTTCCTACATCGAGCCCCGCAACGTTCACTTTGTCCACCGACAACTTCATAGTGCTGAGGTAGCCGTAGCTACTTGCGCCGGGATTCATATAGCCCATACAGTAGGGTCCAAATGGGCTAACTGCCCCGTTGACAACCTCGCTTAACGGAAACACAAAATCATTGGACTTGCTCATTATTATCGCTCTTGCTAGTAATACTTTACTACTCCAGTTGTACTTGACTGGAATTAATTATTACTTATTATTTCACATTCCCTACCCCTAAACTTCAATCTCGTAATAAGCGATCGCTCGCTGGTAACCAAGTTGTACCTCGTTTGTCGTATATCTGAAGAAGCGCATAGATGAGCGTAATCTCCCAATTACAAAAAAAATTAACTAATTTAGCCATTTTCTAGTGCCAAAAAATTGACAAGCACCAGAAGCAATTTGACTTGCATTAGCCAAAGCATCTCTAAAATACGTTTGTAAAATATAGTGACAAAAAGCACCATGAAAAATATCCCCAGCACCTAAAGTATCTAAAGCTTTAATAGGCGTAACCAATATTTCTCCGCTCTCACCATCTGTCCAATAGATAATTGGCTTTTCCCCTTGAGTAATGGCAATATTGGCAATCTCCATCTGTCGTAAATACTGGAAAACATCCTCTTGACGATCGCAATTGGGAGGATAAAAATTAGCTGAACAAATAGCATAGTCAACATAAGGTAAAACTCGCTCAAATCCTAGTTTCCAACTCCCCCCATCTATGACCACAGGAATATTTTTGGCTTTGGCTTTTTGGGCGATCGCTTCACTAATTACCATTTGATGACCATCAATTAAAACAATATCAATTTCATCTAAAATATCAGGAGATAATTGCTCAATAGTAGCTTGAGATTTAGTGGCATTAAGAGAAATCACTGCTCTCTCTCCCGTACTTTGAGTAACAATAATTGAAGATACAGGGGGAGAAGTAGATTTTTGAGGATCTAGATCGCAAACTTGTAGGCCATATTTAGCCAAATCGGCTTTAATTAAATGACTAATGGGATGGTTGCCGATAACAGCTAATAATTTGGCTTGATTACCTAAATGAGCAAAAGTAATAGCAGCATTACTAACAGGACCACCTGCGGCTATGGTATCATCAACAGCGACGATTTTTTCATTTTGTTGAGGAAAATTAGTAGTAAGATAAATGAAATCTAAGGTAGCTAAACCCACAAATAAACCTTTTTTCATTGTAGTTAGATAACTAAAATTTTTACTAACAAACTTAACATATTAAAGCTATATAAATAATTACTCATCAATAAGCATAAATCAATTAATAATTGAAAATATTAATCAAACAACAGACAGCTTAAAATAGAAGATGAACAAAGGTTGGAGGAAGTTGAGATGGGTAATTTAATGCGAGCGTTAGTTTTATCTGATATTGCCAAATTGGAATTGCAGAGAATAACACGCCCAATAATTGGGGTTAGAGATGTTTTGTTGCGTATATCAGCAGTAGGGGTATGCGGTACAGATTTTCATATATTTTCCGGACTAGCTAACTACAATATAGATCGACAGGGCCAACCAATCCCACTGAAGCAGCAACCACAAATTCTCGGACATGAAATTGTTGGCATAGTGGAAGAGTTGGGTCAAAATGTCCAAGATTTGTCAGTAGGGATGCGGGTAGTAGTCGATCAAGGTTTAAATTGTCTAAGTCGTAGACGACAACCGCTGTGTGAATATTGTCTTACTGGTGATTCTCATCAATGTGAGTTTTATCAAGAATGTGGAATTACAGGATTACAGGGTGCATTTGCGGAAGTCAAAAGTCAAAACTCAAAATTCAAAAGATTGATTGAGTAAGGGTTGTCCTTCTTTTGAATCGTAGAAGGACTTATGCCGTTGTGTACTAGTGGTGGAATGCAGAATCTGACATGCAGAATGCACCAGTGGAAAATCTTTATTTTTCAGTACTTACACGAATTATAAACTCCCGTTTCATTTACGCCCTTTACCACTAGATTCATTCTCCGTTCTCATTTATCCGACGATTTCTTAAGTAGGTAGGCAAAATTATTTGTATATTTACCACTCAGTTATATGCCTTTCTCCCTGCTCCGGAGCTCCCTGCTCCGGAGCAGCCTAAGGTGAACAATTAATTTTGTACAGGTACTTAGGCGGAGCTTCCGGAATAATCTGTGGGTTAAATTAAATCTAAAATCTAAAATCTAAAATCTAAAATCGAATGACAGGAATACTTTACCTGATAGCTACACCTATTGGTAATTTAGAAGATATTACTTTGAGGGCAATCCGCATATTACAAACAGCAGACTTAATTGCTGCCGAAGATACCCGTCATACAGCTAAGTTACTACAACACTATCAAATTACTACTCCTGTAGTTAGCTATCATCAACACACGCATCCAGCAAAAGTAAAGGAAATCTTAACTACTTTAAAGCAAGGAAAAGCGATCGCTCTTGTTACCGATGCTGGCATACCAGCTATTTCCGATCCCGGTTATGAGTTAGTCAAAGCTTGTATCGAAGCCGGCATAGCAATTATCCCTATTCCTGGTGCCAATGCCGCCTTAACTGCATTAGTTGCATCAGGCTTAAATCCTGAACGCTTTGTGTTTGAGGGTTTTCTACCTACCAAAAAGAAACTCAGAAGCGATCGCCTGATCTCTTTAGCGAAAGAAACTCGCACGATCATCTTTTATGAAGCACCCCATCGTTTACCAAAAACTCTAGCCGATTTAGAGAAAATTTTGGGCTCACAGCGACAGATAGTACTAGCACGGGAATTAACTAAACTATATGAGGAATTTTGGCGTGGCAGTCTAGGAAATGCCATTAACTATCACCAAAAACATCAACCCAAAGGAGAATATACAATTGTAGTTGAAGGCAATACAGAAAGTTCTCAGTTAAAATTATCAGCAGCAGAAATTAAAGCGGAATTAGAGCAACTGTTGCAACAAGGGATGACTAAAACCGAAGCGAGCCGTCACTTAGCAAAATATACCTCCTTTTCTCGTCGAGAAATATATCAATTAGCTTTAGAAATTTCCTAGGACTGAGAAAATTGAATATATATTCTATTATTTGAATAAATTATATGTTGATAAGAGTAATAAATATTGATTTTTCAACTTAATGAATTTTGCACAGGTACTTATCTCTGCGGAAACTGGAGAGCAAAAATTTTAACTTGCTACTATACCGTCCAGACGGTAAAATAAAATCATCAAAATCAATTAACTCAAACCTGCATGGCAACCAATCCAACGGAGACAAAAATTAAACTACTAGAAGCAGCCGCTCAGGTTGTTAAAGAAAAGGGAGCATCACAACTCACGTTACAAGCCGTAGCGGAGAAAGCCAATGTCAGCAAAGGTGGTTTACTTTATCATTATCCAAATAAGTCTGTGCTCTTGGCTGCGATGGTGAGGCATTTGATTGAAAGTTTTGAGGAGACTATTGAGAGCCAGATAGCTCAAAGTGAAGGCAAGTTAACCTGGCTAGAAGCTTATGTGGCTATGTCCTTCGATGCCAATCATTCTCAACTGGTGGAAAGTGCTGGAATCTTAGCAGCAGTAGCCAATGATCCCAGCCTCATCGAACCGCTGCGTGAGCAATATAAAGTGTGGCAACAGAAAGCAGAAGCCAGTATCTCAGACCCAAATTTAGCAACAATTGTGCGATTAGCCGCCGATGGACTTTGGTTTACGGAGTTGTTTAATGTCTCACCTTTAAACGATGGACAGCGATCGCAGGTTTTAGAAGCCTTACTCACCCTTACTAAAGGTAAAGCCAACCATGATTACACCAGATAACTCAGCACATCTAGATCAAAACAACTCCAACCAAAGAATTCCCGGTCCTCGAGGACTCTCTCTTCTCGGCAGTTTAGTTGAGTATAGCCGCACCCCACTAGAATTTTCCCTCAAGTGCGCCCGTAAATATGGAGATATTGTTTCTCTAAGTATTGGTCCTATGCGGATGTATCTGTTGAATCATCCCAGCTTAATTGAAGAGGTACTGAGAAAGCAAAACCAAAATTGCACCAAAGATATCAGCTACCGAGTATTAAAGCACGTATTTGGGGATGGTTTGCTTTTAAGCGATGGCGAACTCTGGAGGCGTCATCGCAAATTAATGCAACCCGCTTTTAGTAGCGATCGCATTGCTAATTATGCTTCTAAGATTGTAGCAGATACAGCTCAAAGTCTAACTTTTGCCCAAAATCTCTCGCATCAAGCCAAAAGCGAAACCCAACGATACACTTTTGCTGTTGGGTTCCGCTCGTCTAAAAACCAAGGGATTGTGTTTCAAAAATCCTGCTCGCTCCACCCAACCTACGCCTCGCATTCCTGAAGGTAAGCTCGGCTCTGTTGGCGATCGCCGAGCTTGTAGCCTTGTAGAGTGTGCTCCTTCACGCATTTTCGGTGGTTTACTCTGACACTAACAGTACGAGCACAGTAGGTTGGGTGAAGCGTTGTCCAACTTGTGCCCAAAATTTTTCGCATCAAGCCAAAAGCGAAACCCAACGCATACACCTTTGATGTTGGGTTCCGCTCGTCTAAAAACCAACGAATTGTGTTGCCAAAATCCTGCTCGCTCCACCCAATCTACCTTTTTTCACTATGTTAAAGATGCTTTGATTCCTAAATCATTAATGATCGCAACTCCAATTGAAAACATAATTGCCAGCAGTCCAATTAACTGGTATTGTTACTCAACGGACAAAATGTAGCAGCAACAACAACCTGATCTGTCAAGTGTGAGAAAAATCAAAAACATGGATTTTAAAAAACTAGCAACCCAATATCAGACTGAACTCCTTGAGAACGTCCTACCTTTCTGGGAAATGTACTCTAAAGATTTAGAATACGGCGGTTTCTTTACCTGTCTGCTACGGGATGGCCAAGTTTTCGATACTGACAAATTTATCTGGCTCCAAGCTCGGCAGGTGTGGACGTTTTCGATGCTCTATAATCGTCTGGAACAAGACCCTAACTGGCTGGCTATGGCCGAATACGGTGCTCGTTTCCTACAAGAACACGGTCGAGATGCGTCTGGAAATTGGTATTTCTCCCTAAACCAACAGGGTAAACCCTTGGTACAGCCCTACAACATCTTTTCGGACTGCTTCGCTACTATGGCCTTTAGTCAGTTGTACCTAGCCACGCAAAAAGAGGAATATGCTGAAATAGCAGTTAATACCTTTAATAACATCCTTCAGCGTCAGCATAATCCTAAAGGTCAATATAACAAGCTTGTACCTGGGACTCGTCCTCTCAAAAACTTTGCTCTACCCATGATTCTGAGCAATCTCTGCCTTGAGTGCGAGGTACTACTAGAAAAAGAACTAGTAGAAACTACCATTCAAAACTGTATCCACGAAGTAATGGAAGTCTTCTACCAGAACGAACATGGTCTTATCCTAGAGAATGTTACCCCAGAAGGCAATTTCTCCGATTCTTTTGAAGGTCGCCTGCTTAATCCCGGTCACGCGCTCGAAGCCATGTGGTTTATCATGGATCTTGGTCAAAGAGCCAAAAATCAGACCCTGATAGAAAAGGCAGTGGAAATCGCCCTTGCTACCCTTGAATTTGGCTGGGATCGACAATACGGCGGACTCTTTTATTTTATGGACATCAAAGGTTATCCTCCTCAACAATTGGAATGGGATCAAAAATTGTGGTGGGTACACTTGGAAACCCTAGTGGCTCTGCTTAAAGGCTATCACCTTACCTTAAATGAAGCATGCTGCCAATGGTTTGAACAAGTACACGACTACACTTGGTCGCACTTCTGCGCTCACCGAAGGTGTGGCTACGCCGAACGCGAATATGGAGAATGGTTTGGCTATCTCAATCGGCGGGGGGAATTACTACTGCCCCTGAAGGGTGGGAAATGGAAAGGATGTTTTCACGTACCGAGGGCCTTGTTTCAAGGCTGGCAACTGCTAGAAGCTATAGCAAGGCGTAGGGTGGATTAGCGGTAGCGTAATCCACTGCCTGCTATGAGCATGGTTGTTCCCCATATTTTGGGGGAGCATTGGAATCAGTAGGCGATCGCACTGCTCTGAAGAAAATTTGTTGGTGTTTTTGGAAGCAAAATAACTTTCATAATTAAAATATTTGTTAAAGTAATAGAACTGAGAAACTTGCTTGAATAAAATGACGATCTGAAATAGTCTTTCTTTACTGCTCATCTATATTTTGTTTTGGTGTCCCATAAAGATAATGGTCATGCTCTTTTGACCAGTCTTCAGGAGCTTCAAGACTTCCTGCCATATCTTCTAAAATATCCCAAGCATTTTTTGATGATTGTTCTGTTTTTTTTTCTTCAGAAATTATCGAAATAATATAACGAGTATTAGGGGTTAATCCTGTTTTTTTTCTGGATGAAAAACTTGTCCATCGAATGTTACAGTTAGTTGTTTATTCATGGTCTATCGGTCAAGAAATTCATGTATAATCACATTGGTTAATAGGTTGGTATCCTTCTACATTAGCAGATAGTAGTTATAGCTGTAGGTTGGGTGAAGCGTTGTCCAACTTGTGCCCAAAATATTTCGTATCAAGCCAAAAGCGGAACCCAACGCATACATCTTTGGTGTTGGGTTCCGCTCGTCTAAAAACCAAGGGATTGCGTTTCAAAAATCTTGCTCGCTCCACCCAACCTACTTTTTTATCTCATGCTACTTCTTTATTTCATGCCGATGCCAGAGCCAAAATTGATGGATTCTGATTCCCTCCAATCGATGAAGCAGCAGAGGTTACTTCAAGGAACGCACCCTTGTATATTAGAATAATTGGTCCGTTCGATGAGATATGATAAGCGTCGAGCTCCCCATTGTGTCCCCGATCGCACTCAATCCAAAATTACTAAATCCATATCTTCCATCGGAATTACACCTAATAATACTTGATCTCCCATTACTAACGCACCGACAAACCCTACCCGATTTTGAAAACGAATTTCAATAGGACCCACATAAGAAACAAGTTGACGACTTCCATCCGCTAATGTCACTTCTTTTCGCTCAACTTCGTCTAATAAATGAATGAGATTACAGAATTAATACTATAAAGTGCGAGCTGCGCGGCTCGCAGCGCTTTGCTCCATGATCTAATACCTCTACCAAAAATAGACAATTAATTTTGTCCAACTACTTAATTCGCGTCATTTCAAACAGATGTTGTGCCTGGGGACCAATAAATCCTTCAAAGAGGGTTTGCTCTCCACTGCTGTCGGCGATGAGATAACGCTGCGCGAGTTCATAATAGGCATAGCTCCAGAGTATCTCATCCAGATGTCCTTGCTCGTCCAGAACCGTGACTGGTTCGGCGATCGCCTGGGTTGCAGTTTGTTGTAATCCAGTGGCTTTACCCCCTTCAAAGCTATCTTTCATCGGCACTCCCTGACGAGCCAGAGCTTGAGCCGTACTCTCAATGTCAGGATAGGTAGGGGTATTCTGCCGATTAATGTAACCGGTGAAATGATTGACAGCATAGCCGTGCAACAGCACCCAAGCCCCATACTGGCTCACGGCGTTAACCGCTTCTACAACAGTGCGTTTGGGTGGTGCCCAAGGGCGGGTAAAAATAGGAATCAATGCCTTGGTAATGGCTTTTTCATCTTGCTGTGATGGCAAAGATGACTGTTGCCAAGTTGATAGAGAGAAGAACGACCCCGATCGCACCGTATCCTGAATCGATTTGACAATCAATGGAGGTAATTGCTCCACAATCAGTTCACTGATAAAGATTTTCGGTAAATCCCATTCATTTTGGTCAGGATGACGATAGTGACGGGCATAGAGGTGGCGATCGCCAAAATGATATTCTCCCGCTACCTGGTAGCCTAGCCACTCGACAATGCTTTCTAGGTAAGGAATTCCCAGATTCACCGAACCGAGGGGACTATCTACGTTCAGCCGTAAGGAACGGAAGGCAATATGGTCGTTAGCAACGCTGCCTCCTGCTGCTTTAATCATCGCTTCATATACACGGGCGTAGGCAACTCGTTGGCGATAAATTTCCCAGAGTTGGTTCCATAGTTCTTGAGCAAGACGTGCAGATTTCATGGGTAGTTTTTCAGTACTTCGGTAAGAATATTGAGGGCAATAGCAATCTGTTCGGCTGTAATGACCAGAGGAGGGCAGAATCGAATCGAGGATTGGCCGCAGCCGATCAGTAATAGTCCTTGATAAAAAGCATCATTGACCAGGCGATCTCGAAGAGATCCGCTGCGCGGTGCGCGGGTAGCCGCATCTGGATTACCCTGGCGATCGTAGATATCAACAGCCACCATCAATCCTTTGCCGCGAGGGGGTGAGAGCCGACTAGAACTCGAAGCTAACTGACTCAACCCCGCCTGCAACTCTAGTCCCCGTTGCCAAGCATTCTCCAGTAAACCATTTTCCAATAGCTCCAAGGTGGCATTGGCCGCTGCACAGGCTACTGGATTTCCTCCAAAGGTATTGGCATGGCAACCCGGAGGCCAATTCATAATCTCCGGTCTAGCTAAAACCGCACCGAGGGGTAAGCCACTGGCAATCCCTTTCGCCAGGGCAATGATATCGGGCATCACTCCCCAATGCTCAATGGCAAAGAGTTTCCCAGTACGTCCCATGCCGGATTGTACTTCGTCGAGGATGAAGAGGATATTATGGCGATCGCAAATCTCCCGTAACCGCTGCAAAAAGCCATCCTCAGGCACAATATATCCCCCTTCCCCTTGGATTGGCTCTACCACAATGGCCGCTACATCTGACGGCGGTAGCATTGAAGTAAATAGGGTTTGCTCTAAATAGTCTAAGCTGGTGTGAGTGCCATAGGGAATATGGGTCACTCCCGGTACTAAAGGACCAAAGCCCTGCCGCTGAACAGATTTAGAGCCGGTGAGAGACATGGCTCCATAGGTACGTCCATGAAAACCTCCTAAAAAAGCAATTACCCGCCAGCGCTGAGTATAGTATTTGGCTAATTTTAAGGCCCCTTCCAGGGATTCAGCCCCGGAGTTGGTAAACAACACTCGAGCCCGGGAACCATGAGCCGGTTGCGGAAATGGGGCTTTTGCGGCTAGCGTCTCTGCTAGTTGCACCATCGGTTCGTAATAAAAATCAGCCCCACACATATGCAAAAGTTGTTTGGACTGGTCATTAATGGCCTGAACAACTTGGGGATGAGCATGACCAGTAGCCGCTACTGCAATCCCAGCGGTCATATCCAAGAAAACATTGCCATCCACATCTTCAATCAGGCAACCTTGACCTCGCTTTGCCACCAGGGGATATTCTCTCGTGTAGGAGGAAGAGGTGACGGCGCGATCGCGAGCTATGAGTGCCTGGGCTTTAGGACCAGGGAGTGATGTGACTAGTTTAGGTGCTTGGAGGCTATGAGGTTGGGTTACGATTTGCATGGGTGTAAATTTAGATAATTTGTTGGAGTTAATAAAAAGGGAGTTAAAAACTTTGACAACTAGCAAAATCAGGGCTTTTTAATTCTGCATTCTGCATTCTCAATTCAACCACTACCGATTATCAATCTGAGCGCGCTGTAATTTCCCTGAAAAATCTACATATACAGTTTTCCACTCCGAGAAGATATCCAGGGCAGTACTACCAGCTTCTCGATGGCCGTTGCCAGTCGCTTTCACTCCCCCAAAAGGCAGATGTACTTCTGCTCCAATGGTAGGGCCGTTGATATAAGTAATTCCCGCCTCAAGATCTCGCATGGCTTGGAAGGCTCGATTCACATTCTGGGTATAGACAGCGGAGGAAAGACCATAACGAGAATTGTTGAGAATGGCGATCGCCTCTTCAAAAGAGCCTACCTCTATTAGTGAAACTACCGGCCCAAAAATCTCTTCCTGAGCCACTCGCATCTCGGGCTTCACTCCGTCCAAAATAGTAGGTTCAAAGAAATAACCCCGATCTAACCCTGGACCTTGGGCTTGTTGACCTCCAGTAAGGATGCTCACGCCCTCTTTTTGTGCCAGCTCCAGGTAGTGCTTCACCCGGTCTAACTGAGCTGCATTGACCAAAGGACCAACATCGGTATGAGGATCGGTTCCTACGCCCAAGCGTAACTGACGGGTTTGCTCCAACAGTTTGGCTGTAAAGTCTGCTTTAATATCTTGATGCAAAATTAGGCGACTAGTGGCAGTACAACGTTGTCCTGTGGTGCCAAAAGCTCCCCAGAGGGCACCCTCTAGAGCCAGATCGAGGTCGGCATCTTCCATGACAATCTGGGCATTTTTCCCCCCCATTTCTAAGGCAACCCGCTTGTGAGTACGTCCACAAATGGCTGCCACTTCGCTACCTGTTTCAGATGAGCCTGTAAAAGAAACGAGATTAATCCCAGTATGTGCTGTTAATGCTCTACCAACCTGATTTCCCGTTCCATGGACCAAGTTAAATACCCCTGGGGGAATCCCCGCAGCAGCAAAAATTTCGGTGAGGAGGGTGGCGCAAGCAGGCACATCTTTAGCCGGTTTGAAAATCAGAGTGTTGCCGCACACCAAGGCGGGGAGTGCTTTCCAGCAAGGAATCGCCACGGGGAAATTCCAAGGTGTAATCAAAGCGGCTATGCCAATGGGCATCCGCATCGTCATGGCAAATTTGTTGCCCAACTCTGAAGGGGTAGTTTGACCAAACAGGCGACGACCTTCTCCGGCATAGTAAAAGGCACAATCAATCCCTTCTTGGACATCACCTCGGGCTTCGGTCAAAACCTTGCCCATTTCTCGACTCATGAGAAATGCTAGCTCTTCTTTTCGAGCCCTTAGTTCTTCGCCAATGCGATAGACAATTTCCGAGCGCACTGGGGCAGGAACTAGCCGCCAGGACGAATACGCTCGCCGAGCAGCCGTAACGGCAGCATTGACATCGGCTTCACTAGAGGTGGGAGCAGTGGCGAGGCATTCCTGCCAGTCAGACGGGTTGCGACTCTCAAAAGAGTCTCCCGATTGAGCAGATATCCACTGTCCATCTATGTAATTATGACAAATAAGTGGTGTGTTCACTCTTTTCATCCTCCCTTAAGCGATCGCTACGGAACAAATTTTTTAGCACCAGCGCGAGGAATTTTGGAAATCAACTCCCGATCGTGGCAAAAGCCAAACTTTTTCGTGGTATAGAGTGGATTAATTACACAAACTCACCGAAAGCTTAACACTAACATTTATTCCTTAACATTTGCTATTAGCATGCCCACAAAATAGATAACCTGTTGCAATATTCCTCACAAGCAAGAGCAAAGATAGTAACTGTAGTGATGTTAATTAGGCTTCTTCTTTGATTATAAGAGATACCATCTGGATTTTGTGTAGCAATAGAACGATTTTCTCCTAGTTCTTCAGGAAGGGACTCAAATTCAGCTCACTCTAGGTAGAGCATAATAACCACATCAAAGTGAGAACGAGTGATTTCTGGCCAGGAAATAACCAGACTGTTGTAGGCTATGCTCTCTTGTCACGCTTTGTTAACTTAAGTCAGAAATGCGTTACTCGCCCTTAATAAAATTAGGTTCGTAGTTGGGCTTTAGCCCATGAAGCGCAAAACTTTAGCGCGAAGAGCGCAACTACAAACTTACTATGGTTATTTATCCAGACTTGATATTAGAATATGCGCGTAGGGTGCGTTCACAACGCACCAAAACCCTATTCTGCTGTGAGCCTGAAATTTTATTCAAGGCCTGGCTTGAGCGGAAATGCTGCTCAAATAAAGGTTCTGTTGCCAAAAATCTAAAGGCATGAAATAACTATCTTGATTCAGCAACGCCCTTTTATAATTCTTCACAGCCGATGTTTAAAGTATCGGAGCAACAAGAATGACCCCAGCCACATGAGTGCTAGTTCTCCACCCAGAAACAGGGCCATGCCAGGACCGCTCGCTATGCCAAACACCACCCCCATTCCTAACACAGCCCACAAATGCTTTTCGAACAGACGGCGGTACATGGTTATCTGTACTCGCAGACCAACCACTTGAGGACGTTCACCTTCCTCGAGCCTTATTTGAAGGGCACGTCGCACAATCTCGAATAGACAACCAGTACCCACTAGAATTGAAAACTGGTCCCGCAGAAGATTAAACTTACTTGGTTCTTCAGCGAAACCGAATTCGTGCAGAATGTAAGCCTCCTGCATGAAGGCGAGACCATTGGCGGCGAGGGAAAGCGTCATCACCAGGGCTGGCATGAAAAGAGCTTGCTTTAGTTCCTGCTCGTTGGGTCGTCCGATGACCTGCTGGCTGGCTGTCAAGTACTGCCAGGGAAGGTAAATCAGGGCAAACAAGAGAAGAAGAGATTTAGCTAGTGAGTTCTCCATTTCAACCTATAACTAGGATACCTAGTAAATAAACACTTATTACTTCTTACTTCTTACTTCTTACTTCTTACTTCCCCTCACCAACCAATTGACGTATGAAAAGCAAACCCTAACTAAGCCGCTGGAAAAATTCGTGCTGCTTCTGGTGGCACGCATAATTTAACTTTGGTACCCACTGGTAACTGAATGGTAACATTAGTACGTGCGTGTAGTCTTTTTCCAGATGCAGTTTCTAGACAGTAACGATATTCTCTTCCCAAAAATTCTCTTTCTTGGATAATAGTGGTTGCTTGTTCATCGGGTTCAAGTTTTACATCTTCTTGACGGAACATTAACTCCCCGCTGTGCAGCTTATTTGGGCCTTTAATTTCCCATTGACCAACTTCAGTTTGCCAGAGATTTCCTTCTCTGATGGCTTGAATAAAGTTTGCTTGGGTGACAAATTCGGCGACAAATTTTGAAGATGGATGAGTATAAATATCTTCTGGTATTCCTAATTGTTCTAATTTTCCTGCTCGCATTACCGCTATTTGATCGGCGATCGCCATAGCCTCTTCCTGATCGTGAGTCACAAAAATTCCCGCAGTATTAGTGCTTTTAAGAATAGCTCTCACTTCGTGGCGCAGTTTTTCTCGTACCTGTACATCCAAATTGCTTAAAGGTTCATCTAACAGAATTAGAGCAGGCTGAGGGGCTAAAGCTCTGGCTAAGGCAACTCTTTGTTGTTGTCCTCCAGATAATTCGTGAGGGTAACGCTTTTCTAGACCACTTAAACCAACTAAATTAAGCACTTCTGTTACTCTTTTCCTAATTTGTTGCTGGTTAGGGCGTGGCTTCTGCGTTTTTAATCCAAAAGCAACATTATCAGCAACGCTCAGGTGAGGAAACAGAGCATAATCTTGAAATACCATGCCTGTATTACGATGCTCTGGGGGCAGCCAAGAACCTGAGCCTGCTACGACTTTACCAGCTAATTCTACTTGACCAGTAGAAGGTTGTTCAAAACCAGCAATTATTCTTAATAAGGTAGTTTTACCACATCCAGAAGGTCCGAGCAGACCTAATAATTCTCCTTGAGCTAGACTAAAACTAACCTGGTTTACGGCAGGAGTTGAATTTCCAGGAAATCGCTTGCTAACTCCTTGAACATGGAGAATGACTGGTTGTTGTTTCATGTTTGACAGTTTTTGTTTGCTAAATAGAAATCTTTTTCAATAACCTTAGAATATCATACCCAAAATTGGCTACAATGATAAAAAAATTTTAGTAAAAAACTAATTTAGCTAAATTTGATTTAGACATAGGTAGACCAAAACCATCCCTTTGTCAGAGCGATCGCCCTATTAACTATATATATCTAATTGAGGTATGATTATGCAACGAGTTGCTTTAGTCACAGGAGGTGCCAGTGGCATCGGTTGCGCTTGTGCCAAAAAACTAGCTTCACAGGACATCACAGTCTCCATTGTTGATATTGATTCAGACAGAGGCAGTGAGGTAGCCGCTTCATTAGATTGTAGCTTTGTCAGAGCTGATTTAAGCCAGCGCTCCGATTGTCAGCGAGCAGTGACAGAAACAATCAAACGCTACGGTAAACTTGACATACTAATTAATGATGCCGGATTTCAGCATATAGATTCCATTGCTGATTTTCCCGAAGACACCTGGGATAAAATGCTGGCGGTGATGCTCACAGCTCCCTTTTTACTGATTAAATACGCTTGGCCTTATCTAATTAAGTCAAAACAAGGACGTATAATTAATATTGGCAGTGTCCATAGTTTAACTGCCAGTCCTTTCAAAATAGGCTATGTCAGTGCCAAGCACGGCTTAGCTGGCTTGACTAAAGTGGTTGCTTTAGAGGGAGGCGAGTACGGTTTAACTTGTAACACTGTCTGCCCAGCCTACGTGCGAACACCCCTAGTTCAAAAGCAGATTGCATCTCAGTCACGCACCCTCGGCATATCACCCTCAGAAGTAGAACAAAAAGTATTCTTAGCGAAAACCGCCATCAAAAAACTTCTCTCACCTGAAGATGTGGCTAACTATGTAGCTTTTTTATCTTCCCCTGAAGCATGGGGAATTACCGGCTCCGTCCAAGTGATAGACATGGCTTGGACGGCGCATTAACAAACTCAAAACTCACGCATTCAAAACTCAAAAATGGGATATCAAGCAAATCTTATCATTACCGTCGACGCCGCTGATATCTAGGTCATATCAAATCCGGTTGAATAACCACACTTTTGGGTGAGGTAATGCAGAATGCAGAATGCAGAATTCAGAAAGTTTGCGAGGAATGTTGCCATGAGAAATTAAGTGTGTGCAAGTATCCGGATTTGAGATCATATCTGTGGCGAAAACTTCGTAACACGACTCGTTGGGGTCAAATGACCCATCAAAAGACAAGATTTGCCATTGGCCGGCCGCGTTGCGGAAGGCAATTTCATCTCCGCGATCGCCATTGAAATCTACGGCCAATGACATCGTCATAGGCACTGGTCAGTTGGACTTTGTAGTCCCCGACTTCACCATAGAAGTCAGCAGCAGAAACATTTCTGTAGGGGGATACATCAGCTGATTCGTTACTTAGGATGAAGCGCAATTTTTCTGTGGATTGCGAGCATCTTGCTCGCTTGTAGCCTAGATGCTGCTTCCAAAGAGCTTGCATGAACCGTATACGGCTCAATCGTCTCAAAATCAACACCCGAGGCTAGGGGGGCGACAACCAGAAAATTTATTGTCATGGACGATAACAACTAGCCTTAGATCTGGGCCTCTATTAGTATTAGAGAAAAATATAGCAGAACTCAGAACTATGAAGTCAGAACTCAGAACTAAAATGCTTGTTTGATAATCGTTTCAGGTTCATTATCTGTACCTCATAAATCTGGGAAACGCTATAGAACAAGATACTCTCCTGGCTTGCTACTTTAATTTGTCAAAATATACTTAATCATCCTGAAATCTGCAATCATTTTTTAAACTAGCAAATGAAAAACCTGTGGCGAAATATTTGGGAAACTTTGAATGCTGATATTGAGTTCAATTGGTCTGGAACAGTAAAAGGTACAGTAGAGGTAACTAAACAGCTTTTGGCATTAGCAAAAGCAATAGAGGAAAAGAAAAAAGCTCCAGAATTAGCCAAGATAATTAACAATAATCAGATCTCCTCGCTGTTGTCTGTATTGAACGATCCTCTAGTTCAGGTGGCAGGTACAGCCTTACCTTTCATTCCCATCGCTACAGGAATAATCACTTTTATAATTGATAAGACCAAAAAAGAGCCAACT
>JAAUYA010043558.1_pt1 | contig 16589 bp, 22 predicted proteins | sample 7278161 | NCBI WGS metagenome assembly JAAUYA01 (sample SAMN14350120, study PRJNA611818) | marine sediment metagenome | isolation source: surface marine sediment (3m) | place: French Polynesia: Moorea | collected 2018-08
AACCGCAGGACCAGATAGCTGAAAGGGAGTTCCAATGCTATTGCCTGTGATTTCATGAGCAAAAACACGACCATCATCGGTTATAACTAAAATGCGATTCTAAATTTCCACAACCCATCTATCCTGGGGATTTGCTGCAACCGCAGGACCGGATAGCTGAAAGGGAGTTCCAATGCTATTGCTTGGATTTCATGAGCAAAAACACGACCATTATCAGTAATGACGATAATACGAATACCCATGACTACAACCCATCTATCCTGGGTATTTGCTGCAACCGCAGGACCGGATAGCTGAAAGGGAGTTCCAATGCTATTGCCTGTGATTTCATGAGCAAAAACACGACCATCATCGGTGATGACGATAATACGATTACCTATAACCACAACCCAGCGATCCTGAGGATTTGCTGCTACTGCAGAACCACAGAGCTGAACTGCATTAAAAACCTCTTCCATAATCTTTATCTCAACAAATAAGCCCTAACAGCAATATTACCGCACATACTCCTAAATTGGTCAAATTCCTTAATATTTCTTAATTCTGAAACGGAAAAAGCTATATCCACTATATTTTGGATTATATTTACTTCTACAATAAATGTCATCCTCAAGAAATGGGAGTTGATGAGATTAGGGTTTATCTTTCCCATCTAGGCAGACACTAGCGCCACAAGAATGGTAGTATTCTTGATCGTAGCGGTGCGAGATAACCTCTCATTGCTATAATAGTTGCGTAGATTATAAAAGAAGATCACTCTCACTTAAGTTTATGAGATTGCAGATTGTATTTGAACCAAGTGAAGAGGGAGGATACACGGTTTTCGTTCCTTCTCTTCCTGGTTGCATTAGTGAAGGGGACAACCTTGATGATGCGTTGTCTAATATTAAGGAAGCAATCGAGCTATACATTGAGCCAATGGCAGAAAGTTTGATTTTGCCTGAAGGCTCAATTATTCAGGAAATAGTGTTGTGAGCAAGGTTCCCAGTCTACCTTATACCAAGATTATAGCTGCTTTACAGCGTGATGGTTGGGTAAAAGTGCCTCAGAAAGGCAGTCACATTCGACTTGAAAAGAGAGTTTCAGTAAATGAAACTCTCAAAATCACTGTACCGGCTCATCGGCCTCTGAAAAGATCAACACTTGCCCGTATTCTTAAGCAAGCCCGAGTTGAAGTTGACTATTTCTTATCATTACTTTAAGCCTTTAACACCCGATCTTCCTAATGAGACGCAGGAATTACTAGGTCATAAAGATGTCAAAACAACCATGATTTACACCCATTTTCCGGTACTTTGCAACACCTTGCCGCCGAGTGCGAGCGTAAGGCTCCTGCGAATTAAAGCTAAATTAAGTTACGATCATCTTGTACTTAAGACAGGAGTTTAATCTATGAATCTTGTTTTAGAGCGTGAGACACCACCTCTCCACGAGGATGAGACTGGAGCAGTGCGAGTTGGGAATTCAAGAGTTCTACTGGAGACTGTAATCCGGTCTTTTCAAGATGGGGCATCCCCTGAATCCATCGTTCATCGGTACGCAACTCTATCTTTGTCTGATGTTTACAATACAATTGGTTACTATCTTCGACACCAGGATGCAGTAGAAGCATATCTAAATCACAGAGAACAGTTGGCTGAATCCATACAGCAACGTTTATCTAGTATTCAACCTGATTTGAGTTTCATTCGTGCACGTTTACTATCCCAACAAAGTCCGTAGAGCGCGAATATGTTGAGTTTGTTGAGTGATGAAAACTTTAACGGTGACATCGTTCGGGGCTTACTGCTACGCCAACCCAATCTTGATTTGCTTCGAGTTCAAGATGTTGGTTTGCGAAAAGTAGATGACCCTGCGATCTTAGCCTGGGCAGCCAGTAATGAGCGTATCCTCCTAACTCATGACCGTGCGACAATGCCAAATTTTGCTTACGATCGCCTGGTTAGAGGAGAACCGATGGCAGGGATGTTTGTAGTCAATGACCGAATGCCTATTCGACAGGCGATCGATGAATTATCACTGCTAGTAGATTGTAGTGAACAAGAGGAATGAGATGGTGTTTTATTGTACCTGTACCTACCGTTATGAGAGGGCGGGAGCAAAGCGCTGCGAGCCAGCGCAGATCCATTCGTGTCAACTTAAGATGAAACCCAAGCTAGTCCCGTTATCGTTTGGCTTGGTGCGTTACGACCAATTGTTAGATCCAAGTCATAGCAAAAATTATCCCTGTCTAACGCACCCTACACAAGATTCTAAGATTGGTTTTATACCTTACCAGTAAACCACTTCTAGCTTAAGTTGACACCAATGGCGCAGATCGCCCTCTTGATTACTCACCTTTACCAATCCAAAAGTAGATGGGGGCTAATCAAGCCAATTCAACTCCAGATAAATAGTTGCTCGAACCAGGAGTATGAACATATCCTTGCTCTCTAGCTTGTTGAAACCACTGTTCTGCTTGAGTTTGGTTTTTATCTACTCCTTCATCTCCTGTCAAATAAATTCCTCCTAAGTTATTAGCAGCGATGCCATAACCCTGTTGGGCAGATTTTGTGTACCATTTAATGGCTTCTAAAACATTTCTTTCTACACTGAGTCCTAAATGATACATATTGCCAATCATGCACTGTGCTTCAGCATTGCCTTGTTCGGCTAATGGTTTAAGGTAGGAAAGTGCTTGATGATAGTTTTGGTTCCCAAAAGCTTTTAGACCTTTTTCTAAATTAGACATTTAACTTTCACTTTCTTGTAATAGACTTTATGGACCAGGGAAATTACCGTCGAAAGAGGGAGGACAAGGTTTATTTTTATCCCAAGAAAAAGTAGCAATGGCGTTATAGCCTCTACATTTATAAGCGCAAATTTTAAAGGGATTGTTTGGATTGGGGGAAAAGAATTCACCAATATATTCGCATCTTTTTCGAGGTTGATTGCTATTACCATTATGGGATTTTTCTGCCACTGTTGCATACCTTCAATGCTTTAATTCAGTAAGTATAGCAGCGATCGCCCAATCCTCGTAGGTTGGAGAGGGATACTACAATAAAAGTAGAGAAAGGCGAACAGGAGAAGGCGAGTATGAGAAGGACAGACCTAAACTACGTTGTTATCTTACTACTCATCGGAGGCAGTATCTACCTGTTGATCAGTGGGCTAATTATGGACGTAATGGGTTTGCACAGCTTTGCTTTTCACGCCACCGTAGGCTATGCCTGGGTAGCCCTGGCAGTTATGCATTTGGTTTTCAGTTGGAAACAGTTATTAGCTTACTGGGGACATCGGTTGAGGCATCACCCCCATCGAGAACTATCCGTGCAACAGCCAGAACAGCATGAAAAGGCTCGCCCAGAAAGGAGACAAGAAGTAAGAAGGCGGAGTTGGTTTGTTTCGTTTCTGGCAGGAGCCGGAGGATTCATTCTGGGAAGACTTTTAGGGGGTTTTCAGAGCATGGAGGTTTCTGATGAGGTTAATGATGTGGGGCTGTTCTATCATCAATGGAGCCGAATAGGAATTGGTCCGTCGCTGAGAACGTTTCTTAATCCTGGCGAGCAGCCAGCACGCTATAAGACTTACCCCCAGGCGGAAAAATTTGATTTACCTAGCCCCCTCGGTTATCAGGGGTTGAGCTTAGAAACGGCGATTGAGACTCGACGCTCAAAGCGCGATTACACTGACGAGGCTCTATCATTGGTGAATCTGTCCCGCCTGCTGCACATGGGTATGGGCATCACCAGTCCCGAACGAGAAATGCGAGCGGCTCCTTCAGCTGGGGCTCTTTATCCCCTAGAAGTATATCCAGTGGTACACCGCGTAGAAGGATTGCCAGCGGGAATCTACCACTATGACATCAGAAACCACAAGTTAGAAAGACTCAAGACTGGAGACTTTCGGCAGAATATAGTGGCTGCCGGACTGGGACAGAACTTCTTAGGGCAGGCGAGTGTCTGCTTGATCATCTCTGCGATTTGGCAGCGGACGCGCTGGAAGTATGGCGATCGCACCTACCGCTATGTACTGATGGAGGTGGGACACGTGGGGCAGAACCTCTACTTGGCAGCCACCTCTCTCGGATTGGGTGCCTGTGCTGTTGGTGCTTTTTTTGATGATGCTTTCAATAACCTGTTGGAACTAGACGGAATTGAAGAAGCAGTACTTTACCTCGTCAGTGTAGGACAAATAACCTGAGTTCATAGTAAGCAATCTAAATATATTCTCTGCTAGCTTAGATCGAGGAGAGAAGCGATTTCTTGTAATAGATCCGTAGGTTGCGTGTAACGAAGTAAAACCCAACACCAACTACTATATTTGTTGAGTTTACGATAGATAAGTTTAATCGTTAGGTAGCTTGAGCTAAAAAGGCGATCGCACTCCTGCTGAGCTTTACAGTGTGCAAAATTACGAAAACTGTTATTATACTCTCATCCAGCAACTTAAAGTGCAAAATGTGGGTAGGGAGAAAACACTCAAGAACAATATCAATGAAAAGAAGGATGTTGCTTAAATTTGCGCTATGTGGTGGAACTGTCGCTCTCGTAGGGAGTTACCCGGTATTAATCGAAAGAAATATTGTGCAGGTTAATCGATACAAGATTCCCATCGCTAATTTGCCGCCCTCTTTCCACGGATTCACTCTTGCGCAACTAACGGACTTGCATTTAGGGTTTCTTGTCTCGGAGTCTTTTATCGAAGGAATAGTTCATCGAACTAATAGATTAGGAACTGACATTATTGTCTGTACTGGTGACTATGTGCATGAGAGGAATACAATTGAGGAAATTGAAAAAGTATGGCCTATTTTGTCAAAATTAGAAGCAAAGCACGGAGTTTATTCTGTTTTAGGCAATCACGATCACTGGGCTGACTCGGATAGATCTCTTGATTGGCTAGAAAGAACGGGACAAAATATCAGGCACCAATGTAAGCCTATTTATAAGGGCAGAGATAGGATTCTTATCGGTGGAGCTGGCGATTACTGGGAAGACGAATTAAAGATAGATGAGGCGTTTTTTTGTTCCGATGAAAATGAATGTAGAATACTTTTGGCACACAATCCAGATTCTGTGGATACGGAATTTAAGACACCCTTGTCACTGGTGTTAAGTGGTCACACTCACGGCGGACAAGTAGTAATTCCTTTTGTCGGTCCCCCGATACTACCTGTGAAAAACAAGAACTATTCCAGTGGTTTGATCGCCACACCTAAAACTCAACTGTTTATCAGTCGAGGGATTGGTTGGGCCATTTACCCAGTAAGATTTAATTGCTATCCAGAAATCGCTGTCTTGGAACTTGTCAACCCGAAACTAATAGCATAACAAGGTTATGTTGGTATTGAGATGAGGTGTGCGATCGCCAAAGTTGATCGCTATCATCGAAGAAAACAGCGAATACTAGCCATCAAAATTGCCGAGCGGTAACGCTAAAGTAGAGGAGAATAACATGGGGATTTGGGCTTGGACATCAAGTGCTGAGGTAATGATACCTACTAGGAAAGTCAAAAAGGCATATGAAGCTATTGCTAGCGCCTATACTTCCGGAAAGATCCGCAAATCAAACTATAGCCATGAGCTTGCTGAAAAATTTCTAACTATTAAAGACATGGCAACATTTTTGGATTTTCAACATTATAAATTTGAGAAAAGTAAACGCTATTGGAAAATAACTTACTGCGATATAGATAAAATGAATGATGAGTTTTGTGACATTTTTGAGACTATCGCACCTTATGTAAGGGAGGGAAGTTATATAAAGATTGAAGACGAAGCAGGGCAGCACTTATTAATGGCATTTGATGGAAAAGAAGTAAAATACTTTGGTGATGCTTACTAATCTCATCTTAGATAGATAAGTGCGATCTGCGCCGCTCGCAGCGCTTCACTCCCGCCGACAAGTATAGGGTACGAAGCACGAAGTAACACACCAAACCAATAATCATGGTGCATTATTAGCTAAAAAGGCGATCGCTAAGGTTTCCGCATTCATAGCTTATTTTCCACTGACATTGTAGGCAACTTGTATTAAAGGGACTCTTTCCGATCGAAAATGGAGTTTAGAAGTAGCTGGAATTACACCTCAACCAGTTTTACTTTGGTTACTCCGTAATGCCTTCTCCAGCGAAAGCCAATGGTTGAAAGAAGTTGCTTATCGACAGGCTGCTCGACTTAGTAAGATTCCTGATGATATCTCTGCTGAGATTCGTAGAGCACTCTTGAGTCTATTTTCTGCTAAGCGTTTGAAGAAGGAGTTTTTTGCTACTTATGCGCATCTATCTCGGCTTGATAGCTCAGCAAAGTACATAAATGTCTTACGACTCTTAAAGTGGATTGGCTCTATTGATATTTGGCTACATATTGTCTTGTTTTCTTTTCTACTAATCGTTTTCAGTCAATTCTATTCACCAATTATAATGCTGTTCATTATTATTCTGTTTTGGACTTATTCCACCTTGCGACTCTTTTCTTCTGCAGTAACGTCTATCAGATTTTCTTTGGATGAATTTTCTTGGAATAGAATATTCTCGTCCATGAGATTTGATCGGTACAGAATGAGAGCAATAGACTCAGGAATTTCTCTTTATTTCAAAAATATCAAAAAAAATATTCCCGAAAATAATTTTTTCTTGTCATTAATGCTTTCAGTTTATCCTCGTCTTTTCTTGTTCCCACTATTATGGTCTATTTTTGCCATCCTAGCTGCTAACACTGGACAATTTACTCATCCTCTTTGGTGGCCTTTCTTGCTCTCATTTCCGCTTTTGTATTTTATTTATAAATTTAGGAATTTTATAAAAATATGCATCTCTATTTTAGGAAATGTTTGGACATATGTTATTCTCTTTGGTTATCTATTTTCATGGTATTTTGTAGATTGGATATTTGATAATCCGAATACCACTCCAGCTAGAATAGTATTTGGTTTTGTTGGAATTAGTGGTGTCTTTTTCCTTTTTTTATTGTCAATAATTATCTCCCAACGCTTTAACCAATGGGTTCAAGATCGGAGCCAATGGAAAAAATGGGTAAAAAGTCATCCAGCTACTATGACGGCTCAAGATCTACTAAATTTTATGAATTTATATCATAACAAGACATTTTGCAAACAACTTATAATTGTAAGCCGCGAACAAAATCTCCTACCTGCAAATAAAGACTCAGAAGAGCTCCTAAACGAACTAGCTATGGCTTTAGAGTATTCGTTGTTCTTGGTGAATCGAAAAGCAGATATAAGACAAAGAGCAAGACAAAGATTAGGAAGTAGAAGGCAAAAAACATGGAGGAAAATCCTTAAATATCTTGGTAATGCCACAAAACTCTTACTAAATAAACTTAAATTTTTAAGAACATCCAAAAAAGCCTCAAGAAAATTGAAAAAAACTCAGATAGAGAAAATAATAGAAACTTATTCAGGTTCGGAATTTTTCAGTACATGGCTGAAGCAGTACACTCGCAAGAACAAAACACGATTTATTGAGCTAGGGAGTGAATTCCTAGATGAGGTTTATATTCTTCTAGAGCAATTACATGCTAAGAGAAAAGTTTCTGAGCGTTCAGAGTGATTAACCTAACTTTTTAGTAATGAAATGACTAAGTCAGACAAATTCGTCCACCATAATCAAAAATCACTTATCTATTTCCCTTCTGTTCAACTTATGGTTAATTTACTGGTATTATTTCTGGGCTTTGACGACTCCAAAAATGCCAAAATCATCCATTTGAACCTCAAAATCGTCAAATCCTGCTTCAGTTGCCCATTGCTGACATAATTCTCTAGAACGCAACCGCATGACCCAGAGTTTTCCTGTATGGGAATTTAAAGTCCTAGCAATTAATTCTAGTTGGGGATGATAGGGTTGAATCGTAAAGACTAAATAACCTCCAACTTCTAACACATCATACAATTGCTGAAAATGGTGGGAAATTAAATCGTTATCCGGCAAAATTTCATGCAATCCAGACACGACAATCAGATTCGGAGGAGGAACAACCCGATTTAAATCCTCATCACTAAAAGCATCTGCTTGTTCAATGGTGGCAGAAACCCCCCATTTATTAGCTAATTCTTGGGCTTTCTGGACATTTTCTGTTTTGTAGTCTCGTAAAACCGCACTCACAGCAGTGGAGGGAAAATCCATCAACACTTCTAAATCATATCGCCCTCCCCCACAGGCAACATCCAGTAAGCGGGTAATTTTTTCTTGAGATAGATTTTCCTGAATAATTTGACGGAGGGTATTTTTAAGAATTTCCCCTCGTTGACGAATTCCCGTCCAACCTTCAGAGTTGAGATAAATTCGGTCGATAAGTTTGCCGATGAAGCTAACACCAGAAGGTTGATTGCGGTAAACATATTCCAACATCACTCCCGAATCAAATCCGTAGGTTAAGCCAATACGAATTCCCTGAGATAATCTTCCCACAGTTCGCAATAAAAAGCGGAAAATACCGTAGTAAATAGTTTTCGGATGCCACAGGGGAAGAGTTTTTTTTAATTGTTCATAACTTGGTAAGGCTTTGGCACTCATGGTAACTACTCCTTTTATTTAATCATTAACTTTCTACTCCCAATCGGGAATATATCCTTCAGCAGCTAAGTTTTTCATGGTTGTTTCTAACTTCTCAATCAACTCTGTTTTTTTCCCACTCCAATAGAGAGGTTCACCCACAAAAACGTCACAAAAAAAGGGAACTAATAGAGCTTCTCCTTTCGGCAGGGCTTTACCTAGTCCATATAAGAAAATAGGATAAATGGGAACTTGCGGATATCGTTTTGCCAGGTGGGCGATGCCTCGCTTAAATTTGGAGAGGATTTCCGGCGTTCCCCTCGAACCTTCGGGATAAATAATTAATATTTCCTTTTTTTCTAAGGCTTGATAACAGTCTAATAAAGGATCTTCTTTAAAAGATGTTACTGTGCGCTTTAAAGGGATAATTTGCATGATCTCTCGGGAAAACCAAGCTAATACCGGATTTTGTGAAAAATAGTCTTCTGCAGCCACAGGACGTACTTTATTTAATAGTTTTAAGGGCAAAAGGGTCATAATCACGAAAGTATCTAAATGGCTGTTGTGGTTGGCAACAATAATGGCAGGAGCGCTTTGGGGCAGGCGTTCCTTGTGGCGAATTCTTAAACCAAGAACTATTAAAACAATCAGTCTAATTACTATTAAAAAAAAGAGAAAGCGAATGATTTTGATCATGTCAGCAACCCCGGATAATAGAAATAGATGGTGAAGTGGAAAAATATAGGAGCAGTATAGGTTAAACTATCAATCCTATCTAGAATACCACCATGCCCTGGAATGATATTGCCACTATCTTTTACCCCTAAATCTCGCTTGAGGGCAGAAACCGTCACATCTCCAATAAAACCCGTCATGCCGATCAATAAACCAATCTCTATAGCCTTATCCAAGCTAAAGGGAGTCAACCAAGGAGATAAAAGCACGGCTACGATAACTGTAGTTAAGATACCTCCTAATAATCCTGCCCAGGTCTTTTTCGGACTCACTTTCTCCAAAACTTTATATTTTCCCAAGCTTTTGCCCCAAGTGTACTGAGCAATATCATTTAAAGCTGTCAAAAAGATCAAAAATAAAAGTAACCCTGAACCACCTGCTATCACTTGGGGATTGGGTGGAAGCACTAATAAATAAGCGACATGACTCAGACTATAAACCGTTAACATTAATCCCCAATGCAGCGTTCCCACAGCTTTTAAAAATCCCTGAGTTTCCTGTAACATGACCATGCGCATGGGCAAAAACAGGAAAACATAAACTGGAATGAAAACCAGGAACATGCCATACCATTCAATGGCAATCCAATAATACTGTAAGACGATCGCCAGATAACACCAAAATAAAACCCGGCGATCGCACTTTCGCGTAGGAATTAGAGATAAATATTCTTTGAGAGCGATAAAACTGACAAAGCCAAAAAATACCAGGGCAACAAGACGATGTAATAATAGCGTTAGGCTAAAAATTAGGGCAATAACCCACCAAGCATTAACTCTCTGTTTGAGTTCAGTATAATCTTTTTCAGGATGAGTTAGAACCAGCCAACGAATTATTAAGGTGGCTAGTGATAAAAGGACAAAGATTCCGCCTAAGCCCCAACAGACATTAGTGGGAGGAAGTTTCCAAACCATCGCTTTCTAATGGTAGTGAATGATAGATGCGGTTCACAATGGTCCCAATGAGCAAGCCCAAGACAATGCTTAAAACAATATTTAGCCAATTTTCTAGAGAAATTGAGCAAGCATAAAGCAAGGCAATGACACTAAAGAAAAACGCGCGATCGCTTTTTCCCATCGGCCCATCATATCGCCTCTGTCCTATAGTTATAACACCTAAAACCCCTGCCATCTCACTAATAATAGACAGTATGACAATTAGCACAACCAGGGGGCTGAAAATTTGAGGCATTAGCGCAAAAGGAAGATATAGGGCAGTATCAGCCATAACATCCCCTAATTCATTTAAAACAGTTCCCAAGGAGGTTTTCAGGTCATGTTCTCTTGCTAACATGCCGTCAATAGCATTTAATCCCATTCTTACCAAGGAGATAATAGGAAACAAAAACCAAATCCAGCGATGGGATTGCCAAAAAATCAGGCCACCTCCGGTTAAAGTACAAAGAATTAAAGCCGTCAGAGTAATTTGATTGGGGGTAATCTTTTTCGCTGCCAATTGATTGACAAGAGGGCGTAATAGATTTTGGAAGGCGGGTTTAAGTTGATAAATACTAGGCATGGACTGCTAGCGGAATGGTTCAATTACAGTTTAATAGTTGACGGCGGATATTCCCACAAACAAGTCGTTTGCAATAGAAATGTCCTTATAGTGCGATCGCCACTCTTGTAGAGTGCATTAACGAAGTGTAATGAACCAATACCCCTAACCCATCCAAATCAAGATAAAATGCTATAGGATGGGGGATGAACGTATGTTATAGATTGCTGTGAGAGAAACCGTCTATATTGAGACTAGCATTTTGGGATACTTGACTGCCAGATCGACCAAAAATCTCGTTCTAGCAGCCAACATTGAAGTAACCAAAGATTGGTGGGAAAAGCGTAGCAGAATTTTTAAATTATATGCCTCACTAGTTGTTGTGGATGAGGCATCTCTAGGCGATCCAGAAATAGCCACCAAACGGCTTACCATCTTGCAAAGCATTGAATTATTGGAACCAACAGAAGCAGCTCAAGAATTGACAATTCAGCTTTTAGCAAAAAGTAACCTGCCAGACAAAGCTGCAAATGATGCTGCTCATATCGCCCTAGCTACTGTCCACGGCATGGACTATCTGCTAACGTGGAACTGTAAGCACATTGCCAATGTTCAGCTCCAGAAAAAGCTAACTCAAATATGCTCTGACTTTGGATACGAACTGCCGAGAATTTGCACACCCTATGAACTGATGGGAGAGTAAAATGATGATGACGAATGAGATCCTAGAGGAAATTCACAAATTTCGAGAAGAACATGCCAAGACTTTTAACTATGACGTTGCTGCTATGTTCGCAGATTGGCGCAAGAGACAAGCGGCAAGTGGGAGGAAAGCAGTAACGCTACCACCAAAAAAGTCTAACAAATCACTGCACCCTACTGTAGGCTAGACAATCTGCCATTAAGGAAGGCTTATTCCAACATATATTTTGAGCCCCAGGGAAAGTTTATTGGGGTCGATCAGGCTTTGAGTATCATACAGATAGGGAACAAACAAAGGAGAAGTGGACATTATGGCAGTCCGTCAACCTCGCTATAGCAAAGAGAAATTTGCCCAACGAGGGGATAACTGGTACTACACTCAAATCGGCCCAAAAGTCGAAGCGGGTAATCATGGTAAGATTGTAGCAAGACAGAAGGGGGATTCTGGGGGGAAACTCCGAAAAAGTCCCCGTTAAACAAACAGCGAAGCACCTGCTGGCTTCCCCGAACAAATAAAAAGCGAAGCATCCACTGGCTCCCCCCTTCAAAAGGCAGGGCCGTTTCATTCTCGACTAAGACAGCGGGGGAGCAGGGAGTAGGGAGCAGGGAGAGTATTTTTGCCAGATACAGTCTATTTTGACGAAATTTGTCGATATATGTTGTTGATAACAAACACGAAATTTTAATAGTTCCAGTTAATTTCACTATGACATTCATCAAGTTTTTCAAAGCTAAATTAAGTTATTTTTAGGCAAATTAGTTTTTATTTCCTCTTCTTCCCTCTTCCCCTCTCCCTAATAAACTATGACAGCTTTTTTCTTGAACTTGAAACAGCCCTACCTTCAAAAGGGGGGCAGGGGGGGATTAAGAGGGACGAGAGGGGGATTAGTGGGGGATTTAGGGGGCGGAAACGCCGTGAATATAAGCCAACCAGACTTGCGTGTACACGTTAGCCCAAGGGGAGAGGGAGTTGGGAGAAGGGAGGAATATATGTCTCAAGGTTAAAGAAAATGGTATTATAGTCAAAGCATGAATGAAAAATTTTGGAGACAAGTTCCATGTGGTGGCGTTCTTCTCGATTGGATCGCATTGAACAGAATATGGAACAGATGCAGCAAAGCATCCAGGAACTTGCTGAAATTAGTACGGCAACAAATCGCCGGATTGATCGCTTTGTTGAAGAGATGCGAGAGAGTCACAAGGAACAGCGGGAGCGGACTGAACAGTTCCAACGGGCAGTGGAGTATTTGCTAAGTAAAGATGGTTGAAGGTTAAAGTTTTACGAGCAATGACTTGCTTGTTTCAAGTCTCCATTTTTATGGATAACAAGATATTTATGATGTGATGTCGGGAGCTTCAGAAATGATCGTTTGTAATCATAAAACTTGACGAGTTAAGAGCATTTATAATGGTATTAGCGACATTTAACTAAACTGTATTTGGGGTAGAATTATAAGTTAGACCCAATTCTCCCCACAAGTTTCTGTGTCAGCAAAAGGTTTTTTTATCATGTGCCAACCAGTTGATCCTAAATCTTTTAAATGCGACGTGCCTTACAGAGTCAGCGTACAAAATTACGATCTCATTTCAGAGCATCCATGGCTATTTTTTATTGTCGGTACTTTTGACCAGCCAGAAGTAATTATGCAAGTTTGGGATCAGCTCAAGATAGTCTTAAGCCGAACCAATTACAAACTCTCAGAATTTGGCCAGTCTATCTTAGTATCAGTAGCTGGAGATGACAACAAGCAACAAGTAGAAACCATTATCAAGCAGTACGATGGGCATATCCTCATTGAAGATCCAAATTGTGAGAACTCAGTTGCCTTTAGCCTCTCTGCGCAAGCTCCTAACGCTCAGATTGCTAGTGAAGTAGCTCATCATATTGAATTATACTGCCACTGCAGAGACGATGACCTCTATTTACGCCCTCCTTGGATAGATGCAGATATCTCTGAGCAACAAAAAGAAATTGAGTATCAAGCTCGCTTCACTTATGCACAATTGATGAAGCTATCACAATCAGAAGCTAGTGAGATGCTCAGAATGGCTTCGCTTCTTCCCATTTTGGTGCTCATAATCTACCCGTTATCTTTTCTGTCGTACTCTTTGTCGTGTTTTTTGGGACTAGTTACGAGAAAGGTTACTAGAAATTCAAATGACACTATATATTCTGGCACTCAGTATGGAGATTTTATCAAAAAGATTGAGAAGTTTCCCCTGCAGTTAGTAGCGCAAATAGATTATCAGTTCTGCAGAATATTAAACTATCGTAGAGCGAAGAGAGTGTTGAATATGAGCGATCCAAGGATCGATCTCCAAACAGTTGAACTTTTTCTAGAGCAGTCTAGAGAGGTTACTCACCAACTGGAAAGACCTCTCATAGGCTACAAACCTGTAACAGGAGCAACCTTGGCTCTAGGTCAACGCTTGGGACAGATAAGGATGAGTAATGGCTGTCCAATTGCAGAAGATATTTATCTCACTGCTGATGTTGGCAGTATCCAACAAGATGAGGATAATCTAATTTTTGATTACATTGGATTTCATCGAATCCATGAAGGCATAACTGTTTTTATGCTTTATTTATGTGAACATAGGTTTGGAGATATAAGATACAGGTTTTTCAAACTTGATGAATCTTAAGTATGATCGTCAATATTATTACGTGATGCGGATATCGATACCATCCATATTAGTTAAATTGTATAAAACCAACCTTAGAATCCTGGGTAGGGTGCGGAAAGCAACGCACCAAAACCTTATTCTACTGTGATTTTAGATTTTGTTCATGATAATTCTTTTTTGAGCTTAACTGTTGATACCTTGCCAAGGCAATGAGAGGAAAGTATTGACGATAGAGATGATAATTGATATAAAAATGACCCGGAAACCCTGTACCAGTAAATTCCTCTTCATCCCAAGTACCATCATCATTTTGAGTATCTACAAGATATTTAACTCCCTTCTCTATCGCATCCCCAGCAAATTTACCAATGGCAGCCCCCGTATCTAATAAACCAATTAACGCCCAAGCTGTTTGCGAGGGTGTAGAAACCCCTTTACCTTTCAAGGAGGGATCGTCATAACTGCGACAGGTTTCTCCCCATCCGCCATCGGCGTTTTGACACCTTACTAACCATGCAACTCCTCTTTTCATCTGTTTTTGCTGGGTTGTGGGTGCAATGACAGCTAAGGCCGATAATACTCCAGAAGTTCCGTAAATATAGTTTACTCCCCAACGGCCATACCAACTACCATCCGCTTCTTGTTCCTTTTCTAAATAGGCGATCGCTCTTTTAATCCTTTTGGCGTCCATCGGTAAATTACAACTTCCTACCATCTCTAATACCCTAGCGGTAATATCGGCCGTATTGGGGTCGATCATGGCTTTTAAGTCAGCATAAGGAAGATAATTTAACCAATTGGCCTTATTATTGATGTCAAAAGCCGCCCAACCACCATCTTTACATTGCATGGTGGCAATCCAATCTACACAACGGGCGATCGCCGCTTGTTTCAAATCTTCATCTGGTAGCTTTAACTGAGCTAAAGTCATCACCACTACCCCAGAGTCATCCATATCTGGGTAGAAGCGGTTCTCATACTCAAAAGCCCAACCACCGGGTTTACCCTGCTTATTTTTAACTTCCCAGTCACCATAGTCGAGAACTTGTTTTTGCAGTAACCATTCTCCACCCCTAACTAGACAAGGATGATCGCAGCGGATACCTGATTCTACCAGAGCCCGCAAGCACCAAGTAGTATCCCACACTGGCGAGATACAAGCTTGCACTAAATATTCTGTTTCTGTTTCGATGGCAAAATTATCAACCGCTTGTAAACCCCTCACTACCATGGGATCGTTAACATCATAATTGAGAGTTTTTAAGGCTAAAAGAGAGTTTAACATAGCTGGAATAATACCACCCCAATCTCCAGTTACTTCTTCTCTCTCAATTACCCATTTTTCTGCTGCTTTGAGACTTCTTTGCCGGAAGGGGATAAAATTAATTCTCTCTGCTAATTTAAACAGATTGTCTAACCAGACAAAAATATCAGTCCAGTTATGGTTGCGAGGTAATCTATATTCTACATTCTCTATCCCTTCTGCGAACAATTCATCTAATTTTATCGCCGGATCGACCTGAAAAACTGGCTTTTGGTCGAAGACGATTAGTAAAGGAACAGTACTACTCCTTGCCCAACTAGACATCTCATAGATAGTAAAGAAGGGGTTTTGAGGTAATAACATAATCCAAGGGGGAATAGAAGGTATACCACGCCAGTCATAACAACCAATTAAAGCCAAGTGCATTTTGGTAAAAATACGACTTTTGCTAATACCCCCTTTGGCTAAAATAAATTCTTTGGCACGCACCAAAGCGGGATCCTCAGCAGGCACTCCTAAAAGTCGTAGAGCCATATAAGCTTCTACTGAGGTACTCACTTCACCTCCATCACCGTAGAATAGCTCCCAACCACCGTGGGCTCTTTGTTGCGATCGCAAGTAAGTTTCTACTTTATGCAGAGGGCGTTGTTTATCTGTACCCCAAATTTTATGTAATAAAACTGCTTCGGCAGTAATAGTAACATTAGACTCTAAATAGTCACACCAGTGACCATCTGGATTTTGGATTGAGAATAAATAGTTTTGAGAAGAGGCGATCGCTTGTTTTAGTCGTTCAGCCTCGATTATTGCTGTTTGAGTAACCCGATCTTGAATTTGCATCTGCTTCCGTTCAACTCCAGTGATATTTTAACTAGGTTAGCAAATAAAGTTGAAACTGAGAAGTGCAACAGTCATTAGAGCTAAAAGTTTTCGGTAATGTTTTGATTTGTGGCGCCCCGCTTGCGGCCTACCGTGTACACATAAGTCTGGTTAACTGATATTCACCGCGTTTCCGCCCCCTAAATCACCGCGTTTCCGCCCCCTAAATCCCCCAATCCTGGGGGACTTTCTTGTCTTGTTCCCCCCAGAATCCCCCTTCCGTCCCCCTTCTGAAGGCAGGGCCGTTTCATTTTCAACTAAGACAGTAGGGGAGCAGGGAGTAGGGAGTAGGGGAGCTTTTTTGCACAAATACTCTGGATTTTGACGTAATTTGTCAATAGATAGAGTTGGAAACTCGACGAAACTTTTATGTTTCCAAGGAAT
>JAAUYA010052436.1_pt1 | contig 16558 bp, 7 predicted proteins | sample 7278161 | NCBI WGS metagenome assembly JAAUYA01 (sample SAMN14350120, study PRJNA611818) | marine sediment metagenome | isolation source: surface marine sediment (3m) | place: French Polynesia: Moorea | collected 2018-08
GTATTAACTTGCAATGAATTGAAGAAGACTTGATCTTAAATGAAACAATCAGCATTCTGTCTAGGAAACTGTTACAAATGACTTTCAAAAAAGAAAGGAGAGAACATTCCCTCATCATTATTGGCACATTTGTCTTTAAAATTGGGTTCACAACCTCAGTCTTTTCAAACGCATGAAAGTGTCAGGCCTCGAATCAGAAATGCGGAAGAGATCTACATTGGATTCCTGGGGTTATGAATGGAATACCCCTGACAGCCTGAGAAGGGCTAGAGGGGGTGCCTGTTAGGGTCAAAGGGGGTCCCAAGGTCAAGGCTGGACTTGTTAGTGCTTCCCATAGACCTATGGATGAGAGGGATAGGAAATCTCGTGGGATTAGTCCCTCATGAAATGTGATGAAAACTTACCAATCATATGACATCCCATGAGAAATCCAAAATCCTCCAAACTCCAAAAGACCGGATTGAAACTGAAGCAGAACAATTTGCTTTTGGTCTCTGCATAATAAAAATCAAAGCATAGGGATTGAGTCAGAATATTGGCCTCTAGAGGCACCAATCTTTGCGACAAAAAAGCAAGGATTAAACATTAATGTCCAGCCATATTTAGCTGCTTATCAATTCTATTGTTTGACATTTTTTCAGGAGTTTTTATTAGCTGGATTTCCTGGGTAAATTGAGAAAAATGATGCAATGAGATGCCGCTCTGACCTTGGTTCCTTAAACACCTCTTTCTGCTGCTTCCAACTCTCCTTGAGGCCATGATAACGCAATCCACTTTCATTTACAAAGCCGTGTGTGCAATTCCTATGCAATTTGCTAACTTCTAAACATTATGTCAGAGTTCACTAACGTGGCCCCCGGGAAATCGTTTTTGAACTCTACCTCATTCATTCTAATATTTCTTGTTTCCTTCTTGCATACAACAAATTGTAAAAGGTCTGAATTTTTACAAGATGAAGCAATGCAGACTTGATTTAAAACAGAAATGCATATGGTCAAAAACACATTCATATATGCAGTGGGGTAGTAAAATACCCATTTTGAAAGGGACTCATATGAATGTCTGACATTGATAAATGGCCCATTCCTACATGTTATTCAACACCTTTTTCAAATGAGACATTGTTGCATTAAGTAAAGTCATTCTGAAGAAAAATGAAAGATGCCTTTGAAGGGTGGTGGAAGAATTTGTTCATTCCTGGTTTTTACAGTGTCCATAAAAAGCAATCAAATGGTTCATTCTCATTGCATTTCTCTTGTTGAAGTGTAATGTTGGAAATCAGGGTAAATGTACCATACATCCTTGGAAATGCACATGACATGGAATATGGTAAAAGCTGAATAATTTTGCATTTGTTACAAGTTGATGAAGAGTACTGCTCAGGTCAAAGGCCTAAGACTTACAGGCCATATTTCTACACTTTGGAATCCTCATCCTTGTACATTGAAATCATCCCTGTTGACAAATGGAGCCATTGGATACCAGGAAGGGCAGAAAACATAAACCAATAAATCCAAATGACTAATAAGAACATTTCGTTGTTAATATTTTCAGGTTTGGTTCCAGAACAGAAGAACAAAATGGCGGAAGCGACACGCTGCAGAAATGGCAACAGCAAAGAAGAAGCAGGAAGAACGGGCAGGGGAACTCGGTGGGGAAAGTGATGATGATCTAGAAAATGTTGCTGATAGTGATGGAAGTGATTTGAGAACAGACAACCTAGACGACCTGTCACCATCACCCCCAGTCACCACTGGTCTACCACATACCAGTGCTATACATGGAACTCCATTCAGTACAAACCCTCATACTACACCTCACCATCTAGGACTGCAATAGTAATGTGTTGGTATTCTTTAGGGGTGGTTTATCGATAAAATATTTGGGGACGAATGTAATACTGTATACATAACATGTATATCGCTGGACACCAATTCTAGGATTTGTATTTGAAACTGATGTCTATAGTTTCAAAAGCAGCAATATCACTAAATTGATATGCCATCCCTATATATTATGTACAGACTGATCACATAGCTTGCATAAATCAGGACTCCCTCAATCAATGTCCAATGCTGATTAAAATTGCATTGTTGATCTAAATGCTGATCAATGCCAATCTCAAGTATTGAGAGGATTCGGTCGGCATTGATTGCCATTCATCTGTATCTTCAATCAATGCCAGAATTTTAATAAGTATTGATCGACATTGGGCAATTATCGGGGGAGTCCTGATAAAATGGTGTATCTCATAAACATAATGCCAAATAATTTTTGCTGATATTGTGGTCAACCTGAAGATCTGAAGTGCAATGGACAACTTTGTTAAATTGTAGCCAAAATATAGCAGAAAAATATGAATTTGTGTGAAAAAATTCCATTGTCCAGTTATAATTGGTGAACTACAACAGCATAAAAATGTTGCTGATGTTGCAGAGTATCACCTTGCTTAGGGCCACCACGGGGGGTCTGTGAAGCTCATCTTCAGCTGGCTGGTAAACCTTATGTCATTGCTACAATCCAATCACAGACATATAGAATTGTATTGTAGTGACCCGTTAAGGTGGCACTAGCGTGCGGGTAAGCTTAATCTGCTCCCTTAACGGAGTTTGCAATCAGCTATAAGAAAAAAGCTGGGCGAGCTTTGGTACCCTTAATGATGTCCTATCTAGTTTTCCCAAAGAAGGTAAGTGAAAAAGACCATTTTTTAGGTCCTAGCGTGGGCTTTTGTAAATATTTTTATTTTTAGCAATTTTATGTCAGCTTTTATTAATATTTCGCATTATTTGCTTCCAAAACTTTACTAAAATTGACATAAAGTTGTTAAAAATTGATATAATAACAAAAGCCCGCGCTAGGAACTAAAAAACGGTCCTCTTCATGTAAATTCCGAAGGGGAACTAAATTGGACACCATTAAGGGTACTAAAGTTCGCCCAGCATTTTTCAGATGTGTGATGATACATTGCAGAAATGGAGCAGATGAGGCTCATTTGCCTCAAGTGAAATCTTAAGGAAGCAACCCAAATACATAGGTTTGTGATGGGAATGCTCTAGTGAAACAATGTTTATACGCTAGGTGAAGATGAGCTTTAGAGACCCCCCGTGGTGGCCTTAAGGCCACCAGGGGGGGTCCATAACAGTTTTCAGTACACTCTTTAGTAAAGCTGTTTTATTGTCATATGCTTTCACATTGGACCCTTCCAAACCCATGGTACTATACCCCACTGGTCCCCTTATATATTTTTACTATTGAAATATTAATAGGTTCCAAAATAATTAGGAATTACTGCCACTACCTCCGGTATACATGATTTACCCCCCCTGGTACCCTTAATTATAAGCTTTCATGTGGGTTGTTACATATAGCTAAATAAAAAAAATGATGCCATTTGAAGCTTAGTTACCACAAGGAGGATTTCCTCATAGGTGATAACTCTTCCTTATTAATTTTCTCATTGGCTACATATTAGAGATTCTCATATGACTCAGTCTATCCTTAAAAGCCCATTATGACTTATACTCAGTAGTGACAGGACAGTGTGGAGGAGCCATTAGGGCAGATGCAATGTAGGTGAAACGAAATGTTAGCATGGTGGCCAAATTTGAAACTTCAACTTATTCTTTTGAAAAATTTCATAATGATAACATTCCCCACTCTGAATTTTACAAATTCATGGAAATATTTTGATTTATCCATCATTACATCACACGTTTCACCTAGGCTGCATCTGCCCATAAGTGAGTACACTCTCAGAACAAATAGCTCATTCCACTGTCTTCATCTTACACCTTCAGGCTCCACATATCCCTTTAGTTCCTACCTGCGGGTCAATATGGGTTGTGCTTTGGTTATTATGTTTCAGGTCCACTCCTTCAACGTTCCCACAATAGACAGGCCACCTTTTATGGGGCCATTTCTGGGAGTCCCTAGTCTTTAGATTACACTCCACTCATTTGGCCTGATCCATCTTAGCATTGAAGCTAGTGTGACCACCACAATACTAGTAGTCTGAATCACAGGAGAATCTTTCCTATAATTCCTGTTCGTAGAATGTATACCAGGTTCATTCTTATGAGCTCAGGTTAATTATATTTCTAGTCTAAATAATGCATAACATTTTAATCTTATACTACTTAACAAAATGGCACAGCTATTTTAAAATAGAGAAGACATGGTGTTTGTAAATAAAAGGGTAAAACTTATCATGCTTCCTCTGTAAAATTATAGAAAGGTTTGAATGTATTTTGTTCTAAGGGGAGGTCCATTTTTGCGTACCTTTTTTTCCAATTTGCATAAGGTGCAAATTAGGGTGGGTGGGTCGGTTGAAGAATATTGGTCGTGCAAATTACACAATGATAAATAATACGTACACCCAAGAAATTGCCATTTTAATTGCTTCTTTGGTTTAGACTAATTTTGGCCAGTGTTAGTTTTCAAATTTATACTTTGACAGTTATTGAATCCACGGTATGAACCTATTTGTAAGAACCAGAGAGCTAAATTAAAATGTATCTTTCTCTCACCCCAGGTGTACGTATTTTCTTTTCGCATTTGTGCAAATTGAAGGGTGGGTGGGTGGGTGGTTGGGTCAGTCCGAATTTGCACATTGTGCAAATTAGAAAAAAGTACGCAAAAAATGGACCACTCGTAAACTGCTTTCAAATCAGACTCTTTTAAAATATTCAGCTTTTAGTTGAAATCCTCATGGTTTAAAGGTTTGAGGTTGGATAAATTTTCCATCATATTGTTTTTCATGTTCATGTAAATCCATTTCATTGTAATTAATTAATAAATAGTGACAAATAAAAGAGAACTATAAACCATTTAGTTGTTCTTTTTTCTTTACAAAAGCATCTAAGCATAAGCATTACCCCAAAGACTGTCCATTGAAAGGATCTGGGACATTTATACTTCCAAGGCTACAGCGCTCAAAGAAAGTAAGTTGACGCCTTGAAACGTGGAATTTGGAATTTATCTACAGTGCTCACAAAAAATCTTACTTTCTGTTTAGACTGTTTATACACCATTGAAAACATAGTTTAAAAAGAAATAGAGAAGAAGAATGCCAACATGTACATGATTATCAATTATCAATCAAGTATGAAACAATCCCTGACTGTATTTTTCCTGGCCACTCCCTGTCACACTATTGAGAGTGCAGGACTGTTAGAATTCTCATATGTCTCTTTGGCATTCTGTCATAGTAAGAATTGGTTGCCAAAAGTTATGTATTCATAGATTGTAAGTCCATATGATTCCATATTTGCAAAAAGAGTACTAATGTACTGGGAAAAGTGGGAAAAATAGGGGAAGTCCTGATTACAGCTACATTATTGCCTTGATAGTACACATAGAAGATAGTATATTTTTGGAAAGGTGAGACTTTCCTGTTTCCTAAAATCTATAGTTTTCCAGATGAGATACTTAGGGGGGGGAATATTGCATGGGGTCCCTGGGCTGCTAGAGTAATTCATATCGCTGTGATCACGATTTCCCCTCTTTCCCCCAAAGGTTTTGGTAAGGTAATGGCAGGATAGTGCCTACCTTTGCTACATTGTCTCCTGGGCTCCTTAAGGTATACTGACCATAATAAATTCCTGGGAAATGTTCCACATTTTTGTCATAATTTTCTTATGAGAGTGTACGGCAGTACTGTGGCTGGGGCATTATTAGGGAGCCCATGCGGAACACTATTTTGCCATTACCTTACCAACCCCTTTCCTAGTACGTTTAGTACCTTTTTTTGCGAATATGGAATAATATGAGCATTGGGGTCCAAAAGGACCTCGGAAAATGGGCAATGTTAGTAATTTTGAAAACGGTTCAGGCTAGGGTTAACAGTGAGAAGACTTTGAATCCTCATCTTTCAAGGTACATACTGTCCAATTCATTCTACCACAGCAAACATTTATTTGGATGAGACAGTTGTATGATTCAACTTGACAGAAATATTATTGGGAAGGGATATCCAGGCATCTGAATGGCATTGGATATGAGCTAGAATATCCTTGAATATGAGGCAGGGTCAAACTTCTTTCCATGTTTTTTACACTCTGAAAAAGCTACAAAACTCAGATCGTCCATGTATCATGCACTGATATATTTGAAATACTTAGTAGCACATGCAGACCTGATATCAACTTTGCTTGTTCCATACATTAGAGTTTTCTCACGAAGATAGAGAGATTTTAAAAAGAGATTTTTTCAAGTAAATTTTCTCGAAATAGACTAGTATGGGTATGATTTGAGGTAAGGGTCTCACCTTTATTAGAAAGATTCCCATAAAATCTTACCCTTACTAGTCTATTTCGAGACAATTTACTTGTAAAAATCTCTTTTTAAAATCTCTCTATCTTCGTAAGAAAACTCTATTATGATTAGCGGAAACATTGACTTTTGACCATCATTCATTTAGTTTAATGACTTGTCTTGTTCTAAATGAATTTAGACTGGTAGACATTTTAGTACGGTAACAGGAATAACAACATAGAGGAATTCAAAAGATGACCATATCTTTGAGCTGCCTTTGTACTATTTTAATCTCTTTCTCTATGATTATGCAAAAGTCTTTTTCGAAGCCAGAAACAAATTAGCTCATGATATCAAAATCAGAAATATGTATTTGTGTCATATTTTCTGCTGCAGAGGAATCAAAATAGCACGAAAGGATTCAAAATGTGGACTCTCAACATTTACTCTCATTTATAACGAGTATCGAAAAATTCCATCATCATTAAATTTTACAAAAGAGTGGAGCAAAGGAAGGTTGACAATTTAGTATTTTGATTATTGGAATTTTTGTTTGCATTTTTTTCTGAGAGTGGAGTCTGAGAACATTTGACTGAGGCTCGTGTCTATATCCAAGTCGATTATCCTTTTATGCGGGTGGTGCGATGTCAGACAGCCTTAGCAATTCACATCCATTCACAGTGCATATCAACCACGGATTCAGATTACATCGGGCCATTTTCATAACCATATTTAGTAGATGAGCTGTTTCTCATTGCCTGCCTTTGCCTCCTGCTCTAATGCCCTGACTGATATGCAGCCTACAATTAGCATCTGTGATGCAAAGGCAACGATAGTGTCAGAGCCGCCTGACAAATTGGCCCGATACGTATCTGCTACAAATTTGGGCAGGCCAGCTCATTAAGATGTGGTTACTGACAAGCAGTGAATTATGGCATTGCTTACAGAAGCCCTGACAGAGAGATTCTAGAGTAATTTTGTTAGCAACATTCCTTCCTTGCTAGCACCCGTCGTCCAATGGATGTTCAATGGGTGTTCGGGTGTTTTGTTCTGTGGAGTGTGGACATACCAAAATATGATTTAAATCTGCTGATTACATTTTTATCCGCCGATGCCTTTCTACCAGGACAACATTGCCCATGTCCATTGCTTGTCAATTTCTCAGTGAATTACTGAGAAAAATTGCCTCTCTGGAGCTTTTGTACATTTCCTGCCAATTCGGAATGCTCTACCTCGCACCTATCTTGCCGTGGGTTTACTCATGGAGAATACGGACATGCTGCTAAATTAACTAGAGCACCACCATTTAATAGCCTTATTGTAGCCAAACAGGGCCTCCAATCTGATCCCAACGATAAACGACAAATTATCTTATTCCCAATGAATGCGACGAGCAACGGAAAGTCCTTGTCTTGAGCCCTTGAATAACATCTGGCTTCCTCCAAAGCAACTAAAAAGACACAAAGCCACCGAACTGATCTGATTACTTCGATGAAAAGGGATCTGATCTTATTCTACCTTTGAAAACAACTTTTATGGAATCCTACAGAAGTAGATGAAAATGAGTCTAAATCGGCTCAAAGATATGGGTATCTATTGGATTTCTCATATGTTGGCCTCGTTTCCACTAAATGTTTGTGAATCTAAATTCAGTTAGATCTAAAACAAGCCATTAAAACGATCAGATTGTGGCCAGCTTTTTCTAAAAGTAAGTAAAGCTGACACAACTCAGATGGGGGGTTCTTAATCTTCTTGGGGTTTCAAACAGTTTATTACCTACTATGCATAACTTTCCCCAAATGGGACCCAAGAACTTGGGACAATTTGTAAAGGCAAATATACTAATACTTCTAGCACCTTGACCCCCTATGGGGATCTTATTCAATGGAGTTGCAACACTGTAAAGAGGGCATTTTAAAATGTCCATTCATTGCCACACTACTGACAGTGTAGCACAGTCACAGAATGATGGAAGGACAAGTAGCGATTCTTCTTCTCGCCAGGCTAGTAAACAGCCCTTGCAGGACAATTAACAATCTCAACCATGAACTACAGGACTCCCTCGATCAATGCCCAATGTCGATCAAAATCCTGGCATTGATACAAAATACCGCTCGATCCCTCGATCATTGCCGATCAATGCCAATCAATTCCGATCAATCGCAATTGGTATCAATACCACAATTTTGATTGGCATTGGGCAATTATCCATTGAGTCCTGACTACATGATCATGAAGAGAAAATACAGCTCCAGCTTATCTCTCCTTTTCATCTCATATCTTTTTGAAATCCTTGTATAATTATAGCTACATGACTCTTCGCTTTGTACCATAATGAAAGGGATCAAGTATTCCTCTGTCCTCTTTTGTAATAAATTTATTACTCAGTTCATTATGACTGATTATGACATGTAGTAATGGGACAAGGGTGTCAAAACTGCCTGCTCAGTAGGTACAGTCAGACATTTTGTTGGCGAGACTAGTAGGGCCACACATACCCTAAACCTTGGTTGAGGCGTGAAGAAACTTTATATGGCCATAACTTTTGAACCGTTTTACCGATTTTGATGCATTAACTTCTGGCTGTAAGCTCTTGAAAAGGTCAGAACTTGGGGGGCTGGGTTTGAACCACTCGAACTACCCCTTCTGACGGGCATGAGAATTGAGTCAGAATGTCCTGCAAGTAATTGAGAGTTTTGGGCAACTATGACATGAGGAAATGTTTCTCTGAAATGAAATCAGTGCAAAAGGCTTGGCAGTGTGAACATTAATCGTATCAGTTGGCAAAATACATGATGACCCCTAACCTAAGGGACCAATGCAGAGCAACCCATCTAAGAGATGACATCACTTAACATTATTGGCAATTTATTTCAAGAGAGCAGTGCCTGCAATTAATATTACCAGATTGGGGTGATAAATCATGGCTTCTGGAGGCTACTGATCGATATCATGGTAATATCTCGCAATAGGGGAACAAGAACAAAGTGCTCCTGAAAGACCTAGAAGCTCTAATGTGCCATAAATGGTAAAAAGTTATGTTTGTCCACTTCATTACTGTTTCTTAAGGTTCTCTTGATGTTAAATAATTACTTCCTTTTATGCTTTATTCTTTTCTTGGTGATTGTGATGGATTTTTTCCACTTAAAAAGTATTTAGGGAATTAAGGGGGTCCTACATGGAAAGGCAATAAGCCTGATTGAAATAGTTGATTTTTTTACTCCCCGTACCAGCGAAAGAGGTAATATTAGCAAATATAATAGGTCCCATGTGTGTGTTTCCATAAGTCTAGTACTTGTGAAGTCTTGACTTATGCCAGCCTGCAGAACTATGTTCCTTATAAAACCTGGCCTATTGACTACTAAAGTATATACATAAATAAAACCAGGTAAGGGGTCGTCCATTAATTCGTACGGTTTTTTTCTATTTGCACATCGTGCAAATGGAAGGCGACCCACCCACCCACCCCTCTATTTGCACAATTTACGCATCTTTTTATATTTTTTATTTGCACGGTCCACTATTTCAAACCCACCCACCCACCCCAATTTGCACGTTGTGCAAATAGAAAAAACGTACGAATTAATGGACGACCCCTAAGGTGCTGAGGAATTGGTTGTTATCGGACGAGCCAGGACAAAATGTGTATCAGGCGAGACCGTAGCACTGATAGGGTTAATGATAGGATGTATACATAGAAAAAAAATAGTGTTTTATTAAAAATGCTAAACTACATCTTATCTGTTTTTAAAACCCACATTATGCTTACTAGCGCCTTGCCAATGGGGTTCCCACCCTGATTCTCACCCGCAGAAACTGATGATAAATTATAGTATGATTTTGCCAAGTTTGGCACCCGTAGGTCAATTAACCGCGAAGGAGTTAGTGGACAAACAGAGTCCATGACGCTACTCAAATTATAGTAAGATGTGTTTATTATCTGTCGCAGGCCATAAACGCAGAAATGCATTTTTAATAAGACGCTAAAAAGTGTCTATTATCTGTCGCAGAAATGAGTTTTTTCTGCGTTTTTTTAAACACTTTTTCTGTGTAGTTTCAAAGAAATCTGCCTGGAAGTCAGTTAAGAGAATAAGTGCATACACAGTAGTCAGTTTTTACATTGGTTTGGATTGAATTGTATTGCACATCTATAACAATAAAATATTGGTATTGTTTCTTTAATATCAGCCAAACAAAAGAATATTAAGGATAGGTGCCATACGTGAGGCCAAATTTCATCGAAATTTGTTAATACACGACATATAAAGATATCGGGCCAAATGTAAAAGACAGCTGTTTTTGGGCTTCATGTATAGCACCTATCCTTAAATCCATACTCATGGGGCCCCACAGAAGTTTGTAATAAAGTAATAATATTTTATCTTTGGAGGTATCCATTCTTTCTTGACCAGCTGTGGACCATTGTGTGTGGTCCACAAAATACTATCTACTGGACATCTATTACACATAAATGGTCAACAATGAAATACAAGTTTCAGTAGCAAATAAACTAAAAGGATAAACATATGTTCCCATTTCAATTAATAATCTTAATTCCTATCAAGAGCTATAGGACTCATATCAAGTAAGCAATTACTTAGCTATCAAGGGATTTGACTTATCTTGATTTTTTGAAACTTATACCTCATTGTTGACGATTTGGGCTTTTATGGACTTTCATAGATATCATATTCAAAATTAAATGATTTAATTGTTTTTAAAATTGTACAAGAATACATTAAAGGTCATTATTGTCAATCCAATTCAATTTTAATTAAATTATGAAAGTGATCAAAAGAGTTGATTTTGAGATACAGTTCATTAAAACATTCCAAATTTTCTTTTCATTTCTCCTTCAAACTACCAACATTTGAATGACCTTTGTGTTTTAAAAGCAACTCTGTCTGATAGAGCTTGTCTATGAATTTTTAAAAATTGTCAGTTAACCCCAAAGGCTTTTTTATGAAATTTTCTAATATGTATATGCTATGTAGGTCTATAGCACTATCATTATTATGCAACCACTTCCAAAAATTCCCAAAATTCAAAGATCATTTAAGAGTCAATGTCCCAGAAAATTAAAATCGGGAAAACTTCGACAAATAGATTTCGTTCTTACTAAGGGGCCGTCCAGAATTATCTACATTTTCACACTTATGAGATAACGTCTCATTTCTGGACGGCCCCTAAGCACATTGAAGGGTATTGGTATGGTATTAAATACTGATACGCTTCAATGGGCTTAGTAAGAAGAAAATCTATTTTTTGAAGTTTTCCATTTTTTGAACTTATCATACATTCAGTCTTAACCTTTTTTGATGGCCATTTTCACTGGCTCTTAAGGCCACCACGGGGGGTCCGTGAAACTGATCTTCACCAAGCTTGTAGACCTTATATCATTGTTGTAATCCCATCACAAACTTATAGGACTGTAAAGAATAATTACATTCCCATTGATTTGTGAGGGGATTCCTCTAATGACAGAAGGTCTATAAGAGAGGTGAAGATGACCTTCACGGACCCCCCGTGGTGGCCTTAAATAACTGTAATTGCAAGAGCGCTAGCATACTGAAAGAAAAAAAGAAGCAAAGTAAGAAACTCTACCAAATCCAAAAAGGCCAGTGCTTTCCACTGGCCTAACAAGCAAACACAGTAACATTTCCTTGCCACTTGTGCAAAGAGACCACCAAAGGAGACCGATTAATCATGGAGGCTAAAATAATGAAATAAGGAATAATGAGCATGTGCTTGACTTAATATGAGGATAATGTAATACACGGATACGGCTTGATGTCGCACGTGCATGTTGGTAATAATACAGTGAGCAATGATATGCTAGAGTACCCAAAGAGTGCCCCTTGACTTTTGATCTTCCTAGTTTTTCTATAAGGAGAAAGTCAGATGTTGCACCAATGTCCTCACCATTTGTAGAAAAGGGTGTAAAAAAGGCTACCCTAGTGAATCAAATTTTACATTTGACACTATTTCCCTTGTTGCGCATTGTTACGGGTAACGCATTTATAACCTCCCACTAACATGTGAGATTGGGGATTAACATGGTGTTATATTGTGTTGCGTCTTAATTACGTAACTGCGCAATAAGGGTTCATTCATTCGCAATATCAATTCGAGCCGTTTTTCATGACCATTTGCAAAAATTTGCATTTTTTCCATAAAAAACCATGGAGAACGGTCTGAATTAATATTCCGACATTTCGTGAAAGTTCATGAACAATGGTGGTTACAATTTCTGGGCTTGCAATTAAAAGCAACTAGGTTCTTCCAATTCCAATTTCGGGATCAGAATCAAGCATTAACATACTTCATGGATTTTTTTCTATGTGACTCCAGAAGGGAACAGAAGGCAGGTGACATGGTTGCTAGGTCAGAAGTTACGGATGTCCCTCACCGATAAAACACTTCTGTATTTGCCAAAATATCGAGCTTAAAATGAAATATTGCTTTGACCCATGGCCCCAAGGGACCCTTCGGAGCCTTTTATGTCTTGTTAAGGATCGATTAATTGCATTTTGTTATGTTAAATTACGCTATATTAGGGGACAGTGTGTGCCTTATCATGACCAAGCAAAGAGGTTTTGTCAAGAAATGATACAGTGAGCTCATCATCTACTCATCACTGTATTGACACAGACAACACAAACTGATATCACAATGCTGCCTAAGTATGGTCACCTTTACAGACGAGCACGAAGTCCAGACACTTATTAACACTGAAAAGACAATGATTTGTCAATGAAGTGACATAAAGTAAAGTACATTGTGATAATGATTCTGGTGGTTCAAGGGCCTGACTGTTTTGAAATCACTACATGAAAATTCTGCATGTCTGTAACGCTACTCTTCGAATGCTACACATATTTCAACAATACATGATTTCGGATCATGAACGCCCGCGTATACGCTACCTACGCATTAGCGTAGGCTCAGTTTGGCTAAATGAGCTGATAGAAGACATTCTCTTGTGCAACTGAAATTTTAAATTTTGAAAATCGGACTATTATTAGTAAAGATATGGCCAAAAACATCTCAGAAGGCAGATTTGGGGTCTAATACACGAGATGGCAGCAAAAATCAGCAGGAAAATAGCAAAATTGTACCAGTTACATGCAGTTACAACAAATTTGGCTTTTTCATGAAAACTATTTAATGCTTCCCTCTGCAGAGGGTAACTTTATCTTCAATAGGTGGGGTGACCATCAAATTAATGCTGAGCAGTAAATTCAGAGCAAGTTTACATTAATTTGAGTGCTAGTCTGTGATGACATATTTTGTGTCCTCTCCACTGTACATCACAAACCTAACTATTCCTCTCTTTTCACAATCTAGATGAAACAATAATTGACAAATTGCATGTTTTTGCCTGAGGAGATGCAAAATTGTTTGTACATTTTGATGTGAACAGGTTTAATATGGCATTGGAATGACCCTTTAACTGAGCTAAACATGCTTTATCCTGGGTCTCTTGGATAGTGTGCAACCATCAAATTGCATCAATTTCAGATTCTGCAAGTGAAGGCTGTAACTTTTAACATTTTAATGCTGGATGAAGTGGGATTATCTCAAATTCATTGTGTTATTATTATGAAATAGTCATGAAAAGACAAAAAAAATGTTTCAGAACAATTTTGGTCCCAATTTGCATTGGTAGTATTTGACTTTGCTAGCAATGTCCACTTTGGAGAAATGTTGATGACACACTCTCAGAAGAATTATTTTATTAATCTCATTTATGACCATTGCGGAGCTTGCAACACTGTTTTAGGTCTATCCAGTAAAATCCTTGTTCACTGTTTGAATTTTCAGTCATTGAACAAGGACATTACTTGCTCAGTGAATGAATTTTCATTCACTGAACAAGGACTTAACTTTGCAGAACCAAGAACCTCAATCATTCAATGATTCTTTTTTTTTTTTTGAGCATAAGGACGAAAGCTTAAACCACAGAAATCTGAATGTGATAGGGTCCCTGATTGCCCATACTCCGACCCCTGCTGGCAGCAGGGGTATGTATCAACACTACGGTTCAGCAAGTGATATTATGATACACTGCGCATAAAACAATGGTAGAACCTAGGGGTAGAGAATCACTGGAAGCGAGTGCATTCAAGTAATTATTTGGATACCCACACCTTCCACATTCCTTTTAGGTGAATGTAACTACAACACCCTGAGTATTTTGAATTCCTTTAACATGTAGGGCAAGAAATAAAGAAGGATTAAGTGGTGCTGACCACAATGACCAGTGGTCATCAATCTATCCAGCCTGGATCTAGCAATTTCTTCGTGTCACTTAAAGTGGCTGGGCACACCTCTAAACAGATCCTCTAATTTGCTCAGAAGATCACCTTGGAGATACTCAGAATGTATTGCCTGGTACAACTCTATCCCTTCTTAAAGAGAGGGCTCCATGGGAAAGGTGTTAGTAATTTGAGGGCGGCTCAAGAAAAACTGTAACTTTAATGCTGTCTTTATTGCCTAATTTGTACATGAAATAAATACACATCCTTAGGGCATTCTCATTTGAGCCTCCTCAATGTTTATTCTTGCTATACCGAGACAGAAATTCTCACGTGTTTAAAAAAAGTCTCAGGCTTTTTTCTTCACGGCGTTAAAATAAATGAGTTGTTTAAATTGCTCAATCAAAATGAGTGACACTCAGTCTATGGGGGATCAGGGCGTATTAAGCCAGGGACTTGCCAGCGAGCTGGGTATCCAAATCATTGCTTTAATACTCAGGAAACAGCCCAATTGATACAGATGCTGTAATAAATTTCTCTTTCTTTATTAAAAAGGCCAGGTATTTGTCAGGAGGCAAGCAAAAGCAGTGAAGGCATACATTTTAAATTTGGCAAGAATAGAGTTTTTATTGGCAGGAGGATAGTGTATTTGGCCTCCAAGTCACATAAACAAATGCCATACTTCCCCCTCCAAGGCAAAAGGGTTAAATCGGGCGCAGTTCACCACTAAAAATGAATGGCCAAAACGTGCGCATACGATCGTTAACATATCCTGTGTATTGTGACTTTTATCATAGTTTATTGCATTACAACTGATGTATAGTGTCATGTAAATTAGAGTAACACCAGATTTATCACCCTCTAATTTTTTCCTCAATAATTCCAGCCCATCTTGCATTGTTATGACATCTTTAAAGAAATCTTTATTTAGAGATTAAAGAGTTCTAAAGGATTTGCATTGCCATAAAAAGGTATATTCCATCATAAAGTAACTGCGAGTGTAACTACTAGTAAAATACTAAGACTGTAAGAGTGACAGGAGATAACATGACAACAAGCTATGACATACATGTAGTTAAATAATTATGAAGAAGACACACGGGTATATGATGTTTGGAGTTTGAAAGATTTATTGAACTGTCATATAATTTGATAGATTTACCATAGCATCTGTTGGAGCACTGAGCCAAAGGTATTAGGCCCCCTTCTCAATCAAACATGCCCATAAAGGAAATGTTCTGAAGACAAGCTTCCAACATTTAGAACTAAATATAGTTGGACAAAAAGCCAGATTCACTTTTGATACACAGTATCAAAAGTAAACTTTCTGAGCAGGTCATTTTGTTGACCAAATACTCCCATGCCAAGAGGTCAGTACACTAGCTTACAGCAAAAAAGGGTGTAAACCAGTTTAGGTTCTTCCTCCCATAAGGCATGGTTGCAACTATAACCCTCGTCAGTCGGATAAAATATGCCTCTTATGGTTTCATATCGGTTGGATAATTTAGAGTTTGTGTATTGTTATTTTGATTATGTTTGTCTATACATTTGATTGTCTCTCCAATTGTCTGGGGATTATCCTAATTCCTTAGAGTAATCCTTTGTTTTGATTTTGAATATCAACACACTTTTTATGGCACCGTTTTGACTGATAACAAACCAATTAATTATGACGGATATAACTGAAAGTTCCTTACAAGCATGGTAAGTCTGCTATAAATGCCTCATGGGTCCCTAGTCTGAATTTTTCTCACAGACGGACAGACGTAAAGTGATGTATAAGAGCCCACCCTGCATTAGCACAGGTGGGCTCAAAAATCAGTAATGCCAACATTGGAATATTACAGATGCACTCAGACCTGAGATTAAAGCAACAGTGTGGACACTGGAAAAATACAACACAGAAGTGTCTGGGCAAGTTCAAAATGTAAAGGTATGCATTAAGGTTCCGGGATTAGTCATTTCATTTTAAGTAAATATCAAAAAATTGATACCACCTGAAACTATTCCAAAAGTGTGATATCCATGTTATGTGTAAATCCTGAGAA
>JAAUYA010003730.1_pt1 | contig 16385 bp, 18 predicted proteins | sample 7278161 | NCBI WGS metagenome assembly JAAUYA01 (sample SAMN14350120, study PRJNA611818) | marine sediment metagenome | isolation source: surface marine sediment (3m) | place: French Polynesia: Moorea | collected 2018-08
CAACGTTTTTGATACAAATCGATGACAAATCAAGGGTAGGGTGAGAATTCTGTCTCTGAGTCCCAACTCCCGAAAAAAGCTGGACGCTCGATTTTATCGCTGGTGTCAATAAACTGGTGAGGTGTTCAGCAATCACTTGATCCTCTACCATGGGACGTTGTGTTTTTTTGGCATGGTCACGGTTAGTTTTTCGGCTCATTTCTATTTCTCATAGCTTATTACCTGTTATTTTGGCATAAATGTCCTTCTTCTTTTCCCATCCGTCCGAAATCATTTTAAAACTATCCTTGACATTTTGCTTGCTCTTTTAACTTGTGACGAATGGGTTTTGGTGGTAGTGCCGCTGACTGCTAGGGTGCTGCTATTGTCAAAGATGGTGATGCCAGTGCCCCTCATGGTGCCGCCACTCTATGTAGATGCCGACGTACCTGGCCCAATTGAAGCGATTATTCCAAAGATTGGACGGACTTCCGCCTCCATCCCAGATTTTTGTTACCATGATGAAAGCTTCTAAGCAAATTGTGTAGTTGTGATTTAGAGAGACAGTCTAGCCATTTTTCATCCTAGCATATAAGAGAATACGCAATATTAACACAGATCCCTGGGCGATCGCACTTGTTTTTTGCTTATAAAAATTCTCTCCTTCGATTTTCTGTTTGTTAGCGATCTCTTGAAAGTTTACTTGAAAAGAGATGCAGTGGTTAGCTCTTGTCATACCCAAACCAGAGTATCAAAGAATGTAGAAGATTAAGATGTCCCACTTTTGCTAAGTTTGAAATTGGCGAAGTATTAATCACAATCTTCATTGCCAACCCACTTCTTGCAAGGTTTTGAAGTCTTTCTCAAATTCAGTTACATCGTAATGGACGCAAACTCTTCTCGCAGCCAGCAACTTCTGAAATTGCATTCGATGGATTCCCAGCAATTCGGCGTTGCACAATCCTGGGATGATTTGGTAGCTACATCCTTGAAGATTGGTTCAAGATCATCCCGCAATGATGTAATGCCAGCAATTCACTAGCTTTGCCTAAGCTAATTTTCTCTCGTTGGAAGAGCACGATCACTACTTCCAACAAGAGTTCGCGTTCTAATAAACCACTGGCTTGTACGATCTCATCAGAAAGTAATAGACTCATTGAATATACCGATCGCACCTGCTGTAACTTATTATCAAGGCTGAGAATTCCCGTAGCCACCTCCACCATGCCGTTGTTGTCAAACTTAACGGAAATTGTGGTGAGATTGTTGCCAACGCGGGGGCTAAACAGCCTCAGCCACAAATCAGAGGACTTATGTGTACACGGTAGCCAATCCTGAGGGAAATTAGAGGATGTTTCGCCGTTTTTCAGAAGGGATGCGCGGGGCTAAATAGCCTCAGCTACAAACCAGACGACTTATGTGTACACGGTAGCTTCCTGATACAATCTTTTAGAGAAATCACCTTAATTGCCCATCAACCCTTTAACATGGCTGATGATCCCTTCGGGATCGATACCTTGATGGGGAAACTGCTCCCACAAACCTCCACATCCTTCTCGGTAAGTTCCCAGGTAAGCATACTTAGGAGTTAATCCTCGTTCTAGCAACCAGGAACCAAAACGGCTTCCCAATCCAGTACGGCGATTAAAGGACTCGACCACCATCACAAAGGAAGACTGACCTATTTTAGTCATGGTCTCTTCATCTACCACATTTAAGGTGGGTTTATTAATTAAGCCCACATCGATTCCTTCTTGTTTAAGTCGCTCTACCGCATCCAGCGAGCGATAGAGAGCATCGCCAAAAGCAACGATATAACCTGCGCTTCCTTCTCTGACTACTTCATCTTTACCAGGGACAAATTGATACTGATTCCCATAAAGCTCATTACCTTCACCATCAAGAATATTAGGAACTTTAGAACGAGTCGAGAAAATAAATCGCATCCCTGGATCGTGGAATACTTTTTCCACACAGGCTTTCATCTGATTGGCATCGGCAGGGAAGTACAGCCGAGTTTCATGGCCATCTTCCAGCCCATTGTCAGCAAAAAAGTTATTTAAGCCGAAGTGGCAGGTATTGTCCGCCATATCATCAATTCCGGCGTGGGAGAAGTGACAGAGAACGTTGGAGAAGTTGAGCCGCGCCATGGTAATTTCGGAGATACACATCTCTAGGAAGGCACTGAAGGTGGCGAAGATACCCTGTTTGCCTTCCTCCATGCCAAATCCAGACGCCGCAGAGAAGTTAGCCCGCTCCATGATGCCGCCACTGATAAAAATTTCGGGATAGGCTTGGCGGATCTGCTTCAGCCCGCAGGAACCTTCCAAATCACTATCTACGCAGAGTATCTTCTCCTTGCGTTCTCCTTCGCTCATGGAACCGAGAATTGATACTACCGTGTCGCCGAAGACATTGCGGTTGGAGCCCATCTTAGTACTTGAGCCAAGATAGGTATTGGGATTCTTTAACTTAGGAATGCTCTTGAGGTGAGCTACCGCAGCGTCTTGCCCCCGTTTTTCTAAGTAGGCGATCGCCAGATCGAGAGGAATTACGTCGTGTCCGTGAGGAGAACCTTCTAACCCATCAATGCCGACACACATCTTCCGCCAATTAATAACTGCCATTGGTCCATCTGTGGTAGCAGCTTGGCAGAGGCGGCGGTAGAGATTGTCGAGATCTTCCCCTTCTCCAGGCATGGTAGCAAGTCCGTGTCCACCTAAAGTACGGGAGATGTCGTATCCAGGTTGGTATTCGGAAGGATGACCAGCAATGGTAACATCGTTGTCGTCGATAATCAGTTTGACGTTGAGATTGTGAGCGACAGCGAAGCGAGCAGCTTCAGCATCGTCTCCTTCTTGTTGTGCTCCATCGGAACCCAAGCAGAAGACCACTTTGCCGGGGTTGGCCAAGGCTACTCCGTTGATGTAAGGCCAAAGGTGACCCAATCGTCCGGAACTGAACTTGACACCGGGGGTGAGTCCCAACTCGGGGTGTCCTGGTAGTTTACAATGGGCTTCTCGATAGTGAAGTAGAGCTTCAGCTTTTAAGTGACCTTGCAATACTGACATTAGGTATTGGGTAGCAACTCGGTGTCCGGCTTCATCAAAGAAGATGGGCACGAACTTGTCCGGCGCTCCTCGGAAAAAAGCGTCTAGAATCATTACCTCTGGCACGGTGTCATAGGGACCGCCAGTATGTCCTCCTACTCCTCTTGCTGCCCCCGTCGCCGTAAAAAAGACAATAGCATCGCGACAGAGTTGAATGTTGGCTTGCAGGTCTTTTTTCTGGTCGTCCGTCAAGTTAGGGTTAGTCGGATCTAAGGTTAGGGGCTTATATGTACTCAGATCGAGCGGAAAACTGGTCGTGTCATAATTCATCGTTAATCCTCCTAGACTGGGATATTGATAAGATAGGATTCATTTATTTTTTCTGAGTATAATCATAAATCAAAGTGGGCTATTGGCAAAGCAAGGCTCAATTTAGTCCGTGAATAGTGCCGTTGCAGCGATAGCCCAAGCTCTTGAAAATACCCAATGGTTTTTATAATCTCTTCAATGAGACATAAAGTACAATGATGATAGCGATCGCCTCTATGGTAAGAGAATTAAATCGAAGCAAAAATTGCTTTGGTTTAGGTATTGGTGCCGCCGAGTTGGGGAAACTCGCTCAACTGAATCAGAAAGAAGCCTTGACATTTTGGAAGAGTTATGGTAAACAATTAGGGGCAGGATTGGCCAGTTTAATTTACGTTTTAACTCCAGAGGCGATCGTCATTGGGGCAGGAGTCATATCAAATCCGGTTGAATAACCACACTTTTGGATGAGGTAATGCAGAATTCAGAATTCAGAATTCAGAAAGTTTACGAGGAATGTTACCTTGAAAGATTAAGTATGTGCAATTATCCGGATTTGATATCAATGCTAGTGTAGAGTATTTCTTTCCTTCTGCCTGGGAAGAAATAGAGAGGCGAGTGTTAGCAACTTCAAGAGTGGGGTTGAAACTATTGAAGGCGGAATTAGGTAATCAAGCAGGAATGGTGGGAGCGGCAAAATTAGTTTGGCATAGTCAAGGAATTGTAGATTGCCGAAAATTTTCCTCATGACGGCACTCAACAACACGACCATTAAGTTTAGAGTGCTTCAACTTGAACTCCTAGTGCCAGTTGACCTGCCAATTTACGCTGGGCTTCTTCCCGTATGGGATGATAACGTACACCCTGAGCATCGCGGAATAGTTTTTCTAGACCAAAAGAGCGAGCAAAAGCACGTCCTCCGCTAATATCCATGGCTAAATCCATCGTCTTTAGAACCGCGTTGGCAACCAAAGTACGTCCAGTCATGATCTGATTCGTGGTTGCCAAACTAGGACGGTTAGAGGCAGCGGTGGAAATCATCTGCTGTAGTGCTCCTTGAGCAGCAGCCAATTCATTTTCTAGACCACCCACCAAGTAGCAGATGTGGTCATTGTCTCGCTGTTTACTGACTTGCTGCACTACTAAATCTCTAGCAGCTTCGGCAATGCCAACGTAAACAGAGTAAATAATGGGAATGGCGATCAGGGTAATCAGATAAAAGGCAGCATGCCATTTTCCAGCGGCACGACGGAGGGCGATCGCCTGCTCTGGCACAAATACATCCGAAAGCACCACATTATGGGATCCAGTTCCTCTCATGCCCATTGCCTCCCAGACAGGTTCAATGGAGACTCCTGATGTATTCATCGGTAAGGCAAAATGGAGTACTGTTTTTCCTGCTGCTGGATCGTCATAGACGGCACTGGTGATTAACAAATCTCCTGCCGGAGTACCACTGACGAAACCTTTGCGGGCATTAATCAAAAAGCCGCCTTCGGTTTTGGTTGCGCTACCCGAGCCTTTGAGCCAGTCTGCACCACCAGTACTGAGCAGGATAATTTGCTCATGGGCAACTCGTTTAAGTAAGCTCTCAACAGGGGCATTCTTGTGCTGCCACTTCCAGGTGTTTACCATTACCTGGTGAGTATGCATAGAAAACGCCAGTGCTGTTGAGCTACAATGACGGCCTAAAATGCGTAACACGTCGCAAATTTCGCCATAGCTTACTCCACCGCCGCCCAATTCGACTGGCACCCCTGCTGCCGTTAAGCCTGATGCCTTGAGGATATTAAAGTTCTCGGTAACAAAATCATCACAATTATCTGCTGCTCGTTCGCATTCGGTAAATTTTTGACCTAAAGATTCCGCTAGGGCAAGCCAGTCAGTAGGTTGAGGTGTTATAAGAGGGGCGTTTTGTAGTTCCAGCATGGTGTTAGTTCCTCATATAATAGATGAAATCTTTCGATATTTTTATTCTGTAACAGAAAAAACTTGGGAACAAGATCACAATCTGAACCTGATAATCAAAGTACACAGAATGATGGGGGTAGAAGCGATGGGTAAGAGCTACGGACAATACTGTCCTGTTGCCAGAGCAGCAGAAGCTATGTGTGAGCGTTGGACACCACTAATTTTGCGAGAAATGATGTCTGGCAGTTGCCACTTCAACGAAATTAGCCGGGGGGTACCTTTAATGTCACGAGCCCTTTTGATTAAGCGGCTCAAGGAAATGGAAACCGCAGGCATTATCACCCGTCAGGAAAAAGCCACTGGGCAAGGCTCGCTCTATCTACTTACACCAGCGGGGGAGGCACTGCGTCCAGTGATTGATGCCATGGGAGTTTGGGCTCAAAAATGGACTAGCACTCGTTTGACGACGGATCAACTTGACGATGAGTTGTTTATGTGGGCAATGCGACGAGGCTTCAATCTAGATGCTATGCCTAACCAAAAGATTGTCTTGCAATTTGCCTTGAGAGGAATCCTGAAGCGGCGGAAAAAGGAGCGTAGTTATTGGTTCGTAATCGAGGAACGGCAGGTGGATGTATGTATGCAAGATCCAGGTTTTGCGATCGATGTTTTGATTGCTGCGGATCTGAGTGCACTCGTTCATGTGGTGATGGGATATGAGAGTTTGAATAAAGCACTGAAAGCAAAAACAATTAGCTTTGAGGGCGATCGCCATTGGGTTTCTCAGTTGCCAACTTGGTTGTATCTCAATGGCGAACGACGATATTTGTCGGGAATTGCACCCGCAACCTTAGGAGGAATGTCATGAAGAAGAATGCAGAATTCAGAATTAGAACATAAAGAACAATTATAGTATTTTAAGAGGCGTCAACCTAAAGTAAAATTTCGTTAATTTCAATAATTAAGTTAGGAAAAACTAATGAGGATAAGCTTTGATTGACTTGTAAAATTTGTTCGTCTTGATAGATATTATTTTGAGGATCGCGATAAACTTCCAGGGTATTATTATTGAGATTCACTAACCAAACTTCATTAATCTTGCTTTCCGCATAGAGGGTAATTTTGATTTCTTGATCGTACTTTAAGGTCTTGTCTGATACTTCAATAAGCCATAAAATATCTTGGGATTTTGGTATTTCTAATTCATAAAAATCCGAACGCATTTTTAAAACTGAAATATCAGGTTGAGGTTCAGAGAAATTATCGAGTTGTATCGGATCTTGAACACCAATAATTGCTTGATTATGCAGCTGATAAGTTAATAAATTATTTAACCGCTTAACTACTGTAGCATGCTTTAACCCTATGGGCGACATTTCAATAATTTCTCCTCTGATTAATTCTAATCTTTCTTCTGGAGCAAAAACTTCAGCTTCAGCCATTTGATGATATTGCTCAACAGTAAATTTCCTGGTTGCTAATTGCATATGTAACTCTATATAATTATTTTTATTTTTCCCTGAGTCAACATTTACTTAATTGATATTCAGCTCATTGTCACAATTACAAGTGGGGATTATTCAAAATAGCTCAGGTACTTCATAATAACGTTTAACGTTATTATAGCTGACAGTCTTTGGCTTTTGATGTTCAATTCAATCTCCAAGAGCCGAATTTAAATCACAACCATCGAGCTTAAATTTATCATTTGAGAGTTTCTGAGGGCAGTTCGCCAAAAAGCTGGCGGTAATCTCGGGCAAATCTACCGAGGTGAAAGAATCCCCATTGAGTCGCCACTTCGGTGACGGAGGTGGTTAAGGGCTCGGAAGCTAGAAGTGTTCTACGGGCTGCTTCTAGTCGTTTCTGTTTTAAATAGGCCATCGGGCTAATTTCGTAATGCTGCTTAAAACCATTTAGCAGAGTAGTAACGTGGACTCCGGCAGCAGCAGTAATGTCAGCCAGAGAAACCGGTTGGTCCAGATTAGCCTCAATATAGTCCCTTGCTTGCCTAAGATAGGCTGGCCGACAAGCGTCTTCTAATTGAATTTCTAGAGGCAAGTAGTTGTGGTCGGATAGAGACAGGAGCATTGAAAAAATCGTATTTTGTATTTCTGTGGCGATTAATGGGGAGTTAAATAAGCTTCCTCCTCGCACTAACTCCTGAGAGATAAATTCTAGATAGCGTCGAAAACTAGCAGCTTCGGGAGTTTTGCATAATAGTTGGGGATGCAATGTGAATTCTCGCTCTTGTTGTCCGTGAAGGAGTTTTTGAGCATAAGCATTGAGTATTTGCTTATCAATTATTACTCTTGTATGGTTAGCATTCTCCTGATATCGATAATGGATAGGTTCATCGCTAACTATTAAATAAGTAGAGTTGTGGCAAAACGAAATATCTCTTCCCTGATAGCTAAGCTGTAGTTGACCACTTAACGGGAGTTCCAGAAAAAGCCATCTTCCTTGAGGATTTGGCTGATATGAGAGTCCATTTTTATACTTTTCACGAGTAAAAAATAGTTGCGCAACTGCGTAAGCACTGAAATCAGCACTAAATCCTTCAATCGGCTCGATGTGTCCAGCGGGGCCGAATTTTTGGGAAAGAATGCTTAGATATTCTTCTGGCTTGGTCGTTTTAAATTTTAAGAGTTCAATAACTCCTTTCTCCCTCATCATCATTAAAGTTCACCTTAACAAAAGTTTACGCTCTGGGACTGCAAAACTGGATAATGACATCATTTTAGGATAGCACAGAATTCTGGATACCTTATACTATTTATCTACTTAATGGTTAGATTCTTTTACCCTTGGATAATTTACCGGAAATCGCCCCGAAGAAAGTAACGGTAACGGCGAATTTAGGATTAATAACTTTTTTAGACAGTCCCTAGAGAAGGATAACGCGGCTCCTGGTTTGACTGCCAGTGATTTAGTTTAAAATAGGCAGAATTTACTGGTATATTTCTTTCTTTGACAACATATTACCTAAAAAGCTATTTTTGAATGAACATAAAGTTAAACTTATCTCCTTTACAAATCACCAAAATTTTAACGTCAGTATTGATAATTCTCAGTATCTTGAATTTGATGATCCAAATAGCAAAATATGGATTCCATTATCGACAAGAGTGGATGTTTATTTTTAATCTGGATAGAGAAGTGAACTTTCCTACTCTCTACACAGTTATTTTATTAATAATTTGTGCCACTCTTCTTAAGCAAATAGCTATCTTAGAAAAAAATCATCAAATTTTATTGGCTAAATATTGGAAAATCTTATATTTTATTTTTGTATTTCTGGCTTTTGATGAAGCATTTCAAATTCACGAAATTTTGATTATTCCTGGGTTAGGAAAAAAATTACCTGGTATTTTTCATTTTGTTTGGGTTATTCCTTATGGAATTGCCGTAGTTATTTTTGGTTTATATTTTGCTAAATTTACTTTTAATTTACCTAAAAAAATAAAAAGATTGTTTCTTTTGTCCGCTACTTTATATATAGGTGGTGCATTAGGAATGGAAATGTTAGAAGGATTATGGGTAAGAATAGCTGGAGGGATGCAAAATCTGGTTTATTCACTTATAGCTAGTACAGAAGAAATGATGGAAATAATTGGCTTAATTATTTTTATCTATAGTTTGATGATTTATGTTACTAAATATAAACAAAAAATTATTAATATAAAAATTAATATTAGCTAATGCCTGGTTGATAGTAATCAAAAGTATAAAAAGGTGGGCAGTGCCCACCAAATCATACTAGATCTTACCTTTGACTTATCACTTCTGCGAAGCGGTTAGCTAACCGCTTCTTTCTCTTTCGCCAAAAACTTCTCTAATTCCGTCAAAGCATCCGCATCAACTTTAGTTTGCATCGGGCAGAATTTAGGACCACACATAGAGCAAAACTCGGCAGTTTTGTAAATATCTGCGGGTAAGGTTTCATCGTGGTATTCCCTAGCCCGATCTGGATCTAAAGCTAATTCAAATTGACGATTCCAGTCAAAATTATAGCGAGCTTCTGACAACTGGTCGTCTCGAACCCTGGCACCAGGGCGATGGCGAGCAATGTCAGCTGCATGAGCAGCAATTTTATAAGCAATTAAGCCATTACGGACATCTTCAGCATTCGGTAATCCTAAATGTTCTTTAGGTGTCACATAACATAACATGGCAGTACCATGCCAACCGGCGATCGCCGCTCCAATAGCCGAAGTAATATGGTCGTAACCGGGAGCAATATCTGTCACTAGAGGACCTAAAACATAGAAAGGTGCTTCAGAACACTCTTCCATCTGCTTTTTAACATTAAACTCAATTTGATCCATCGGCACATGACCAGGACCTTCAACCATAACTTGTACGTCATGTTCCCAGGCACGACGAGTTAATTTTCCTAAAGTTTTTAACTCCGATAGTTGCGCCTCATCAGAAGCATCATGAGTACAACCTGGGCGCAGAGAGTCTCCTAAGCTAAAGGAAACATCATATTTTTTGAAGATTTCGATAATATCATTGAAGTGGGTGTAAAGGGGATTTTGCTTATGATGATGCAGCATCCACTTAGCAATAATCCCGCCACCACGGGAGACAATCCCAGTAATGCGATTGCGAACTAAAGGCAGATATTCGATCAAAATACCTGCATGGATAGTCATGTAATCTACCCCTTGTTGAGCATGTTTCTCAATGATATGAAGAAAGTCATCAGGAGTAAGATTTTCTACTTTCCCATACACACTTTCTAAAGCTTGATAGATAGGTACAGTACCGATAGGTACGGGAGATGCTTCAATGATAGCGGTGCGGATTTGATCTAAATTGCCTCCTCCGGTAGACAAGTCCATTACTGTATCTGCACCATATTTAACCGCTAAATTGAGTTTTTCAACTTCTTCATTGATATTAGAAGAATTAGGAGAGGCACCAATGTTAGCATTGACTTTACATTTAGAAGCAATACCGATACACATTGGCTCTAGGTTGGTATGATTAATATTAGCAGGAATAATCATCCTTCCTCGTGCTACTTCATCCCGAATTAAGTCAACGGGAAGATTCTCGCGCTGGGCGACGTAACGCATTTCTTCGGTAATTAAACCTTGACGTGCATAGTGAATTTGTGTCACATTAGCTTGTCCACGCCGCTTGGCAACCCATTCTGTTCGCATAATTTCTCCTTTAATAACAGCTTTCCTCCGCTGGTATTACCCAGTCTCAGGTTCTAAGGGTTTTTCTCAGCCTAAATTTGTTAGACACCCCTAGCTATATGACAGATTGTATCACTTTTTTCTGAAATTAATCACTAAAATCTGGAATCGAGTCAATACTGTTCTGTTAGTGGCTCGGGTTATTTTGTCCGCCCCCACGCATCCTTGTAAAAAACGGCGAAGCATCGATTAATTCCCCCCAGAATTGGGGGGTTAGGGGGGCGAAAAACAGCGAAGCATCCATGACACGCGTAACAGGTAATCGGAGAACCCTCTAACACGTACTGTGTTTCGCGGCAGTGACAGCTTCCGGTAATCGTGCTTTTTTCAGTCATATTCCTACTCGCTATTTAGCAAATTAAAGCAATTAATTGGATGATTTTAGATTACAAGGGATTAATAGTGCGGACAAATTTAAGCAATTGTAATAAAAATACTAAGTGCTCTGCTCTAGGATTTAATTGTGGAGGAAACTTACTATCTGCTAATTGTGCTTGCAATTCTGCATATTCAGCAGCAGACAGAGGTTGATTATCCAAAGGCGATCGCCCTTCAACAATAATTTCGGTGCGCAAAATTTCTTCTGGTATATCTTCTGGGGGAGGTAAGGCAACACTCATTGAAGTTGGAAATAAGGTCAAGCTAATCGCAAAAGTTAGTAATTTAATATTCATATTTGAGTTGAAGATATCTTTTTTTTGTTTATACTAATATTTATGACAGAAGACTCCAAAACTATACAACTGCCCAGTGCCGAAAGTGCGATCGCCCTTGCGGGAATAGGAGAAGAAAATTTAAAGTTTATCTCATCTCATACAGGGGCTAACTTAATCTTGCGAGGACAAGATCTAGTTATTTATGGTAAGCCAAAACCAGTCCAAAGGTGCTTGCAAGTAGTAAACTCCCTCTCTACCTACTGGAGTAAAGCCAAACCTATTTCTCAACCAGATATTATGACTGCTTTCCACGCCTTGGATACGGGACAACTAGATGAATATCAAGACATACAGCAAGATATTTTAGCCCGTACTAGAGGCGGAGAATTAATTCGCGCCAAAACTTTTCGTCAACGTCAATACGTTAAGGCTATCAAAACTCATGATATTACTTTTGGCATTGGTCCGGCTGGTACAGGCAAAACTTTTTTAGCGGCGGTATTAGCAGTACAAGGATTACTTAAGGATGAATGCGATCGCCTGATTCTGACTCGCCCGGCGGTAGAAGCAGGAGAAAAATTAGGCTTCTTGCCCGGAGACTTACAACAGAAGGTTAACCCCTTTCTACGCCCTCTGTATGATGCACTGTACGAATTTATCGAGCCCGCCAAAATTCCCGATCTCATGGCAAGAGGAAAAATCGAAGTTGCCCCTCTAGCCTATATGCGCGGAAGAACCCTGAGTAATGCTTTTGTCATTGTTGATGAAGCACAAAATACTACACCTGCTCAATTAAAAATGGTCTTGACTCGTTTAGGTTTTGGCTCCAAAATGGTAGTCACCGGAGACATCACTCAAACTGACTTGCCTTCTCATCAAGATTCAGGTTTAGTAGTTGCCAGTAAAATCTTGAAGTCGGTAGAAGGAATTGCTTTTTGTTACTTAACTCAAGCAGATGTAATTCGCCATCCTCTAGTACAAAAAATTGTTAATGCTTACGAGAAATTTGAGCGTTAATTGTTAATGGTTGATAGTTGATAGTTGATGGTTAATTGTTAATGGTTGAGCGATCGGTCAAAATTTCATAACCAGTTTTAGTGACTAAGACGGTATGTTCAAATTGGGCAGAAAGCTGATTATCTACTGTTACTACTGTCCAGCGATCGCCTAAAACTCTCGTATGCTTAGAACCAGCATTAACGATGGGTTCAATAGCTAAAGTCATGCCGCTACTGAGCTTAACATTAGGTAATTGATTAGTACGAAAATTAAATACCGACGGTTCTTCGTGGAGGTTGCGCCCTACCCCATGACCAGTATAATCTTCCACCACCGAAAAACCATTAGCTTTTACATAATCTTCGATGGCTCCAGCAATATCTAACAGATAATTACCAGCTTTAACCTGTTCAATCCCTCTATACATAGCCTCCTCAGCTACCCGGATTAATTTTCGATTGCGGGCTTTAACTTTGCCTACGGGGATAGTGATGCAGGAGTCACCATGAAAACCTTGATAGTATGCTCCCGTGTCAATTTTTACTACATCACCTGCTTGAATAACTTTCTTTTTCTTAGGAATACCATGAACTACTTCATGATTCACCGAAGCGCAAATAGAAGCAGGAAAACCGTGATAACCTTTAAAACTAGGGGTTGCTCCCATTTCCCTGATCCTTTTTTCTGCATAAGCATCTAAATCAGCAGTAGTTATGCCCGGTTTAGTTATTTCCGCAATTTCTGTTAACACTGTCGCCACAATTTTACTGGCTTGACGCATAATTTCAATTTCTGGCTCAGACTTAAATTCGATGCCCAGACGACTTTTTTTTAAAGGAGGAAGTCCGTTAGTTTTGCGGTGAGTTCTACGTTTATTTTGCTTACGAGAAAACAGTAAGTCAGCTAAGTTTTTCAATTTATTTAACCTCTGAAAATTATGAATTATGAAAGATAACTAATAACCATCAACCATCAACCATCAACTATCAACAAAGCAAGATTATTTAATCACAATTTTACCAGTCATACCTGCTTCTTTATGTCCCGCAATCGAGCAGTATAACTCATAAGTACCCGCTTTCATGGGAATTAACACCCATTCAGCCTCTCCACTAGGTTTTAATTCTAATTCGTGAATGGCCCCTTTTACTTCTACTTTACCTGCTTCTACTTTCTGAGTCCAACTCGCATCAGCAAAGTCTTTGGCAGTGAAATAGTGTTTCTCTGGACTAGGATTATCTAATACTAATTTGTATTTTTTCCCAGCTACAAATTCTAGATTGTTAGGAAAAAACTTTAGTTCATCTTGGGTATTACCTAAACTAATTTTTACTTCTGTAATATTAGTAGCGGCTTGCACAGGTAAGGTAATTAACAAGAAGACTACGAGCGTTAAGATTGTAAGTTTTATAGTTTGCCAAGGTTTAAATTGGGTAAAGAAGGTATCTAAAGGTAGCATGATTAGAGATATTTTTTCAATAATAATGATAATTTTTCTTTGGTGTGGGATGGTACTTTATCTAAAGGTGTCAGGATAGCATATTTTAGGGCGGAATGGGCATTACTGACAGGAGCATTTTCGCTGATGCGTCTAACAGTTTCTTGGATGACCTTTTGAGCATTGACAGCATTACGTTGTAAGTTATTAATTACCATATCTACGGTAACGTGATCGTGAGCTTCATGCCAACAGTCATAGTCGGTAACTAGTGCTAGAGTAGCGTAGGCAATTTCTGCTTCTCTAGCCAGTTTTGCTTCCGGTAGGTTGGTCATGCCAATCACGGTTGCACCCCAACTGCGATAGAGATTAGACTCTGCTATAGTAGAAAATGCCGGTCCTTCCATACACACATATGTACCATAATGATGTAAGTTAACATCACTTAATTGTAAACTTTCCACCGCATCTGCCAAAATTCCTGCTAGGTTGAGACAAACTGGATGTCCGAAAGTTACATGGGCGACAATACCCTCACCAAAAAAGGTAGAAACTCGGTTTTTAGTGCGATCGATGAATTGATCTGGTATGACTAAATCCAGAGGTTTTACTTGTTCTTGTAATGAACCTACGGCTGAAGCAGAGATGATATATTCAACTCCTAATTGCTTCATAGCGTGGATGTTGGCACGAAAAGGCAATTCTGAAGGGAGTAAATGATGATTACGTCCATGACGGGCTAAAAATGCTACTGATGTGCCTTCTAAAGTACCGACAATTAAAGCATCAGAGGGAGAACCAAAGGGCGTATCTAGTTTAACTTCTTCTACATCTTTGAGTGCTTCCATTCTATATAAACCACTACCTCCAATGATACCTATTTTTGCTGTCTTCATGTTTAAGTTCACAATAGATTAGCTTTGCTGATGTAGTTTATTTTATCAGTTGATAGTTGATGGTTGATGGTTGATAGTTGAACGTGATGTGCAACTTTCAACGAGAGAATAATTACTTCAGCCCAATTTATGTCAAATTCAATTTCTGAAAGCCAGTAAAATCAATTGCTCAAAAAAAGTTGCACACGGCGTAACAATAGTATTCGGGCGTGGTTCATTTTGTAGGCTGCTATTTTACCTTTCTTGGTTAGCTGTTCTAGCTCAGCTCTTTCGGAGTCTGTTAGAGCTACGATATATTTTTTCTTAGGCATTTTTTGTCTGAAGTTTGATAACTTCTTTTAGATTAGCCCTTTTTTTATTCCTCAAAACAAAGTTGACGACCTACTAGTAGTCTGTCAAGCTTAAAATTGTGTGTATCTAACTCTTGTAGTTATTGGCTGGCAAGTTTTTCTGAAACTGCTTACGCACAAAATAAAAATTGACAGACTACTAGGGCGATCGCTCCTGGGCACGCCAAGGCATGACCCCGCTCCTTAATTGGGCGAGAGCCAGCACGCGGGGGCTCTCGCTTTGCTAACAGCGATCGCTGTCAATGAAGGTATAATGGACTTGTCCTGGTGCGATAGTGCCTGTTCGATAGCGTGGTTCTGTGGATGATCGTTATGACATTGGTGAAGGGCGATCTCGAAGAGCTCCGCTTCACGGCACGTCCTATCCCGCTCGAAAGTGACTAAGCAACTCCATAACCTGTGTACGGACGCTTATAATGGGGATGTAACCCTAAGATGATATCCTCTTTAGGTACGCCCATCTCGACCAATTCTTGAGCTAGATCGGCCTCCGTCATGTTACGTTGAATCCAGATTTTGCCGTCTTTGATGTCTAAGTGGATGAAACAGTTGTAAACTCGCTTGAGTCCATCCCAGCCGATATCCAGAAGTTGGTAGTGATTGTGTTCAGTATCGAAGATGAGTTGGCATTCAATTTCCGCATTTGAACTACTCTGTTCCAGGGTTGCTTTTGTTGTCAGTAATTGACGAATACAGGCGCGATATTTTTCTACTCTTTCCATAAGACGATGACCTCCTGAATTGGTTGATAAATGAGAAGTTTAACTTGATAAGATTTAACGGCTGCTTGAATAAATGGCTCTTGAAAGAAAGATTCAAAGGTATCAACAGGTACAGCTAAATACAGGGTGCGCTCGGGCTCTCGCATTTGCAATGCTAAACGATAGTTTAAGAATTGTCCTAAAGCTGAATGAAAGTCTGTAATAGTTGAAGGCTTCAGAAAGCTTTTTATTTCAATGGCAATTTTCCGTCCAGCCTTTTCTGCCGCAATAACTTTTTCTGCTGCTAGATCGAGCTCAAGTTTTATGTCTTCAATCTTAATGATTAGAGGATCTGCGGTAATTAACCATTGATCGCTAATGAGTGCTTGCTTAACTGCATTGTGAAAGAGATCTCTAGCTGCCATGAGTTATCCTTTTTCCAGGATTGGGAATGGATATTGTTTGAGTCATGATAGATTCCAGTCTGTTTTGGCTGCTTGGACACTGGCATTAACAGCATCCGCAGTGGCTTGTGCTTGTTCAATAGTCTGTGTTAATAGTTCTAGGGTAGCAGTTGAGCTTATGGATTGCACTTCAGGAGCACGTATTCAAAAGAGTAATTAAGTAAGGGTTTCCCGTCTTTTGAATGGTAGAAGGACTTACACCGTCTTGTACTAGTGGTCTGTCAAGATAGTTTTGAGGAACTGACTAAGATAATTTTGGATTTTGGATTTTGGATTTTGGAGAATTGTCTATCCCTCATTTCAAAATTGAGAGACCACTAGTGGTAAAGGGCGTAAATGAAACGGGAGTTTAGAATTCGTGTAAGTACTGAAAAATAAGGCTTTTCCACTGGTGCATTCTGCATTCTTAATTCTGCATTCCACCACTA
>JAAUYA010344446.1_pt1 | contig 16374 bp, 16 predicted proteins | sample 7278161 | NCBI WGS metagenome assembly JAAUYA01 (sample SAMN14350120, study PRJNA611818) | marine sediment metagenome | isolation source: surface marine sediment (3m) | place: French Polynesia: Moorea | collected 2018-08
CCAATAAAAGCCCCGCCGATAACTATGCCTAAAATTCCCCCAGCCAGCTTGTGCCCTTGCCATGTTTCAAAACTATGAGCCCAACCTGCTTGGTGAAGTTGTAGATAAACCTCGATCAATTCTTCCGAAATCCAAGTAGTTTCACGGGCGGCACAACCTAAACATACGGCCTTAAAATCGCGATCGACAGCCACAGAAAATCGATGTTGGTTAATTACTCGTCGTAAGGATTTGGGGTAACGAAATCGATCATCTAGGGGAATTAACGCTCTTTTTCGGCTAGAATACCAACCAAGTTGACCGCGATCGTCTGCCATCAAAAAATTACCTTTGGCATATCCCTGAATAATAGAGGGGATATCAATCATAACTCCAAGCATCTTGATTACCTAATCAACCTTAAGTAAAAATAATAACATCTAACCATGAGTGAACCAATTCCTCCTATTACTTTACCTCCCATTGAAGATCCAGAAACTGAAGGCCGATGGTTAAAAGATAGTTTACATCAATGGCTGGATCGAGAGTTTATCCCTGAAGCAGTTAATGAAAACATTGCCGCTAGAGCATCCCAAATTTTTGTGCGTCAACGACTAGAAGGGGAAAACGACTTAGGCTCCCTAGTGATCGCTATTGTCACCGAAATGCAGGCATATGATTTTCGCGAGAGCTTTTTTAGTGAATTTGCGATCGCCAATGCAGTCAGCGATTTAATTCTCGACAGTCTAGGTATCGATCGCTGCTGCGGTAATTAATTATCAATAACTGAGCATCCATGTTAAGATACTAGGCATATCTAGGTGAGAGCCGTAATCTGAGGGAGAGTAGCTTTGTTTGGTAACATAGGCAATATTGGCGAGAAAACTATTAATAAAATTGCGGAGATGGCTTTTGCCACTCAAATCAAGGGAGCAGATAAACTTAGTGTTAAAATCAAAACCGATCCGAATAACCTTGCCAAAGGCATTTTAGAGTCATTGGCGATCGATGGTGAAGGTTTAATTACCCAAGCCAACCTACGGATGCAGGGGATGAAAATTACCCTGAATACTATTACAGTTAATCCTTGGCAAGCTCTAATGGGCAATGTTCAATTAACTCAACCCAGCCGAGGTAGTGCTTGTATTGTTTTAAGTGAAACTGATATTCAAACTGCTTTAAATATTGATAATCTCAATCAACAACTCAAAAAGTATAGTATCAGTTTAGATAGTCAACCAGTAAGGGTCAAATTTAACCGAGTTGATTGTCGTATTTTAGCTAATGGTAAAGTAGCAGTCGAAGCCAAAATTCGTATTCTTGAAACTGGATTGACTAAAAGTATTTGTTTAATTATTGAACCTCGTGTTTGTGCCACAGGAAAAGGTATTTCTCTAGAGGCAGTGGAGTGCATCGAAGGAGAAGAATTATCTCCCATCCTGATTGAGGCGATTTTAGCAGAAGCGGAACAAATTTTTAACCTCAGCTATTTTAAAATAGAAGGTATTTCTCTCGATGTACATCAATTGAACATCGAAGAAGGTAAATTAAACTTACTTGCTGCTGCTGGTATTACTCATCTACCTTCTGCATAAAAATCCAGAAAATCCAGAACTACCTAATCTTTATTGGCATGCTGGAAATTAGTAGAGAAAGGTTTGAGCCTCAAGCATTTTAGTTGATTTATGTCGCGATCGAGGAGAAATAAAGACCCTTAAAACAGAGCTTTTGGATCTACTGATTATGTCCAGCAAATTAATCACAATATCCGTACTCTCATCCCACAGATTTTGTTTCACGACTCCCAAAGGTTATTCTGTCTTTCTAAACTTTTGGCGACAGAACCAGAAAGTTATATCAAGTTCGATAAAAAGTGTGCTCAAAAAGTAGGTTGGGTGGAACGAAGTGAAACCCAACACAAAATTAAAGTCAAAAGTCAAAAGTCAAAAGTCAAAAGTAATTTTGATAATTATTGAAAAAGTTGGGGTCCGTCGCCTCAACCCAACCTACGCAACTGTCTTTTTTTTATAAGTGATTATCCGAAGCTTATCTCCTTGACATACTGCGATCGCTCCTTCCGTCGAGTCCGACAGACTACACTGATTCTAACTTACCAACGTTGTGAAGAGGCGATCGCTCTACAGGTTTTTAATTTGATGGAATTTGTGGTTCGTCGTCAATTGGCAAGGGAGCAACAGTCTCTACACAGATGCTATTTTTATCATGGGTAATTAATTCAGACATAGCATAACCTATAATCTTAGTGCTATAACAGTCCTAAATAATTCGTAATAAATATGTAATGTCTCTAAGAGTTTGGCTTGTTTCCTGTAGCAGGCAGATGAATCGTGAAAGTAGAACCTTTGCCTAGCTCACTCTCAACTGTAATATTTCCTCCCATCATTTCACATAGTTTTTTAGTAATAATCATTCCTAAACCCGTACCACCATACTTGCGGGTGGTAGAGATGTCTCCTTGGGTAAAAGGTTTGAAGAGTTTCTGCATCTGTTCTGGTGTCATACCAATTCCCGTATCACTTAATTCAACATAGGTTTTTCTGCTACTTTATGCCAAAAAGCAAAGCTTCTTTGATAATGTTTGAGAGCTTTATTTATTTTGTCACGACTGTAGGCATCTCTAGCTTGGATAAATTCTAGACAGGCTTGTAGATCTGATGCTAAAGTTTCTGCACTAACACTTAAATCGATAAGAACTGATTCTAATTCTGCTCGATCCGATTCAGTAAAATAAATTTTAGTCGATAAAAAATGATCAGCTCCTGTTTTTAAAACTTCTTGAAAAAGTTTTTCTGCTTTTTGACGTAAATATTTCAATAAATCAGAAGTATCTTTTTTAAAACTAATAAAAGTGCACCAATTTTTTAAGTCAGGAGCTTTTTTAAGCTTTTCAAGGATTTTATTGTTTACCCATAAAACTATAGGAAAATTAAATGTCCGATGAAATTCTTCTCGTATTTGATTGGAAGAAATTAACAATTCTTTAATTTTAATAACTGATTCTAAGCCTAAAACCATTAAAGCTGAGGGGTGTTTTTCTCCTAGTTGCTTTTTAATCGTGGAAAAAAGTCTATTAGTCAATGAATCCAGCTCTATTATTTGAATAGGAATAGAAAAAGATTTCAGTAAACTCTGAACTATTTGCTTTCGCAAATCAAGGTAATCACAAGAGGCTAATATTAGCTTGAATTGACCTTGACTATTATCAATTTCCCATGCCAATCTCTTTAAAGAATCTGTATTAGAATGAATGTCCATTATTTATTTAAGCAACTTTACGAATATTATCTGCTGTAAAATTAATCTTTTTTGCAAAATTAGAGATATAACCTGCGTGATTACTAACTTTTGGGACAATTTTATCAGGAAGAACAAATATTAATGGACAGGAAGATTTTTTACGAAGAGTTCCCGTTTCCCATTCTTTATTGGTATTTTTGAGTAAACTGTCAATTTCTATAACATATTCCCAACCTGATATTATCAATGCTTGAGATTCTTTTTTCAATTTCTCTTGAATTGTAGAAGATAATTCCTTTGTTGAGGGTTTAAGCTCTATTACCTGTATTTCTGGAATTCTCCGTGTTATTTGTTCTTGTAAGTTATTATTATCCCTGTAATAAATTAGTTCAAATTGTCCTTTTCCTAACTGAATTGTTTCTTTTAAAAGTTCTAGAGATTCTTCATTATCATCACTAAGTTTGTTATCCTCTCCCATCAACCAAAATATTTCTCTTTTATAATTGGGAATTCCTATTTTCAATTTAGATGGTTGATAAGAAGGTTCTTCTGGACTAATTCCATAGAAAGTTGTTAAACATTTAGACCAATCGACTGTAGCCGCATAAGGTCTAATTTTCTCAAGAGCTTTTTTGACTTGTTCATCTTCTGGATTAGTATAATTAAAAACTTTCAGGCTATCAAATAGTAAGCGCATCCCTTGAGTATAAATAGGAAGACCAAGCTCACTAGCTCTTAAAAAGAGATCTCTAGATCTTTCCAGATCACTATTAGAATTAAGTCGTAATTGTTGACCACAAATTATGGCAATATCAGGAAGCCATTCCATTGAATTCAGAAAATTTTGAAGCAATTCAGGAAAGCGCTGACTATCACCAATTTTCAAACTATAATAACTGCAAAAAATTGCGACTAAAGGGTTATTTAAAGATTGTAATTTATTGCAAATATATTCAAAAATAACTTTTGCTCCTCTGATTTTACCTGCTCTGAGATAGCTTAATAAAATTTCCGATTTTTGATGTATGGGATCTGCGCTAATAACTGACACTTTGATATCATTTTTAACCACAGATGCTATATCATTATCGTATTCATGGGAATTTTGGACTGGAGTTATTAAGATTTTAAATTTATTGCTTAGAGGAAGAGAAATTAGTCTCCAAGTAATCTGTTTGCCACCAAGCTGAAGAAAATGAAGTTTATTAGTTCCTTGCAAAATTTCTAGTTGGTAGTAAATAAACTTTTCATCTCTGGTAAGTTCTGTTAATTCCCATTCTTCTGTTTCCACAATTTGCCATTGTTTTTGTTGTTTATTGTAACTCCACAAACGTTGCCATATTGAAGAATCATGATCAATTGTTTGAGCTAGTTTTTTTAATATAGGAAAATTGCCTAGAAATTCTTGCCACGCTAGTTGCTTATTCTGAATCTGAATAAATGGCAATTCGACATTATAATAGCGATCTTCTTTTACATACTCTATGGCTTTTACTATTTTACCATTGGGAAAATAGCCTCGAATTTCATAATAGTCACCTAAACTAACATCAATTTCTTTAGTGTCATTCAAAGATAAAGATAATTCAGCAACAATTTCCCTTCCAGAATTGATAACTTCTGTGTAAACAGATGCTCCTTTTATTAAATCATTGTCTGAAAATTTTAACTTAAGGCTAGGTTCAGGAATAATATAACTAGAATTTTCTTCTGAATAACTATCAGAATAACTAGTAGTTTCTTTAGAATCAGCTGCTTCTTTTAATTGAGGAACAAATTCTTTTCCTTTGAGCCTCAATCCTAACTCGAATAGAAATTCAGCTAAATCATAGTTCAGTATTAATAACTTTTAAAATCCCATTAGTTAGTGGTTCTAAATATCCTCTTAATTGATCGCGAAATTTAGGACTATCTTTTGCTTTCGATGTAAGCTCTCCAATCAAAAAAGAAATAGATATTTCATTTTCTTTTTTTTCGTATCCTGCTATTCCCGAAGGAGTTTTGAGTTTGAACCCCTTTATTTCTAAATTCAATACCTTCTCAACATCCAGCAAAAGCTTTTTAAATCTTGTAGGATTTAGTTTAATTTGAACATTTTCCAAGCTTCTATCTACCCTTCGTGCAATTGCTAATAAAATATCTCCTACATCCACATCACCCATCTCCAAATCCTCATCTGACTCAAAATACACCACATGATAGTCTTCTTCCTCTAACTCGGCTTTTAGTCTGCGCAACTCTGTTGATTTCCCACAGCCAATATGACCTGTAAATAATTGGCAAGTAGGTTCATCCAAAGACCAAAAAGTAATTTTCTTTTTCATATCCTCAATAGCCTTTTCACCACGTACTGAGGAAAAATCAATATAATACTTTCTATCTTCTTCTGAACTATCTATCGATAGAGTTTGGGTGGGCTTTGTAGCTTGATAAAATTTTCGGATGTCTATATCTGAAGTCATTACTGCAAAGAGTTTCTTTTTTCTCTTCCTATTTTACTTGCTCTCTAGAGAGTCTATGTAAAGTGTTTGTTACAATTAAGCAGATAAGTTCAGTATAGTAGAGCCATGTACCGATAACCTTGGGACAAAACCCGCCCCTACAACTTTTGACTTCCACAAATCGGTATGGTTAGTGTTTCACGATGTTTGCCCATTCTTGTACTCCAATAAACCCAGTTACCATCGTAGGGGCTTGCATCATCTTGGACTTTTGTGTGTCTGACAATCTTTGTATCTGCGTGTTTTTTGAGAGTTACTTCACCGTCAGTGAAGGTTTTTCTTTGATAGTATTGACCATCTTGCCAATATTTTTCTATCTTCCAGTATTTATTCTGCTTCCAGTCCATAGATTTGTGAGGATGTCTCCGATTTTCCCACCTCTTCAGTGTTGTCCAGAGGAGATGGTCTTGTCTGGAGAATTCTCTTGATGCACAACTTGTTTTGTAATAATCTGTCCATCCAGTAATAATTGGGTTTAGCTCACTTATTAGTGCTTTTTGGGTTGTAGCTTTATGTTTTCTAACAATATCTCTCAATTGTCTGTGATGTTGTATCGTTTTTTCTTTACTGGGTTTAATGATTGTTTTAAATTCTAATGGTTGCTGATCTCCATTTTTCTTTGCCCTGTATTTCCCTAATTTGTATTGTCGGATGTTAAAGCCAAGAAAGTCAAAACCTACATTTCCTTGATACTCTTCCAGTGTATGGGTAATTTGAGTCTTGCTTGGGTTTAGCTCTAGTCCTATATTTTGTAGCCATAGTTCTACTCTTTCTTTACATTTAAGAAGTGTTTCCAGGTTTTCGTGGATTATTACAAACTGATCTGCATATCTTATCGTCGAGAGAGTCAAAGCTTTCTTTTCTTTGCTTCCCTGATCTATGGTGGTTGCATACTCTTTAACTAACTGTTCTATGCCATGTAGTGATATGTTAGCTAGTAGGGGAGAGATAGATGTTTCTTCAGTTGTAGGGAATACTTCGCCGTTCATTACTCCTGCTTTTAAACAAGATTTGATGTACCTCCTCATTTCTGGAAAGGTATTGAGCTTATTTAACAGATAGTCGTGATTAATTCCCTCGAAACATTTAGCTATATAGGCATCAAGCACATATTGAGGTTTATACCTAATGGCTGTGAATATTGCTTCTATAGCATCGTGGCAAGATCTTCCTGGGCGGAAACCGTAGGAATTAGCTTCAAAACTGGCTTCCCATTCAGGCTCTAAAGCAATTTTGGCTAATGCTTGTACTGCCCGATCTTTTACTGCGAGAATTCCTAGAGGATTTTTTTTTACTTTGTCCTTCAAAGAAAGTTCCTGAGCTAATTTTAGCCTTTTTTTTGGTATTAGGAATGTGACTCCATCTACACCTGCTGCTCTTCCCTTACCCCCTTTACTAAGGTAGGCAGGGGCGCTAAGAGGGAAATTAAAGGGCGGATCTTGTGTTACTATCCTAACGGCGAGGAGTTTTGCAGACCAAGATTTTAACAATATCTTCTGCAGTCCATGAACTGTTTTAATATCTCCATGTTGTTTGGCTTGATAAATTCGTTTTTGCAAACCGAATACTGTTCTTTCAACTGATTTCCAGTTGATTTGACTCCATTCTAAGCTATTGAATTTTGAGTTTTCAATGCTTTTAGTCATTTCTTACGACTCACAAATTTATCTTTCAATTTACGATTATTCATTCATATCTTAATATTTTGGTTAGTTAACGATGGAAATAAACTTTAGGGAATTTAACCCTTTCGATCTTTGGATTTGGATTGAGTTTGAAAATGTTCCTTCTCCAAGAGAAAAAGAATATATAGAAGAAGTATTTAATTCTTGGTTTTATTTAGGTAAGCTAGGAGCTTTTAATGCCGAAAATTTACAAGTTCAAGATATGGGTATCGATATTGGTTATATGGATTACGACCAAGAGATGGCTGAACAATCTATGATGTCACTAATGCACAATATGGGAGATTTTCAATATTTAGGAAATTGGGGACGTTGTTGGTTTGATATGGGAACAAGTGATTTAATCGCTGTTGATATTTTAATTAACGCTTTAAGACAACTAAATTCAGAATATATACTAATTAAACAGTTAATTATTGGCGGGGAAAATGAAGACTGGAAAGTGGATGACAAAAGTGAATCTAAATTTGTAGAAGATTAGTTATAGCAGTTGCTATGGCAATTTTCACTCCTCATAAGGTATACCCAATCAACAATCAACTATCAACAATCAACAAAAGCCAGGGTATATCAATGTACCTCATAAGTATGAGAATATACCATTAAAACTGATCTTTCATTCCCCGTAAACGGCCAAAAACCAGAGCTGGTTCCTCTAATTTAATCGCAGATTTAATACTAGCCCGATCCCAACGTAAAAAAGGATTAGTTAGCTTTTCTACTCCTAAAAGAGATGGCACAGTTGCTCGATCTCGCTGGCGGGCATCTACAACTTGAGCATATCTAGTTTGTAGCTCCCGGTTATCGGCTTCGACACTCAAAGCAAATTTGAGATTCTTGAGAGTATATTCATGAGCGCACCATACCCTAGTCTGATCGGGCAAATTTCGTAATTTCGTCAGGGAATTAACCATTTGCGCTGGTGTACCCTCAAAAAGCCGACCACAACCCCCGGCAAACAGGGTATCTCCACAAAATAACTCTCCAGTGTCTTCTTTATCTAGAGGGGGAAAATAATAGGCAATATGGGCACGAGTATGCCCTGGCACAAATAATACTTTTCCTAACCTACCGGCAAATTCTACCTTGTCTCCTTCCCGCAAAAATACCTGCTGCCCAGGAATTCTGCCCTTATCCTCTACGCCACCATAAACACAAAGATTAGGAAATTTCCGCATAAGTTGCTTATTTGCCCCTACATGATCGTAATGGTGATGGGTGTTAAAAATAGCCACTAATTCTGCTCCTATTTGTTCCAGGCGGTCTAATACTGGTCTAGCTTCAGCCGGATCGACTACTGCTGCAGTATGATTCTTAGGGTCATGGAGCAAGAAAATATAATTGTCAGATAAAGCCGGAATTCTAATTACTTTCATCTTAGGCAATCTTGTATTACTCTTCAATTTATGTAAAAGTAAATAATTAATTTTCTAACTAATGTTGAACTCAAGTTATTATTATACTAAATTAATCAATTCCAATCCCGTCATTACATCTTGAACATCAACAGCCACAACCACCAATTAAAAGTATCCATTGTTGTCAGCGATCTATCTGCAAGCGGTTCAGGTAGATGGGGCGGAGCAGTACGTCCTTTTTTATTAGCACAGGCTCTGAAAAAATTGGGCTATGAAGTGGAAATTCTGGGTTTAGCTTTTGAGAGTGGTACTCCCCCCTTCTATGCTCCTAATATATCCATAGTTTATATTCCTTGCCAATATTATTCTGGAATTGTTAGTGCCGCTAAGGAACTATTACAAAAAATCGATGGTGATATTATTTATGTAGTTAAGCTAAAAACTACCAGTTTTGGTTTATCTGTCTTAAAAAAATTAATCTCCGGTCGTCCCTTAATTTTAGATATAGATGATTGGGAATTAAGTTGGTATGGAGGGGATGATTGGAAGTATCGTCCTAGTTTAAAACAACTTGCAAGAGATATTTTTAAACAAGATGGTGCTTTAAGATATGCAGATCACCCCCTCTATTTAAAATGGATGGAAGGGTTGAGAAATTATGCAGATATAATCACAACTCATACTCATTTTCTGCAACAACGTTTTGGTGGGATATATCTTCCCCAGAGTAAAGATGTTTCTTTATTTAATCCAGAACAATATACTTCAGAAGAAAGTAAAGCTAAGTATGGTTTAGCAGGATATAAAGTCTTAATGTTTCCGGGGGCACCTAGACCATATAAAGGAGTAGAAGATGTTCTCAATGCTTTAGAAATTCTTCAACAACCAGATTTAAAGTTAGTAATTGTTGGAGGTAGTCCCTATGATGAATATGATAATTTTCTTAGAGAAAAATGGGGAAAGTGGATTATCCAATTACCAAAATATCCTGTTAATGTTATGCCCGAAATAGTAGCTGCAGCCGATATTATTGTAGTTCCTCAACGAGATACACCTGCAACCTTAGCTCAATTTCCCCTTAAATTAACTGACGGAATGGCAATGGCCAAACCTATCATAGCTACCCGGGTGGGAGATATCCCAGAAATATTAGCAGATACCGGATTTCTAGTCGATCCCCGCACTCCGGAACAAATCGCTGCTACAATACAACACATATTTAACAACTGGGAGTTTGCCCACACTCAAGGAGTTAAAGCTCGGCAACGCTGTATTGATAACTATAGTTTAGATAAAATGGCTTCTGTCTTAGAAAAAGTTATTGGTTTATTCACAAAATAGTCATAATTTATGTCCAAAAATAAGTTACTACTTAAATTTGCTCTTCGCCATCGATTTTTAATTATTTTAACGATTATATTTGGCTTTTCTGGCTCTATTTTTAATGGGGTAAGTACTACTTTAATAGCGCCTATTGTTCTGAGTATTATAGACGACAGCATTGTTCCTATTAAAGCTCTACCTCCCATTATCAGTAAGCCATTGTCTTTGTTTGATATTTTTTCTGGGGACTTAAGAATATTTTTAATGTTATTCACTATTTTAATGGTGATTATTCTGAAAAATATCAACAATATTATCAGCACTCTGATTAGTAGCAATTTTTCCCGAAAGTTATCTATTAGTCTAAGAGGAGAAATTTTCAAGCTATTAATGGAAGTAGATTTAGACTATTTTAACAAGAACAAAGTTGGTACTCTATTGAGCAATATAGGAGGTAACGCAGAGTTAACTGCTGGTTCTATCACCACATTTTTATCTATCTTAAATACATCTTTTACTTTGTTAATTTATTTTGCCATTTTAATTTCAATCTCTTGGCAGTTAACTCTAATAACACTAGTGTTGATATATTGTTTAACTCTTGTTAATAAATTTTTTCTGAAAACAGCTAAAATACTTGGGAAGATTTCGAGGGAAATTAGTATAAATTATCACCAAAAAGTCATTGATATTTTTACCGGTATTCGCTTAGTAAAATCAATGAGCCAGGAGCAAAAAGAATATAATAACATCAAAAACTTATTAAAACAAAGAGAAAAAGCTAGTATAGATTCTCAAGTAAATACTATATTTATTCAACCAATCAATGAAGTTGGTGGCATAGTTATTATTCTGGCAATTATCATTGCAGGACGCTACTTGTTTTTCGAGCAAATGCAGTCGATGGCCACAATATTATTAACATATTTATTGGTTTTATTCAGAGCTATTCCTTTGGTAGGTAATATTAATAAAGCTAGAACAAGTTTTGCTAATAAGTCTAGTAGCGTAGAAATGATTCATGCTTTCTTGAATAGAGATAATAAACCTTTTTTGGTACAAGGACATGAACTTTATTTGGGGCTTAAACAAGGTATTAAGTTTGATCGTGTTAGTTTCACTTATCCGGGTTATGACAAGTTAGTTGTCAAAAACCTAGATATGTTTATACCTAAAGGGAAAATGACTGCTCTAGTAGGAGCATCTGGCTCAGGGAAATCTACCATAGCAGATTTATTAGCTCGTTTCTACGATCCCAGTGAAGGACATATTCTATTTGATGGACAAGATTATCGCGAGTTGGAGCTCAAAAGTGTGAGAAAAGTCATGGGCATGGTAAGTCAAGATACCTTTCTCTTTAGTAATACGGTAGGCTACAATATTGCCTATGGCCTAGAGGATGTTCCGAAAGAGGAACTGATTAATGCAGCCAAAAGGGCTAATGCTTATGATTTTATTATGCAATTACCCCAACAATTTGAGACAGAAATTGGCGAGCGCGGCGTCTTGTTATCTGGGGGGCAACGACAAAGACTGGCGATCGCCCGGGCTCTATTGCGCAACCCGGAAATTCTGATCTTGGACGAAGCTACTAGTGCTTTAGATACGATTTCCGAAAAACTGGTACAACAGGCGATCGATGAATTATGTCAAGAGCGTACTACTTTAGTGATTGCCCACCGACTCTCTACCGTACAAAAGGCAGATCAAATTGTCGTTCTAGATGCTGGAGAAGTTATGGAAATAGGTAATCACGAAGAATTATTAGCTAAAGATGGATATTATGCCCAACTGTATAAAATGCAATTTAATCAGCCACCAAAAACTAAGGTTACTCAATCGAATTTGATCTAGGAAGAGATTTAACTAGCATTCTTCTGAGCGAGAAAGTTACTAACTAAACCTACTCCTATCGATCATTAATGGTTAATTATGCTTTAGTGACGAATTTGGCTAATCTATCCATCCCCTTATGGATAGATGTCATGTCAGTAGCATAGGAAAGGCGAATACATCGATCCGCACCGAAAGCAACTCCTGGAACCGCTGCTACCTTTTCTTGCTCTAACAAAGTCTGACAAAAGTCTAGAGAATTCATTCCCGTTGCACTGATATCAACAAAAACGTAAAAAGCACCACCAGGTTTAGGTGCACTTAGTTGAGGGATAGAATTAATTGCTTCTAGGATCACTTTACGTCTTTGGGTAAAAGCAGCTAACATCTCAGCCACACATTCCTGGGAACTTTCTAGAGCAGCGATCGCCCCATACTGAGCAAAAGTACAAACATTGGAAGTGCTATGACTTTGAATGGTAGTCATGGCTTTAATAATCTCTATGGGAGCAGCGATATAACCAACTCGCCATCCAGTCATAGAATAGCTTTTAGCAAAACCATTACTGACAATAGTTTTGGCCAAAATACCCTCACTAACTGCACCGATACTCAAATGAGTCGCCCCGTCATAGAGGATTTTCTCGTAAATTTCGTCCGAGACTACCAACAAATCGTGGGCAACAATAACTTCGCTTAAAGCTTTAATTTCCTCTGGAGTATAAACTGCACCAGTGGGATTAGAAGGAGAGTTAAGGACAAATAATTTAGTTTGAGGGGCGATCGCTTCTTGGAGTTGCTCCGGTGTGATTTTATATTCATTTTCTGCCGTGGTATTGACGATCACCGGTTTACCTCCAGCAATAGTCACCATCTCTGGATAGCTTAACCAGTAGGGTGCGGGAATAATTACTTCGTCTCCCGGTTCAATTAAGGCTAACATGAGGTTAAATAGAGAATGTTTACCCCCATTGGTAACAATCACATTTTCTGGAGCATAGGTTAAATTGTTATCGTTTTTTAACTTAGTGGCGATCGCCTGTCTTAATTTCGGTTCACCGGCAGCAGGTCCGTATTTAGTTTTACCCAGATCTAAAGCCTGTTTCGCAGCTTCCTTGATATGTGCTGGAGTATCAAAATCTGGTTCACCCGCACTAAAGCTACAGACATCAATTCCTTCTGCTTTCATCGCTTTGGCTTTAGCAGAGATCGCTAGAGTCAAAGAAGGAGTTACTTTACTTACTCTGGTTGCTAATTTTTCCATGATTATCTCTCTAAAATTTCCCCCAAGTTAGTAAGGCTTTTCATAAATTCGTATCGTTTAAGGTCCTTGGTTGGGCTCTTTGTGGGGATGAATGCCCACTCAATTTAGCCCACTCAATTTAAGGCGCTACGGACTTATTGTATCTTGTACTTAGTCATTAAGACTAACCCATTTAACTTGTCAGTTGTATATCTTTCGCTAATTATTAAGTTAAGTTTTCGTGAAAATTGCCGCAATTCTATATAAGTTTAGCTTATTATTTTGGCTATTACATCCCCGTTACCGGCCTTCGTGTACTAATGGTTGGTTATGTCTTGCCCTGCTGGCTTGGCCTAACAATCTCTATGGGCTCATCTCTCAAGTACCGAGAATTGACAATATACCGGAATTTAAATGTCCTGCTCCGATTTTATCCCGTCTGGAGCCTCATGTGATTAAACAGGGAGAGACGGTAGAAAGTATCGCTGAGGTTTACGGGCTATTAGCAGAGACTTTGATCAGACTCAATCCTATCTTGAAGCAAAATCCTCTCCCTGTAGGCAAAGAAATTCAAATTCCCCCTTTTAACGGTATTCGCCTTGAGGTGACTGCCGGTGTAACTTGGCAAGAATTAGCTAAAGCTTATGGAGTACGTCCGGATGTTTTGTTTGAACTAAACGGTTGTGCCAAAACTCCCAAAATAGTTTTTATTCCTGGCGTTAGCTGGCATTCCTCTGATAGCCGACCAAATGACTATACAGGGTTGAGTGCTTACCCTTTACCAACTCCTGCTGAGATAGGATTGGGCTATGGCTGGCATAATTCATCTGATTCTGGGACGAGATTTTTTCATAGTGGTGTAGATTTATTAACCCCTATTGGTACATCTGTATTAGCTGTCGAGGATGGGATTGTAGCTTTTGTCGGCAATGAGAGTAATTACGGTTTTTTGGTAGTAATTAATCATCCAGGAAAAAGGCAAACTCGTTATGCTCATTTAAGTCGCATTAATGTCAAGATTGGGAGTGAGGTAAAAGCAGGAGATACCATAGGAGAAGTAGGTAATTCTGGTAAACCAGACCTCAATGCTTCTCATCTTCATTTTGAGGTACGTTATCAAACTCCCCAAGGTTGGATCGCTCAAGATCCAGAATTGCATTTACCGCCAAACTAATTGATCAACAACGATTTTCATGTTACGAAAAGAGGCTAACAATTTAGAGAATGTCTGAGAAGCAGAACTTGCTAATCTTTTGCCCCCTAAATCCCGTCATGGGGGACTTTTTCGGAGTTTTCTCCCCAGAATCCCTCTTCCGTCCCCCTTAATCCCCCCCTGCCCCCCTTAATCCCCCTTCCGTCACCCTTTAATCCCCCTTCCGTCCCCCTTATGAAGGGGGAAACCAGAGGATGCTTCGCTTTTTCTTTGTTCGGGGGAAACCAGAGGATGCTTCGCTTTTTCTTTGTTCGGGGGAGCCAGCGGATGCTTCGCTTTTTCTTTGTTCGGGGAAACCAGGAGATGCTTCGCTGTTTGTTTCACGGGGGCTAGGGGGGCAAAAACAGATAATTCAGACTAACAATTGATGATGAGCAAAAGAGAAACTGATCTAACAACTTTTTGATATCATATCAAATCCGGCTAAACAACCACAGAAACAGTAGGGGCGCAAGGCCTTGCGCCCCTACAAGCGCCAATAATTTTACTGTGGGCAATCAATCGGATTTGATATCATTGTTTTTTTGATAAAGGGAAGAAAAATAGGAAACAAGATGTTAACCAATTAGTAACATGAAGATCGGTAAAATCAAGTTAAAAATTTAGCAATTTGTTTAGTTAACCAATAAAAACAGCCATGATTACAGCAAAAAAACTTACTTTACAAGAATTTCTCGCCCTTCCAGAAGGGGATTTAACTTATGAATTAATCGAAGGAGAAGTAATTCCTAAAATGTCACTAAAACGATTTCATTCTCGTTTAACAGGTACTCTTTATACACTTCTTACTGACTGGAGTAAAGGGAAAGGAGAGGTAGGAATAGAATGGGCAGTCATTCTGAAACGGAATGGTAAAGATTGGGTTCGGTGTTCCCGATTTGTTGTATATTTCTTATGATAAATTACATCAAATCCGGATAATTGCACACACTTAATTTCTCATGGCAACATTCCTCGCGAATTTTCTGAATTCTGCATTCTGCATTCTGCATTACCTCACCCAAAAGTGTGGTTATTCAACCGGATTTGATATTACCCCCCGAAAGATTTGAAGATGAAGCTTGTCCTTTTCCACCTGAATTAGTTATTGAAATTATCTCTCCTGGTCAATCTTTTAGTGATTTAAGTGAAAAAGCAACAGATTATTTAAAAGCAAGTGTTTCTCGAGTTTGGATAGTTGATTCACAAGCAAAAAGTATCACTATTTTTTATCCCGATGTACTACCACCAACTAAACGAGGACAAGATAGTTTAACAGATGAAGTTTTGCCAGAATTAGCAATAACTGTTGAGGAAGTTTTTCAGCCGGCAGGATTAATCAGCTAATTTGAGCTTTAACCTTTACCTTAAACCTTATTCTGCCGCTACCAAATCCCAGAGGACATCAATCCCACTTCCAATATATTTTGCATCTTGGTGCTGTTGCAGCCATTTCACCACAGCCGGGAGAACCTCACTAGATTGTTTGCCCAAGTTGCCCAAGGCTTCTGCAGCAGAGGAACGCACCGAAGAAGACTCGTCTTCCAATCGCCCCAGCAGGGCATCTACTACTTGCTTAGAAGCACTGCCCAACTTGCCCAAGGCATCTGCAGCAGAGGAACGCACTGAAGAAGACTCGTCCTCCAGCCGCCCCAGCAGGGCAGCTACCACCGGCTCAGAAGCACTGCCCAACTTGCCCAAGACTCTTGCAGCAGAGGAACGCACCCAATAATCCTCGTCCTCCAGCCGCCCCAGCAGGGCAGCTATCACCGGCTCAGAAGCACTGCCCAACTTGCCTAAGGCAACTGCAGCAAAGGAAAGCACCCAATAATCCTCGTCCTCCAGCCGCCCCAGCAGGGCAGCTACCACCGGCTCAGAAGCACTGCCCAACTCACCCAAGGCTTCTGCAGCAGAGTAACGCACCCTATAATACTCGTCCTCCAGCCGCCCCAGCAGGGCAGCTACCACCGGCTCAGAAGTACTGCCCAACTTGCCCAAGGCA
>JAAUYA010246269.1_pt1 | contig 16346 bp, 13 predicted proteins | sample 7278161 | NCBI WGS metagenome assembly JAAUYA01 (sample SAMN14350120, study PRJNA611818) | marine sediment metagenome | isolation source: surface marine sediment (3m) | place: French Polynesia: Moorea | collected 2018-08
ATGAGAATGAGCTTGAGTATGAGAATGAGCTTGAGTATGAAGATAGGAAACCTGTAGAAAGATCACCACCAGCCTAAAGAGTGATCGCCCCTCCATCCCCTGATTCCGCTGAGGAGGATGAGAATGAGCTTGAGGATGAGTGTAGGAAACCTGTAGAAAGATCACCGCCAGCATAAAGAGTGATCGCCCCTCCATCCCCTGATTCCCCTGAGAATAATGCTAATGAGAATAAGGATGACTCTGAGGATAGGAAACCTGTAGAAAGATCACCGCCAGCATGAAGAGTGATCGCCCCTCCATCCCCTGATACTCCTGAGAATGAGGATAGGGAAGCTGTAGAAAGATCACCGCCAGCATGAAGAGCGATCGCCCCTCCCCCTGATCCTCCTGATGAGGATAGGGAAGCTGTAGAAAGATCACCGCCAGCATGAAGAGCGATCGCCCCTCCATCCCCTGATACTCCTGAGAATGAGGATGAGGATGAGGATGAGTTTAGAGTACCTGTAGAAAGATCACCGCCAGCATGAAGAGCGATCGCCCCTCCATCCCCTGATACCGCTGGGAATGATAATGAAGATGAGCCTGAGGATGATAAGGAGAATGATTCTGGGAATGAGCCTGAGGATGAGTTTAGGTTCCCTGTAGAAAGATCGCCGCCAGCATGAAGAGCGATCGCCCCTCCATTCCCTGATATCCCTGATGAGTCTGAGGATGAAGATGAGTTTAGCTCACCTGTAGAAATATTCCCATCAGCAGTAAGAGTTATCCTCCCTCCATCAATTCCTTCTCCTTCCACCGAAGAATTTAGCCCTCCAGTAATACCTATATTTCTAGCATTGATAGTAATACTACCTCCGACATTACCACCCACATCTATCACATCAACATCTACGCCTGCGGTTTGATTGATTAACGATACATCTGCTTTGGCTACTTGTTCAGGCAAACTCAGGCTTAAATCGGGATTTATGGTAACAACTCCTGGTTCCTGTAAACCGCTAATCTGAATATTTGTTCCGGGGGATTTAATTTCTACTCCTTTGATGGAGACATTGCCGCCTACTAAGGTTAAACTCTCTCCTGGATTTACTTGGAATAGATTTCCTGATGCGGTACTTAATAACTCTCCTGCATCTCCCACTTCCTCTTGAATGACTATATCCCCCGGATTATTCCCCAACCTCAAACCAGTGGGGTTGGGCGAATTGCCATTCGCCCCTACCAGAATTGGGGGAATATTCGGATTAACAGCACTATACTCAAAATTATCAAAGGCGATCGCCTCAGCAGTAGAAGCAAAAAACGAACCCTTTAAGTCTAAGCTCGCATTTTGATTAAAGAATAAGCCATTGGGATTGATGAAATATAAATTGGCATTCCCTTCTACCCCCAAAGTACCTCGAATCTCAGAAATATTATTACCTGTTACCCTTGCCAGAATATTGTCAATGCCTACGGGATTAGCAAAATATACCCCTCTGCCTGTTGCAATATTAAATTCTAGGAAACTATGAAATAAATTAACCCCTCTTTGGGCACCACCCACTACCCGCTCATTACTCTCATCGATCGCTTCTATTTCGGAACTTTCTGCACCCAGACTATCATCTGGCACTACTGAGGAGGAAGTGACGGCTAATTCTTGCTTAGCCGAGGATTGAGAATCAGCATGGCGTTGCACAGATACAGAATTATTGTTAATTTTCTTGGTTAAGCTCTCCCCGATGCTGCCCATGGGAAAATCTTCCCCACTCCAGTCACGAGTATCTCCAATAACCGGATTAGGCGAGCTAAAAGTCAAATCCCCTCCAGCAAATAAGCCGCTATCGGGATGATTTAAGGCAGAAATATCAATATGATTCCCCTGAATTAATAAATCTTCTCCTGAGACTGCTAACAAAGGAGACTCGACACTATCCCTCATTAACACCCTATTGCCTGCATATAGACTTAAATCTCCGCTTACACCCACTTGAGTATTGATTAATTTGAGATTATTGGCTGCATTGAGCAACCCCCTTTCCCCGAGTAAACCAATGCCACCATCGAGAGGAGAAATTACCACATCCCCTGCTTCGATCGCTAAACCAGACTCCTTTAACACCAGCTCTCCTAACTCATTCACCTCTAACCCTAAAGAGAGTAACTCAGCACCTGATAGCTGAAGACTTTCCCCGCTTATCCCATTTTCTGACGAACCCGAAGTGATATTTGCGGTGGCATTGGTGATGTTCAATACCTCCCCAGAAGTTCCTAATTCTACCAACACATCTCCACTACCAACACCAATTATCTCTATTGCCTCTGCCGAAAGATTGCCCCTGTTAACCACACTATTTCCTACCAAAGTGATATTACCACTAGAGTTTAAATCCCCCGCCGTAATAATCGTTCCCGAATCTTCTCCGAACTGTAATCCGGTCGTTGGTTGGACATTGATGGTTAATAAGGGAATAGCTTGAGGATTGGTAGCACTAAACTTATGCCCATCAGGAAAAATCAGCTCTTCTGCTGTGGTGCCTACAAAAGTTCCTCTAATATCTAAACTAGCATTAGGTCCAAAGATAATACCATTGGGATTGATCAAGAACAGATTAGCATTCCCTAAAACCCCTAGGGTACCGAAAAGATGAGAAGGATTCCCTGCGGTTACTCGACTGAAAATATTTTCAATTACCTCTGGATTGGCAAAATAGGCTGCACTTCCTTCACCAATGCTAAATTCTAAAAAACTATGAAAGAGATTATTACCTCTTGTGGCTCCCCCTTCAATTAAATCAGCTACCTTGCCATTTATTTCGCTATTTGGTCTTACTACCGAGCTTTCATTGCCTAAAGTGTTATCAGGCATAATTTGAGCATTTACACTCTTGACATGTAGACAAATCAATGGTGTTAAGAAGGCTAGGGTTAAGTGCCAAGAAGCGAGTCTCCATTGCCGCCACGGTTGAGGATTCATGGTTAACTATTACTTAATCTCAAACAAATAATCTTAACAGAATTATAATTTAGGAATCAAAAATGAGCGAAGAAACAACTGCTAATTATGATGATGCTTGGAAAGAGGCACTCTCGACCTACTTTCCCGAATTTTTAGCCTTTTTTTCCCCGAAGTTGAGCAATTGATTAATTGGCAAAAAAAACCAATTTCCTTAGAAAAGGAATTACAAAAAATCACCGCCGATTCTCAAGACAAAAAAAGATTTGTCGATAAACTATTTCAAGTCTGGCGCAAAGATCGTCAACTTGTCTGGATTTTGGTGCACATTGAGATTCAAAGTCAACGAGATAGTGATTTTAGTCAACGAATGTTTATCTATCATTATCGTGCCTTCGACTTGTATCGAAAACCAGTTATTAGTCTTGCTATCTTAGGGGATGTTTGAAAAGTACCAATTGTGTTTGAGATCCCCCCTAGCCCCCGTGAAACAAACAGCGAAGCATCCACTGGTCTCCCCGAACAAACAAAAAGCGAAGCATCCGCTGGCTCCCCCCAACAAATAAAAAGCGAAGCATCCTCTAGTTTCCCCCTTCTTAAGCTACCGTGTATACATAAGTCTTCTGATTTACCGCTGAGGCTATTTAGCCTTCTAAAGCCCCCTAAATCCCCGCTGAAAAACAGCGAAGCATCCATTAATTCCCCCCAGAATTGGGGGGTAAGGGGGGCGCGGGGGATCAAAACGGAGAAACTTATAACTAGCAACTTGGGTTATTAGGAGTCAGAGAAGCAGGGTAGCCCAGGCGAGACGCTTGGGTAGCTCCTGATTTATGGTGGAAATCATAGTAGCCGTTAAACAAAACTGAACCCACTGCTAAAATCAGTGATGATTTCAGTTAACACGGCAATCAGATCGTCGCCTGAGGTAAAGCCTTCTATCCCATCATCTAAATATAAACCAGTGCCTTCAGGTAAGCTACCAGTAGTAGATGCCAACAGGTAGTCATCTTCATTACCATTGAGCTGAATCGTATCTTGGCTAGCGTTAAAATCGTTAATCAGAGCGAAGTCAAAGTCGCCTTCACCGACATAGAAGGCGTTATCTGCATCTCCTAAGACAAAGTTATCTTGGCCATTATTTCCTGTTAACTCATCCTTTTCACCAAAGCCTAGACTATCACCAATACCAGTTAGGGTGTCATCATCTTTACCGCCGTAGATGGTGTCATCACCCTCGCCCCCAAACAGATTATCCTTACCCGTGTTTCCTTTGAGCTTATCATTGCCAGTACTCCCGAATAGGGTGTCATCATCTTTACCTCCTTTAAGGATGTCATCACCCTCACCTCCAAGCAGAATGTCCTCGCCGTCTTGCCCTTTGAGCTCATCATTACCAGTGCCACCATAAAGGTTGTCATCACCATCATTTCCTTTAATAGTGTCATCACCCTCGCCACCGAACACGATGTCGTCGCCGTTTTTACCTCGAATGATGTCATTACCCCCTAAACCTTCAATTAAGTCATATTTGTCTGTTCCTTTGAGAATTTCACCAGAGGAAGTCCCCAAGATTTGGTTTTCAAAGGGAACGACAAACGCATCGTCCCCGATGATGAAATCCTCTGGCGTGTTGGCGCGGATAACCTTAGCCAGGGTAGTGTCCAGTATATTGGGAGCTAGGATTTGCAGGTGCTCAAGATCGTTAAGGTAGAAAAAGCGATCGCCGTCACGGCTTCGTCTAAACTGATCTGCGATCGTGGCTTGGAAGGTTTCGCCCACTAAGGCTCCCTCAGCGTGCTCCTCAGCTAACCCACCAATCCAGAGGTCAATATTATTGGGATCTTGGTAAACGCTGGCGAATTTCCCCTGGAGTTCCTGAGTAAACGGGAGTTGAGAGAAATCTGTAATGGTTTCTGGATCTGGCCCTAAACCTAATAGGTAACGAACCTCAGTGTAACTGGGAATGCCATGATCCCGTCCCCGCTGAATATTTAAGGAAGCAAGATCAAAACCCCCCGCTCCTGGAGGTCCGAAGAGGAAGTTGCGCACCTCATCAATGACTAAGGTATCAACCTCTTGTGCGGCTTGAAAAGCAAGACCGAGAATCAGCGAATCAACCCCGTTTTCACTCACAAATTCTGGATTGAAGAAAGCATCTCGGAGTGCAATCCCATCAGCTCCATTATCACTAATGAGCTGTAGCTCTGGAGAAAGCATGGTGTGACCCACCCGAAAAGCGGCAGTGGAAAACTCATTGGCGATCGCCGGATTAACATTTGCATCGTAGCCCCCATACTCTGGCAGAGCATCCTCACCAATCAGGATGGGCAAGAATTCATTATAGGTAATCAGCTGAATTTGAGCACCGACAACCTTGCGAGCTGATTGGTAGATAAACTCACCCTCACTAAGTTCTGACTCCTCAAACTTGTCAACTAATTCCTCCTCTCCAGCATCGAGTCTCTGAGCAAGCTCCTCAGCTATACGATTATGCTCGCGCACGAAGAGGGCGTGGGCTGCAGTTAAGCCGATTTGTTCGTTGGCACGGATATCACCAGCGATAAACAACTCAGCTCCGGTTCCGCCTGCGTTCTTCAGTCCGCCAGTATTGAATGGGAGAATTAGTTCGCCATTATCAGCTATGTCAGTCTTCAGTTTTCCAGTTCCGTCATTCCTGCGCAGAAATTCAGCTCGAACTGTATCTGAGCCATAAACATTAGAACCATCAATGTAGGCAGTAATCTCGTTGAGCTGCTGGCGGGGGTTGCTTGGATCGGTACCAGTGTCTGGAGCGAATACTGAGCGATTCAGCCTAATCTCTTGGGTTCCAGTCTCAAAGGGATCGAAAAAGCGATCGCCGGTGGGAACCGGAATATTAAAAGGTTCTAGCGGCTCCTCTGGCTCTGTCAAATCGATGTCGTGGTCGAGGAACTGACCCCATTGCCACAGCCAGTCGCTGGCATTTACCGAATTGAGAACGGACTCAGTTTGGCTCGCAATAGCATTGCTAATGGTTCGTGTGCCTGGCAGAGAGCTTTGCTCTCCTCCTCGTGGCTCACTAATTCCGTCTTCGTAATCAGGAGCAGAAAGCCGAATGAGTTGGGTTTCAGCCTCACCTAAGGTAGGAGCGATGGGGTTATTACCAAATCCATTAATTGTTCTAAATTCGCTCATTGTATTTCTCTATTTGTATCAAAATTGTTCCTAGTAGTTGGTTTTTTCTCAAAAAAGTAGAGGAGCTTCGGAGTTCGGAGCAGTGAGAGGGGTTTTCAGATTTCTCCCCCGCGCCCAGCTAAGTGCGCCCTTGCAGCCAACACCCATGAATTTTTGCTGTTTGTTCATCTATGTTCCTCCAATCAATAGTTCAGAAACATTCAGGACTGGGCTCACCATACTGGTTAGCCCCGTTACTAGTTACTAACGTCTCTCAACCCAACTTTTCGCAATTTCTGAAGAAAAAAAAGTTTTGTAAACAAATGTGCGAAAAATCTCTCTGTCAATCCTGTAACTAAGAGGAGGAGCAGTAATAAGTAATAAGTAATAAGTAATAAGTAATAATTGCTTATTGAGTAAGCATTTTAGATTTATTCAGCATACCCTCTTTAATCAGCAAAAGGAAAATATTGAATACTAAAATAAATACCATTTTCCTGCCAAGTATTCTTATTAATATCAACACTAATCAAAGGAATACCGTACTCAAGTTTAGCAAACAAATTCCGCTTATATCGCCATTGCAGTCCAACTCCTATAGAAGCTAAATTCTGCGGATTAGGATTAGGAAAATTAGAACTATTCCAGCCTACACCATAATCAAAAAAAGGAATAATTTGTAAAACTCCATCTCCTTCAAATATCCGTAAAATCGGATAACGAAATTCAATCGAAGCCACCCAACCATTATCAGTTAAAAGCAAATCTTGACGGTAGCCTCTTACACTACCAAAACCACCGATTTAAAACTGTTCAATCGGGAACAAACCTTCTGACAATAATTGAATATTACTGCGTGCTAAAAATAGGGTATCTGGGGCAAATAGTTTTACATATTGTGCTTGTCCACGCCAGGCAAAAAATCTACTATCTGGTAGCTCTTCTACTCCCGAAATTGGTTCATTAATAATCGAATTAAAAGCATCTAAACCAAAGTTAAATTCGGAACGAAAAGCAATTATATTACCAGGATTTTGCCGACTATATTCCTGGGCAAATCTTAAGGCAAAAACTCTCGTACTTCCCGATTCATCTGCACCAGGAGAAAGTGGAAAACCAGTATCTAATAAAAAAGATTTAGTTTCTCGCCAAGAAGTAGTTAATCTTAAATTTAATTCTTCGTAGGTTTGGCCATTAATATCTCTAAGAATAGGTTGCTTAAAAATAAAATCAAAAGCATTATAATTTGATTCAATATCTGGCCCACTTCCATCTCTATCTATGTCAAAAAAAGGGTCTTGAATTACATCGTTATCAGCCCAGGTATAGAGAAATCCTATGGTGGCATTGTCAGGTGTAATAGGTACAGTATAGTTACTATCAATTCTGTGACTACCATCGGTATTCCTATAGCCAATACTGATGCTATCTCCTAACCCTAATAAATTATCTTCTCTTAATTCAATTTCTCTTTGAAAAGTACCAATACTAGGAGGACGACTATTATCTAAACTAATTTTAGGATTAAAAGAATTTGCCGCAATATAATCGACAAAAAGAATACTCGTGCCTCTATCTGAACCCGGTGCTAATTGAGCATTTATTCTCTTGAGGAGGGGGTCTATTTGCAGTAGTCTTAATGCCCTCAATAATGCTTCGACATTAAGGGTTTCATCTTGGTTAACCCCGAGACGATCTCTGATATAGTTCCCTAGCCTTCCTTCTTCTTCTGTGTTAGTTTCTCTGATTTTAATGTCCTCTAGGAGTCCTTCTAATACTTGAATTGTAATGATAACTTTTGCTTCAGGATTGGTTTTAACTTCTTCGGGAATTATGGCGATCGCTCCAGAAGTAGAATAACCTTTATTTTTATAATAATCTGTCACTTTTGTAGCTATCTCTACCAACTGATTACAAGATAATTCTTGATTATTAATAGCCCCGATGGTGGTAGTTTCTGGAGAAGAAAATACTTTTATTTGTTTTAATTCTTCGAGGGAGAAAATCTCATAATCTTTAAAATCAAATTTAGAGACATGAATTTTTCTGTTACATAAAGTATTATTTAATTGGGAGGGAGAATTAGGAGATTCCGAAGGCAGTAATTCTGGTGGTGGTTGTGGTGTTTTTTCGGGAAAACTATTAGGAGTAGTATCTCTAGGTATAATTCTAGGTATAGGGTTGGGAAATTTTGAGCCACCCTCCTGAATAAAATTATTTGTTTGTGCTAATAATAACGAATCAAACCAGAACAAACTGTTGGTTAAAGTAATCAAGAATATTATTGTTTTTAACATCAATATTTAACCCATAAGCTCTATACTGTTTACACTAAAAACTGGCTACACTTAATCTTGACAATATAATATTTCATTTGAGAATAGAAGTGCGATCTCTTCGAAATAGCGCTTCGCGGCGTGCAAACAGTAGATTGGTTAAGTCGAAAACGGACATGGACTATCTGCCCAGTTTCAAGATTCGCCAGCAACCTCTTTGTATGCAAAACATTTTTTTATAAATATTCCCTGAGCAGGGGCTTATCTAACAGCAACCGAGAACGGGTATAATAACTACTGAGTAAAAATAGTAGTTTTTCCTGACAATAAGTAAGAACTCATATAATACTTACTTGTTATTTACCTATATTTGTTACTAGCGTCTCTCAACACAACTTTTCGCACTCTCTCAAGAAAAAAAATTTTTGTGAACAAATGTGCGAAAAATCTCTCTGTCAACCGTGTAATTAAGAAAGAGGAAATAAGATGAAAAGCCAAACCCAGACTCTAGAAGATTTATCAATTCCTATGGCAATCACTCAAGAGGCGCGAAGAGTTGCCCAAAAGTTTGCCCAAGAGCAGCCTACACCGCCCAAAGCCGAACAAGTCTACTTCAACACCTTGGCAGTGTGTATGGTGAATAACTATTTGCGAATTATAGGTATCCCTACAAACCTGACCGCAGGAGATAGCTGGGACCTAGTAGTGCGCTTAGCCGTTGACGTGGCCGATCTGGAAGTTACTGGTTTGGGTCGGTTGGAATGTCGCCCTCTCAAAAGCGGAATTAGGAAGGCGGAATCATTTCATCCTTGTGAAGTCTGCTACATTCCACCAGAAGTGCACTCCGATCGGATTGGTTATGTAGTGGTGAGCCTTGACGACGAGGAACAGGAAGCAATACTGCTGGGATTTGTCAAAACGGTAGCAACTAGTGAGCTGCGCCTCAGTGAATTACATTCGATGGACCAGTTGCTCGAATACCTCGCACATCTCAAATCCTTTCTCAAGCCCAAGTGACCAGAACTATTTTCTCTTTAATTTACGTTCTTCTATATACTCCTGAACCACGCCGAATTTTCGCAACAGAGGCAAGCAATTTCGATTGTACCATTTGGGCAAATCCTTGGCCTCTGCTGGTGTCAGCTCAAATCTTTCGGCAATCTTCTTCCAGGGAGTTTCCGCCGGAAATCGCTGCAAGAATAAAGCTTGGCAGTTCACCTCAGGGCGCTTTCGAAAGCAAGTGCGGCGCAACACTCCCTCTGGATCGGTCAGAACCCAGTTCTGGGTGTTGAACCAAATATCCAGAACTGGCTGAATATCGGGACGAGCTCTTAAATTATCCACCGGGTCAGTGAATTGCTTTGACTCTGAGGGTAAAGTATTCATTTGCCGCTCTTGCTGCTTTTTCTTAGCATATCGATATCTTCTCAGTCGCTTTTTTAGTTCATCGTCTAGCCAAGTAATCACCTGCTTGAGGTTAGAGTCATACTCTTCTGGATGCTGGCAGCAGTATTCCCACATCTCTTGGAGAGCATCATTGTAGTAGGGAGTTCTCTCTTGCCAGAGCTTGCCGGATTTCATCACTAATCGATATACCTGGCTGAGCTTTTGTTGGCGCTCCAGACTCCCGGTTGGATGAGTGCAGGCGTCAGCCATCAGCTGACGGAGTTTTTCATTGAGCTTGTTTTTGGTCATCTTCATAAACTCTTTTTGACGGTTAGATTGTGTCTGTAAACTGCAAAATCAGAGATTTTTTGGGTAAATCATCGAATATCAAGGAGGTTTCCCTGGTAATATCTCTAGATAGAGTATGTTCACACTTAATTGAGCGATCGATAGCCCCAATTACCCAGTAACCATGTTGACGCCAATATTGTTCTTGCAGAGCTTTTTCTAGCTCTTCGGCAGAAATTAATCCATCCTCTAATAACGATTCACCAAGCTTTTTTTTAGTTGTTTGTTGCTGAGTAAGTATTGAATTTAGTTGTTGACAACTAATCAAATTTTTCCGAATTAAGATTTCACCTAGTAACATTAAATTGTTCCTCATATAACTTTGATGGATTGTTAGAATGGCTGTAAAGCCAATAATAATTATTTAATGTTTATGAATTAAGTATATAATGTCGATATTAAACTGTCAAGTGTTAAAAAGTTAGTTTTTGATCGTAACGAAAGTTTAATAGATTTAAAAATCCGCAAATAGCTTATTTTACATAGCTTTCATCTTTTTTCTGAGAAGGTTATAAAGAGATAAATTTAAAATGACAAGCTTAATTAAGTATTGTTAATGACTCGATCGCTAAAAATGTGTATAAGTTATGGTAAAAATAAAAAAAAGACACTTGGAGATGCCTTTAGCATGGCTTATACCAGTTTCCAAAAAGAATAATAGAGATATATCTGTCATTGGTGTCAACTTAAGCCAGAAATAGTTTACCAGTGGTTGAATGCAGAATTCAGAATTCAGAATTAAAAACCTGAGCTGAGCGAAGAAATGACTAAAAAATTCAGTCCAAAAAACATGGACTTGTGTTATTAGCCTTGAACGTAGGCGTTTTCTGGCAAAGAAAATACCAGTTATTCTTCGCCCCCTAAATCCCCAACTAAAAGAGCGAAGCATCTGCTAATTCCCCCCAGAATTGGGGGGCAAGGGGGGCGGGGGACTTTGAGTTCAGAACCCCCCAAGCTTGGGCAGGGGGGCTTTCTGGTATATTTATTCCAAGAAATCACCTAAGTTCAAGGCGGAGCAATGGATTCACCTTAAGTTGGTACCAGTGGGGTAGGAATATCTATCAAGATTAATGAAAATTGTTATGAGTTTCAGATTGGGCAAAATTTAGGTACGATCCTGACTTGTGAAGAATAAGACTATCCTTACAGTTATCTGACTAAGGCGATTTCCGGAAATAAACATACCAACAACTGATGCGTTACGCTTCGCGCTTCAGTATCCTACAACCGGGACATTGTTTTTCGGAAATCGCCTAAAGACCAAAGTTTAATCGTGTTGTCCCCACTACCACTGACTAAGAGCTCTCCATCAGGGCTAAAGGCAACTGTCCACACTGATTCCCTATGACCGGCTAAGTTGCCCAGAAGTTTTCCCGTAGTGGTGTGCCAAAGTTTGATAGTTTTGTCGTAGCTGCCACTGGCTAAAATCTGCCCATCAGGACTAAAGGCAACTGACCATACTGCTTTGCCTCCTCCTCTGAAAGTGTGTAAGATTTGACCGGTCTTTAATTGCCAGATTTTACTTGTCCCATCCGCACTCCCACTGACTAAGGTTTTGCCATCGGGACTAAAAGCAACTGAACGCACTGCTGAGGTATGTCCCTTCCAGGCGCCTGAGACTCGTCCACTATTGAGTTGCCAAATCTTGAGCATGCCAGCTTCATTCCCACTGACTATGGTCTGACTATCAGGACTAAAGGCAACTGTTCTGAGCCATTGGTTATCCTGGAAGCTTCGCCGTTGTGCTCCAGTTTGCAGATCCCAGATACGGATTGTTCTGTCAGTACTACCACTGGCTAACCACTTTCCGTCAGGACTTATAGCCACTGTTTCGACATCATCTGTATGAGCGTTGAGGGTGCGAATCAGTTTTCCTGTCTCCAGATTCCAGAGTTTGATGCGGTTATCCCAACTGCCGCTGGCAAGAATCTTGCTATCTGGACTGATGGCGAGGCTTCTCACTGCATCACCGTGTCCTTTAAGGGTATGAAGTAATTTGCCACTGGGCAGATGCCAAACTTGAATTTGTTTATTATAACTGCCACTAGCAAGGAATTTGCCATTAGGGCTGAGGGCAACAGCATAAACCCAGGTTAAGTTTTCTTGGAGAGTTCGCAACGGTTGCCCGATTGAGGAAGAGTAAACATTGAGGCTCTCGGTTTGAGAAGAGGAAAATACATTCGTACAACTGCTACTACCAACTAATAAGGTTAGAGTAGTAATTGTCAATGCTGGTATGTATTTCCAGACATTTTGCTTGGATTTCATGGTGCGATATTCCTTATTCAATCGAGAAAAAAAAGATTCAGTTAGACTAGATTTTTTCTGTAACTTTAGCTGGTGATGATATCTTTGCGGTTTTTTGTTGCTCCCTTCTGATGTTCAATCCAGCGGCGAATCAGAAATAAAACGGCGATCGTGATTATTGCTACCAGCCCTATGGGGGTTACATAACTCCAATGGTTCAACATTTTGTCCCATACATGCCAGGCTAGAAGAAAAATAGCCAAGTAGGTGAGGCTGTGTAAACGCTTCCAATTTTTTTTCAGTCTTTTCACACTCCAGTCATTGGAAGTAATTGCCAGTAAGGTGAAAATGATGAAAGTTGCTACTCCTTGGATATAAATCCAGTATGTTTTCGCATCGGCAAAATCAAAATCTCTCTTTTTCACTAAGATAAAACCATGACCCAAAGCCAAAAAGAAAGCCAAAATGCCGATGATTCGCCGATGTTTGAGCAGGGATTTGGGAATGCCAGTCTGTTTGGTTTGAGGAAAAACGGTTCTGAGAATCGTGGGACATAAGGTAACAATATAACTTGCTAATGCCAAGAATCCCAGATTGTTAGCTAGAGGTGTCGAATCTATCGTCATCATCAGTAATCTCTCTTGAAATTAATGTTTATAAATTAAGTATAGTTTGACGACATTAAACTGTCAAGTGTCTCAAAGTTAGTTTTAAAGAGTGACTAAAGTTTAATAGAGTTAAAAGTAGACGAATAGATTACTGGGCAAAGCTTTCATTTTTTTTTATCCGAGAAGAGCATAAAGACATAAAATTAAAATGACAAGCTCAATACAGTATTGTTAATGTCCATGTTGCTAAAAAATGTGAATAAGTTATGATATAGATAACAACTAAAAACAGTTGGGGATGCTTTTGCTAAAGCTTTCGTTGTATGCCAAGCTAAAGCGTAAGCTTTAACATCAGAAGAAATAAGTTTTGAGGGAAGATACTTACATTACTAAGAGAAAATCAAGAAAGATTTCAAGAATATTAAAAAGAAGCAGAACTAAAGCCGCACCTGATTGAATACTGGTGTCCGAGGTGAACCAGAATGGAACTCAATGTTTAATTTCCAATCTAGAATTTAAGAATAAGTTAGATATACTTTAATGTCAGATAATGAATCAAATCAATACTAACCAGATAGAACCTGCTATAGAAGGCATCTACGAAGTCTGTATTGGTATTAGCGACCCAATACCGATGATTCAATATTGGGAGCAATTCGGGTATCGAATTGGTCAAGTGGGGGAATTGCCAGCTTCAGCAGCTAAAGATTTATATGGGGTCAATTCTTCCTTGCGCTCCGTGCGACTCTACCATCAAAATGCAGATCACGGCTTGATCCGCTTGATGGCTTGGGAAAACCCTACCAATGAAGGGTTGAAGATGACACCAATGAGAGTGAAGGGTAACCGCTGGGCTACGACCTTAACTGCTGATGTTTTGAACATTCTCAACCATGCGGAAAAAGCTAGGGCCAATGGTTTACCAGTAAAATATATCAATCCTCAATGGAGTGTTATTTACCAAGATCCAAAAGGGCTTCCTTTTATCGATCGCCTGGTAGGAGTGAGGGAGATGATGCTACTACAACCCTTAACTCGACAGATTTTGTTTCAACGCTTCAACTACAGTGTCCCTAATTACGGCAATATCGATCGCTCAGCAGCTTTCAAAACCAGTCAAGTTACCCATATGGGGATAGTCGTTCAGGATGATAGCAAAGAAACCCTGCGGTTTTACGAACAAGTTCTGGGATTACTGCGCACCCAAGACGACGTAGAAAGTACCTATGAAGATTCTCAAGCTGCCCGACAAATTTTTGACCTGCAATCAGGAGAACGATTCTGGGTAACATCTTTTGACGATCCTCGCTCTTCCCAATCAGATTGGCAGCTTGCTCGCTCGGGAAGGATGTATATCATTCGGTTTCCTGAAGAGATTGAGTTAGAAAGTCGTTTTGCTCAGGCAAAACCTGGGTGTTTGGGAATGTCCCTCTACACTTATCGAGTGCGGGGCATAAAAAAATATTTCCACCGCATCAAGGCAAGTACAGCGGAAAAAGTCACGGAAATCATCAGTAATGAGTTTGGGGAGGAGAGTTGCTCATTTGTTGCTCCTGATGGCTATTTCTGGACATTGATGAGTAATTAAAAAATTTAAAGGTGGTTAGAAGCAGTTCATAATGTCAAAGGAGGTAAAAAAATTCTAGTACTCCGACAATTTTGATTTGAGGGATGGGACGATGGGAATGCAGAATGCAGAATGCAGAATGTTTGCCGAACACACAATCCAAAATCCAAAATCCAAAATCCAAAATTGTCCTAGCCAGTCCCTCACAACTATCTTGACACACTACTAGAGGCGATCGCCGTTTTTGGGGATGGTTTAAATCGCGATCGCCTAAGTCATAGTTACAGCTGAGTGCTGAAAAATCCCTAGTTTAGCTATCAAAGGGATTTTTCAAGTTCAAGACTTGTCTAACTCATCGCCGTACCATAGCGATTATAATTTACTCGAAAGGTAGGTTGTACTTGACCTTGGATATGAGTCCAGTGTTCTTGTGCATCTAATCCAATCTCTGACGCTAGACGAGTTAACATAACCCGTTGGCGTTTTTTGATGTCTTGGGTACGATTCATCATTAAACTACGGGCTTTTGCCTCAGTAGATAGATTATTACTCCTTTCTGCTTCAAGTTCTTCAGCAGTTACACTTCCTTGAGTACTATAATTAACTCCACGATAGGTTAGGTTAGTTTTTGGCAGTAACACCGGAGGGTTAACCAAATTATGATTTTGCCAACTTTGACTCCGATATACTCCGCCTATTTCTCCAGTTTTGAGATCGACAACTACTGGTTCATATTCGTAAGCAGTTCCTCTGTATGTTAGTTTCATCGCTTTCGCCTCCTTAAAGTATGTAGTTTGATGAGGCGCGTTCCTTCAGGATTTTCCCCTACTTCCGTCTATCTAAGTTTGAATTTAGATAGATGAACGATTTAACTTCTGTATATATTGTTACCGATTGTTAAAAAAATGTCAACTGTTAGTAGTTAATAGTTTAGGAGCTATAATAATAAAGCTGAGCAAAAGTTCTCAAAAAACTCAGCATTAGGAAGAGCTCTAAGCTAACTATCTAAGCTAACTAAGCACCACAAATCACCACTAAGCAATGCCAGAACAATTACCGATTAAAGTTATTAGTGATAACCGTCAAGCCAGATATTTATACGAAATCCTTGATACTTATGAAGCAGGAATACAGTTAACTGGTACGGAAGTAAAATCAATCCGTATGGGTAGAATTAATTTGCGGGATGGATACGCTCTCATCCGTAATGGAGAAGCATGGTTAATTAATGTACATATTTCTCCCTATCAAGCCAGTGGTCAATACTTTAATCATGAACCTCGTCGCAGTCGTAAACTTTTGTTACATCGCCGAGAGATTAATAAGTTAGTGGGACAATTAGAACAAAAAGGATTAACATTAGTACCACTAAAAGTATATCTTAAAGGCAGTTTGATTAAGGTTAGTTTAGGGTTAGGTAAAGGGAAGAAATTACACGATAAACGGGAAACTATTAAGCGTCGTGACGATCAACGAGAAATGGCACGGGCAATGAAACGGTATTAGATTTTGGATTTTGGATTTTGGATTTTGGATTGAAGCTGTTCTGCCTATCTCGGATTGTTTTTATTGAGCTGACAACCATAGCTATGATTTCGTTTGTCTCAGTCATGAGGCTTCTTTGCTTTGATTCTGGAATGATTTCTGTCTCTACCAGAAGCTCCAACCAGTACAAGGTTTCGTCTGCTTCTTCTTCCACAATGGCTAATTTAGAAAGGATGTCCGCTGTTGATTTAGCTCGACAAGCAGCACGATAATTAGCTCCTACTGAGGTTCCTGAACGAAGGACTTGCTTGCCAATTACCTGTGCTGTAGAAGTGTTG
>JAAUYA010334930.1_pt1 | contig 16304 bp, 5 predicted proteins | sample 7278161 | NCBI WGS metagenome assembly JAAUYA01 (sample SAMN14350120, study PRJNA611818) | marine sediment metagenome | isolation source: surface marine sediment (3m) | place: French Polynesia: Moorea | collected 2018-08
CAGACAGCGGAAAGCAACTACCTCACGTTTTCATTAGTTACAACTGGGGACATCAGACAACAATCGTACAGCTTGCAAATAAATTAAAGGTAAGTCTTTTGTGTAGTTTTCATGTTTTAGATATTGGATTCCAAACCACCCGAAATCCAGATCAGAATGAATAGGGCTCTGATAGATCTTAGATTGTAGGATATATACAGTCGAACCTTGGTTAAAAACCACCTTGATATAGAGACCACCTTGCTATAAAGACCACTTTTTGGTTCTCCCGTTTAGTTTTTCTTATATAATTGCCACACAGTAGTGGTCTCGCTATCTGGGCCCCTTGATATAAAGACCACCTTGCTATAAAGACCACTTTTGCCCTCTCCCAAAGGTGGCCTTTATATCAAAGAGAGGTTCGACTGTAGTCTTAACATTGCACAACCTCTTTCCTTGGCTGGTGATGAGTCATCAATGAGCTTTTATTTCCTTTCAATGACATGTCAAATACTTTTAAAAAGGACTGAATTAAAGCACTGAATTATCTTTGAACCAACCTGATAATTAATATTATGTTATTTACAGGAGGATGGATTCCGAGTATGGATAGATGTGGATCAGATGGAAGGATCAACACTGGAAGCTATGGCTGGAGCGGTAGAACACGCTGCTGTAGTGCTCATTGGTGCATCAGAAAAATATAAAATGAGCCCAAATTGCAGAACAGGTAAACCTTAATTAACCTTCAGGGTTCTCTTGATTGCACTTATGCCCAGCTCTCATCTTAACACTCATGTGTTTCGGCACCAACATTCGCTATCGTGGATTTAACCACTGTGTATTATCAGAAATTCATGCACCTGGTGGAGTGCAGGATGGTTGATAAAATTAGAGACCATTTGATATAATGACATCCCTTCCTGGGCCCCCATTGGTTGCAGGAATTTCTTCTAACCCAGGATGTAACATCAGTTTTATCTCTCGCTGTAACGGGTAACAAGATATCATGGTACATGGATTCTAGAAAACCCAGCATTTGGCGGGTTAAATAAAAAACAGCTTTGGCAAAAAATTCTGGTCATTTATATAAGACACTGTTATAACTCTAATATATTTAATTGGTTCACAATTGCAGAAGCTGAGTATACATTCCAATTGAAGAAACCAATTGTACCACTGATGATGCAACGTCACTATCGTCCAGATGGATGGCTCGGCATGCTTCTGGGATCTAAGCTCTATATTAATTTTGATGGAAAATACACATTTGAGCATGCTTACACTATGCTACTCAAAGAATTGAAAGGAAGAGGGCGTGACGCTGCAGCTCCAGGTAACCTTGAATTTATTATGTGGTACAAAAATTTCCCGTCATTGGCAGGTTGCCATTATGGCTGGCAGCTGATGGCTAGCTGTCAGATGCCAACATTAAAAAAACCCCTGGGCCAAAGAATCGCATGATAGTGCGAGGCAATGTGATGGCCTTTATGTATATTACATATACTGGCCAGTAAACCCTTCCCATGCGCAGTGGCCGGCAACCATGAGCAAATTGTGAGTTGAATATAGTTGAACATACTGCTATATACCAGGGATGGCAAATGGGTTAAATTCAGCCGATAACCGATTATCGATATTTGACCAAAGCCGATTGGCCATATTGGCCCTGATATTTTATCAGTTCTAAGTTTTACTGATACCGATTTTCTATAAATTGCCGATATATCGGTGTTTTACCGATATATCGGGGAATAATCATCGAAATATAGCTGATATTTAGTGCCGATATTTGGCCAAAGCCGATAACCGATAGCCAATATTTTATCGGTCCCAACTTTTACTGATGCCGATAACTGATGTTTCAAAAAGTGCCGATATAACGGCTTAACCGATATATCGATAAACCGATATGCCATCCCTGCTATATACGAACAGTTTAGCACTCTCTAAGTTGTGAATTTCTTTGTGTGATGTTCAGCTATCCAGGCAGCTACTGCACCAACTACTGGAGCTGCTCCAGGTGCCGCTAGTAAGAAAGAAAATCCAAGAACCACTGTGGCCAAATGGAAACCAGCAGAAGTAAAGAAATGGTTACAAGAACATGGACTCAGCAGGTACAGTCAAAGGCTAAGAGGAATACCTTAATCTCGCTAACAAAACGGCTCTCGCATCTACTTCTACGTGTCACACCTATTCTCAAAATAGTATTTTTGCAAAGAATATTGAGCATCTTTTGGTCACGAAACAATGAATGTCACACACCAAATGACACATGCCATTACCTTAACCAACCAATAATATTTGGGAATATGATACAGCACGAATTGTCATTCATAAAATATTGCACTTTTTTTTTTAAATTTTACATCATGCAGTGCCAGGTAATCACAATATTGATATAGACGTGTTTTTTTTCAGTGTTGCAGATTCAATGAGCAACTGGAACGGAAAACACTTAGTTTCGCTGCAGAACCTTCGACATGAAGCGCCTGAATTTTTCTACAGAGCTTTGGACACAAAACAAAAACTTCAGCTTCTTCATATCCTTGAACTGACTGACGCTCTAGATGAACTATTTTCCTAATGGAGCTGGCCCCCTCAAAATTCTTATTGTTTAGTCAAAACCAATGTGCCATATAATTGAACGGATTCTTAAGTCTAAGGAGTAGTTCTTTACACTTGTATCCATACGGATGCTGCTTTTATTGCAATGGATATTCTTCCGTCCAAGTTAGAGTTTAAGGATTTTAAATATTTTTACCACACTGAATCTGTGATAAAGACTTAATGAACTGATGTGAATATATATTGTGATATTCAATTATCATGAGATTGGTGAATGGCACACTGTCACAAAAAAATTAGAAAAGACAAAATATTGAAGGCAACAATGCACATAAAACTTAATAACATAAATATACGATGTACCCATGAAGTTTGCAAGCAAACTTTTTCATGGGGTGGCTAGTGCACTTTTGCAATACACATGTGGAGGCTTTACAGGTAAAAGGGGTGTACATCCTTTTGATGTGTAGGCTATTGTGTCTATGCAGCATCCATTAAAGATACAAAGAAATAAACTGAGGTGAAATTAAAACATCCATGCTTTGCACTGGCCTAACTAGTAGACTTTATAACATGACTCTAATATAATTGTTTAGGTCACTGGAGTCATTTGGATATACATGATTATCTTTATAAATAATAGACAGTCAGAACAGAGAGATGGTGATGCCTGGTATCTCAGAACTGATTGCATGTTTGTTAAGGTCAGAGTTAAGGCGACACAATACCTTGCTAAGGATTTAGTACAAAAACGATACTTCTATCCCTTTGATGTGCTCTCCTTAAAAATTTGTTACTCCTAGACCCCATAATAATGTGTGTGCTTTCGATGTATTAACCTTAATTTAAAAGAGAATCATGTCTCCAAATAACTTAAGGAGAATCCTGGGTAAATCATTTTGGTCAAGTTGTGTCAGATTGACATTTGCTGACCTTCTGACAAATTCTCTATATTTCAATGAATGCAGTATTAGAGCCTACTCTATTGATACATACTAGTTTAGTGGCCGAGAGTTGGATATTTCTATTTACCCACGATTTGCCTTAAACTGTTGTTCTGAGTACTTGCACTACATATACTGGGGATTTTGGGTAAATGATTATAAAACTTCACACTGTCAACAGAGCAGTGTTGGTACAGTGCACACTACAATCTACACTACGTCAGAAGTGCATGCATAGCCTTAGGGCATCCCGAAATTTGACAAACCCGCCAGATGGCGCTGCTCATCAGACCAATTGACCTTTAGGGGGTCACGAATTTCTTTTGGACAATTTTGACCCCGCAGAGGTCAATTGGTTTGATGAGCAAGGTCATCCAAGGTCAAGGTCAAATTTTGGGTCACCCTACATAGCCTATACAGCAAGCACATGTATGTTTTGTACTACATAGGATTGTATGCTCAATGCACATCAAGCTGGGATTACACTCCTTTATTCATTTTTTAAACATATTTTATTAAAAGAATTCCACATGACACAGTGATCGTGGTGCTCTCCTGGTTAATTAATAGACACATATACAAGCATCAAAGTGGTAGACCGTGGCAGGAGCAGCCAAGTTACATTTAACAAAAGATAAAATAAAATTATCTCTTTATGAAATAAATCTATCGGTGTACAGCCATCTTAACAAGCAATTCATTGTTTCATATACACTATGAACAGCATTTTATTAGTACACTAATAGAGTTGAAACTTGATATAAAGACAATCTTTGGGCTGTGACCAAAGTGGTCTTTATAGTAAGGTGGTCTTTACACTGAGGTGGCAGAGCCTGCGACCTGGGGTGCACCAACTGGATTATATAAGGAAAGCTGAATGGGCTGCACTAAAAGTGGTCGTTATAGCAAGGTGGTCCCTATACCCAGGTGGTCTTTAACCAAGGTTCTACTGTACTATATAATTGCACTATATCATTATTTTGAATTCCTAACATTAACGATTACCTCTCTAAATTCGATATCATGACTTATGACACATAATACAATCACAGTAAATGATGTGTTTATCTTACTCCAGCAATTAAGGATACTAGCTATACATGATCTCTAACCTGACATCAGTTACTTTGACTCAACTTCTGTACTATTTCAGTGCCAAAACATATTATAAACAGGAAAATGGTATCATTTTGATCAATTGGCACTTTTTTTTAAACAAATAATTATCAATAACTGGGCAATTTGGTTACTTGTTAGTGCAGTTATTTGCACCTCATTATCCTATACTCATTAAAAAAACAATGTTTCGTGCCTCTAACACTCCTTATAGATTAACTGACATACATCTGAATGCCTTGGATATATTTGCATTAAATATAAATTTTCTAGTCTAAAATGATTAGGTAAATCACTGCTATTCCTACATCATGTACATAGTAAGGAGTATATGTCATATGCAACATACTAGTTTGTCCACCTGCATTCTGACAAAAGATGCTGTACAGCTGTACACCCTAGTAGCAATAAAGGTCAGGTTGCAAGTTGAGGAAATGAATATCAAACTGCCACATATAAATGGTACACGTCCCTTTTGCTTTTCAAAGAATCTTGGACACTTTTTGTAGCCATGATGCAGTATCATGTGCCTTGCTGTGAAACTGCTTCATGCCTACAAAAATTATGCTCTAGTACCCCTCATTTCCAACTTATGGTCTTTATGCAAAATATCAACTTATGGTCTTTATGCAAAATATCAAACTGACACATATAAATGGTACACGTCCCTTTTGCTTTTCAAAGCATCTGGGACACTTTTTGTAGCCATGATGCAGTATCATGTGCCTTGCTGTGAAACTGCACCATGCCTACAAAAATTATGCTCTAGTACCCCTCATTCCCAACTTTTGGTCTTTATGCAAAACATCAAAGTCACACATATAAATCGTACTCATTCATTTGGCTTTTCAAAGAATCTGGGACACTTGGCAAACAGAAAAGTGCCAATACAGCAGGATTTCACTCTGACAGTGAGAAGTAAACTGCCTCATGAAATGAGAAATGGGTCGGAATGACACCAGTCTTCACCTTATTTATGCAAGTTTGTGTTATATTCTCACAAATGTATATGTGGTCTAGAATGGCCCTGTTACTACTGCTCGTTGTGGGATGGCAAATCATCTGCTTAAAACCAAAGCTTGACAACATTGTTTGGATTCGCTGCTTAGGCTGATGTCCATCCTCATTAAAATCTCCCAATATGATGGTGTTACTGTTAGGAGGAACGCGTGAAAGGAGTTTGGCGACTTCAGCGCTAAAGTAAGATGCTGACAACCTAGGTGGCCGATACATGGCAATGACATTATAATGGCTACCATCAATGTCATTTGACAGAGAAATCCCAATGTGTTCAATCAAAATATCTGCAAACCAGAAATCTTCCACATGCAGTCCATCAGATTCCATAAGGTGATTTGCAATAAACATGCCTACACCACCTTTGCCTGCATTTTGTAAATCGATTAGGCAACTGTCTCTTTCAGAATTATAACATTCTTGTCGAGACCTTCCCTTAAACATGTATCCTGGAACTAGGTCATTCATATCAGGCATGCCCTGGGAATGACTCTCAGTCACACAAAGGATATCACAAGGGAACAACTGCTTACATCGGAGAACATCATTTTTGTGGGCTAATAAGCCTTCAACATTATGATGGACGATGGTCAATTTTCGGCAATCAGGAAGGGGAGTGAGATTCAGATTCAACTTAGACATGTTGGCATAACACTCTATTATACTTGCATCACAGTAGATCTTGTTTGGATTTAAATTGATCAGATGCAACCCACTAGAGCTTGTTACTCTACTTAGGGCCACATAAGCCTGTCCCTTAGCAAATATTCTGTCCAATGATACAACCACTTTTTTCAGTGTTCTTCCTTGGCTAGAATGTATTGTTCCAGCCCAAGCTAAGATCAAAGGATATTGAGATCTCATGATTTTGTTTCCTTTTCCTCTTGAAAGCATAAATGAGAGTGGTGTAATTGGGACACTGTCCTTAGGAACTTCAGCAGGATAAATATGAGTTTTCCTCAATTCTTGTCCAACCTTTTTATCATCAAACATTATATAGATGCACTCAGGTTGACCATGAGGCAGCTTGCCATCATGGATATAGACAACAGTGCCGATACTGCTATTGCACAGCCCATCATTGACATCCAAATTTGTCTTTAGCATTGCCCTTGCACCTACACCAATGCTAAGCTCTCTTGGTTGGAAAGGTGTTTCTTTGCTCCTAGGATATTTGAGCTTGTAAACCTTTCCTCCATGATGTTTTTTGTCGACTGCAGTAATCTTTCTTACTTCAGTGCAGACTTTCTTAAGCATCAAGTCATTGTGTTTGTTGACATTTTTCCATGTTGGAAATAGATGGTATACATCACATGGATAATCAGGGTCTTCAGGATTGTATTCAATTTCTCTGCTCCTGAGAAATTCCTCATCCTGCTTTTGTAATGGCTGGATATTTTTGCCATCTCGGACTCTCACTCGCAATCTGTTGAGTATTTCTGAGAAATTAGTATCACCCTTTTGGCGAATAATTTCATCCAATTGGTATAATACAAAAATCCCCCACAGATAGTCAGTACTATCATATGACTTTTTGCATACCATTTGTTTTCTAATGGGGGATAATTGGAAAAAGTCTCCAACTGACAATACGCTTGTATTTCCAAATGGTGCATGGGAGGACTGTAACACTTGCTTGACCTGCTTCAATCTGCCATGGATATATCCTAGAAGTGTCTTGTCAACAAATGATATCTCATCAATAATGAGCAATTTGATGTTTGATAATTTTTTCTGTAATTCCACCGGGGGTTAGCAGACTTGGCTTCACCCGTTGGGTCCCAGGAAGTTGTTTGCCACACCCACGAATGACTTGTGTTGATTGGTCAACACCTGCCTGAGTGAAGGACCCAGCCTTCACAAAGGCAAGTGTTGACCAATCAGCACAGGCTATTCAAGGGTGTGGCAACCAACTTCCTGGGACCCAATGGGTGAAGCCAAGTCTGCTAACCCAGGGTGATTCAAGCAGCCCATCATTTTTAAGACCCTTATAAGGAAGTTTTGCATTCAATGGAATTGAGAACAGATTGTGGATTGTGTATCCACCAATATTGAATGCAGCTGATCCAGTGAATGATGTTAACAAAACAACCTCACCAGTATCATCTGACATCTGCTGGAGTATCTTAGTGGCCAACTGGTAGATAGAGCGTACCAGATGGGATTTTCCGGTTCCTGCAGATCCTGTTAAGTGGATAAAGAATGGATCTGGCTTTTCTCCACGAATAGTCTGAAGGCACCAGTTTCTTATGTGCATCAGAAAGGGGTATTGCTGGTCATTCATTTTCCTGATCATTTCATTTAGTTCTTTTGTGTCCATGATTGGTGTTTTTGCTATTGCATATGTTTGATGTTGAGTTTCTGATGCTTCTTGTGGGAATGACTGTGTTACAGTTTCATCTTCTATATATTCTTCATCTAATTCTTCCATCTCTTCTCTTTCTTCTATTTGGTTCAATCTGTCTTCTTCAGCATTTGGTGCCAAATCAGCCCAAGCAAACTCATGATCATCTCTATTATTCACACATTCCTCCCAACTGTCTTCCATCAGATCTGCATTTCTTTCGAATTTGTTCATGTTTTCTTGTACAGTGTCACAGATATTGACAACAATATTATCTGAGTTCTTTGTAGTTCCTCCAAGAAACAAAGCTTCAAATGTTTCAAAGGGTGGAAAAGTTTCTAATATTCTGTGTGGTAAATAGAGGCGAATAAGATTTTTGTAATACCTTTCTGGATCTTTGTCAATATTAGCTTTGAAGTAACGAATTATTGCTCTTTTCCCCCTTTTACGCACATAACCCAAGTCACCTTGTAGTTTGTAGACATTTTGCTTTCTAGATTCTGCACTTGGGCACTTTTCATAATCAGCAGCAAATTCTGCTAGACTCATGTTGTTAAATACTTGACTATTGGGTCGAGCCAAATATTTATCCAGCAGATTCGATGTCCATATTTGTGATGATTTCTCATTCCTCTGTGATAAAATTTTCAAGGGTAGGCTGAAGCGATAGGAACAATCATCAACAGGAACAAAGACTACATCTCGTGTAAAGGTTTTCAATGGTAATTGAGTGAGTCTGTATACAGCCTCCATGATACTGACACTACGATGGGTCAGATATATGTCACCAAGATGACGTAATTCTACCATGGCATCCATATTACCTGCACGGGCTTCTTGTTGTGCTTTTCTCATTAAATCACCCATTTCACGCTCTGCTTTTGCTATATAGGATAAGCAGTATTTTGCACAAGCATATGGGTTATATATGTACTGGATGTCCATATTACCATTCCAAAATTTGAGTAAATCCCTATTATAGAAATTTACCCAAGATTCTGCTGGGTTCCGCTTCAAAACTATTTGGTCCCTCTTACAAATGGCCTGTAAAGCTTCTTTGTATTCTTCTTCTGTGGTACCACAAATAGAAAGAACATCTTGCACAGTATAATGCTCTAAATCAAGTGTCTGTGTTAAGAAATCCTTGATCTTTTTAATTAGATCATATGCATTTTGCTGCCATTCTTTCTTTTTAATGCCCTTAGGTGGTTCACCTGGTCTAAGAATATACGTGGATGAGGCAATGGGGAGGGGGTAATTGAATCTGCACTCTGATGTTTTGTTTTTAAAGCAGGTTCTTGAGTGGTTCCTGCTATGCCTCTGTACACTAGTTACTATGTCATACAGGAGGGCATCCTTTTCCTTATCGGGTAATTCACATGAGATCGCCTTCTCAATAAACTTTATGTGTTCTTCATCAGAGGCCTCTGGTTTAGGGGAGCCATCTACCCAAACCATAGCATGTATGTGGGGCGACCCACGGTCCTGCATTTCTCTCCTAAGAAAGCAATCTAATACCTTTCCACCTAGAGGTTGACACTCTGAGATCATCAGCTTGACAAACTGTGCCACCCTTCTTTCAAACATTTGTACAGCAGTCACGGGGCTACTGTTTATTAATTCACAGTATTCTGACCAAGTCAATGTATCCCATGTGCTAACATCCTTTCCTTTACGTGCCAAAATGGCTTGTGCAATTTCAGGCCACCTTCTGTCAGCAGCTGAAAAGCTGATAAAGAATGAAGGAGGCCCAATTTGTTTGAAAGAGGCAAACAAACCGTTCATGGCATTTTCCCAATAGGGAGGAGTACCAGGTATATCTTTAAAGGATTTATAACCTAAGTTAGCCCTGAATACAGATTTGGTCAGTCTGTCTTTGTCTACCAAATCCCCCGCAGTTATTTTCTTACCCTGTTTTGTAACACCTGGCCCTTTCTTCATAGCAATTGTGGCAGCATTACGGACCTGCTCTACTTCTTTTAGATACTGGGCATAGAAAATCCACTCTGAGTCTGATTGAAACCTATCATCTATTGACAGTACCCTTGAGTCAAAATATTTTGTCACAGATATATCTCTGCCTCTTCTCTGTATATAATCTCCAGTTTCAGTTTCAGTGAAGTATGAATTAGTCCCTCTGGGGAAAATTGCTGGAAAACACAGGCTTTCACTATGAAGTGCATGCACAGGACGCTTGCCTTCACTCGGGGCAATAGATAAGATGTCACCATCTGACATTGTCATTGAAGGATCGATCTGCTGCATGCTACTGCACTGGAAGGGATGTTCAATGTTTTGGTCCAATGGATGCACATACGAGTCGCTGTTTTCCCGTATTGCATTTTTTTCACTATCTTCAACTTCAGCCATATAGACTTGGAATTGTTTTTCGAGATATGTAGAGGTTTCCTCTTCATATGTAGTATCAAATTCTGCAGCTTGCAGATCAAGTACTGTCTCATTGCGAATTTCTGGCACATTTAAGACATTGTCGGTCTCTTTTTCTATTTCTCTTTGGATCTTCCAACTTTCTTGCAATTCATCCACATGCTTACTAGCTTCAGTATATAACTGATCTTCTTTTTTATTTGCAATATGTGCTTCATATTGCTTCCCTTCTGTTGTCATATCTTGTCCACAAGCTTCAGTATGTAGCATGTGCTCTTCTCTTTCATTTTCAATATGCACTTCATATTGCTCTTCTTCAGTTGGAATATGCAGCTCATCCACCATTTGAGTGTAACCTCGTTGTATAATCTCTCGAGCCCAGTTTTCATTTATCTTGATATCCTTGTAGTGAGGATTTATTTCTTTTAATTTCATGACAGCTTTCATTATTTTGTCTTGTGAAACCGTCATGAATAAATGATGGCCTTTGTACTCCAACTTTCTCTTCAATTTAACCCTTATTAAGCTGTTTGTATCAGGTGTCCATGGTAGTGTATCTGCAGTCTTTTGTAAGTCAGCAGGTACACACACCATTTGACCCCTAACACCCTTTTGGCCCCCCTTTGGTAGAGGAACTATTTTTTGAAAGGGCTGTATTATAGATATCAAATGCCTTTCCAAAGGATTCAATACTTTTAATTCTTCTGGAATTGGGTCCAATTTGAGTCCATTGACAATAGCCTGAGGAGGCACATCACCCTTTTTCAAATGGCGGTCACACGTAAAGCATACCCATTCTTTCAATCTAAGCTTATGATACCTTGTGTTGTCAGAACATTCGCTGTCACATCTGTGCACATAGTCTCCAGTCATTGTATTTTGTATATGATCTGTTTTACTATATCGTGACCGCTTGCAAGGTATCACTTGTTCTTTGAACCTGGCCCTGTGACACACTGTGCAGGCCAATGCAGGAAATTCTTGCATCGCTAGATTGGCCTGTTCTAATAGATAATCAATATCTTTACCCTTTGCTTTAGTATTCTTCCTCTTTATTTCCTGTCTTTTCCTGCTTACAGCTTTTTTTATTTCTTTTGTTGTGTGATTCTCATATAATTGTTTCTGTTTTTTCCTGCTCTCAGCTTTCATTTCTTCCTTTCTCTGTGGATCTGCATACATTTCCTTTCTCCTTTTCTTGCTTGCAGCTTTCTTACTTTCTTTTGTCACTGGATTTGCATATGATTCTCTTTGCCTTTTCTGTGCATTTGGCTGTATGACATTTGCATGTTTTTTGTAATATTTTCTGTTTTGTGCAGATTTTATGTCAGCAGATTTGCTTTTAGCTTTTCTTTGGTTGTATGCTTTTTTTTCATCTGTGCTCAGGTTATTGTACCATTTTGACCACTTTGATTGCCCTTTTCTGCCAGGAAAGTTTAGTTTTTTACTTTCCTGTGACATGGTTTTCTTTGACGAATTAGACTGTATCATGACATTTTGCATGTCTAATTGACCTTCATTGCTGCCACCTTTTGCACACTGATAGTTTCTGTGTTGTCTATGGGAATCTATTGACTGTAAAATGACATGATGTGGTATGCAATAAATAGGATCGGAAACACGGGGCACTAGAGCTGTGTAATGATTTTCATGGAAAAAAAGGCACAATGGAGACCTTGACTCAATACCCTTTGTAGGCTGATAATTTCTATGTTGAAGTGATCCTCCAACTTTGTTGGCAAACATTTTTGCTAGATTGGAAATGTTAGTGCGGGCATTTTGTAGAAATCTTCCTGTGTTATTTCTAAAAGAATTGTATACATATATATTCCTATTTAGTCCTATAGCTAAAGCCAATAAATGATAGTCATTCCCCCAACCATCATATTGATTTGGTTGTAAACATGCATTGATTAACCCTTGGATTGTCTCATTATTTCCATTAAGCATTATTAGGTTCTTGAAATGTTCTTCATTTTCAAAAATTTGCGAAACTGTCAATTGCCGAAAGTCCATTTGTTTATCTTCAGGTAGTCCTAAACATAGACAAATAGAATTCCATAGGCAATTATGATCTCGAGCAGTGTATACTGCTTTGAACTGATTGTCCATAGCTGGATGTAATAGGTCCTTCACATCTTGGTCTTCAACAGATGTCTGTAACACATGTTCCAGGTTAGATTCACCACACACATTTGGATCTTGTAAAGTCTGCAAACTAGATTTTCCCTGCAAACATGGAAAGGAAAGGTTTTATTGATATGGATTACATAGCTCGCGTATAGCAAGAGTTATGTCAGATTGATCATACTTAAGGTGACTCTGCAGAGTGTTCATGTATTGTCTCCAATGCCATCACAAACTAGCAATGATGGAGATTCTCTCAAAAACAAAGATAGTACTGAAACTACTACTGAGTGTTAGATATACACTCTTCCAAAAACCTTATGATACAACAAGGCTAGCCTCGGGGAGTTAGTTAGTTAGAAATTTGGAAGAGTGTACAAAAGGTCACATCTGGGATCACTTTAAAATGGGAATGGATTGTACACAACCTATGTGAAATAGTATGTGGGGAAAACATTCCTTTTTCGTTATTATACATAAATTCTATACCTCTTGCATTGCTGTTTTGCATTGTCCTACAGAATGTGCATTTTCCCATCTTTGTCGTTTCATTGATCCTTTTGGAGTCCTTGCACAGCTCAGCTGAAATCAAAATAGGTTGTCATTCAAGGTGGAGATTACAACTGAGACGGCCTTAATGAGGAATGAATGGTACATGTACAATCTTTATGAAAGGCTATTAAAGGAAAAGAATCCTTAATGCCTATGACCTGGAAACAAGACCTTTTGGAATCTTAACAACTTTAGAGGCATTATCACAGTACCCCGGGTGGGCTGCAAAACCACTATGTGGCATTTCTTCAAAACATGCATGGTATGGGATAGGTGACCAACCCTACAAAGGGTTTTTTGACTTTTTTACCCGCATGCCTGGATGCTGATAGGCCACTTTATACTTATAGCTGAAATTACCTGTCCATATGGTAGAAAGATCACATACTGAATTCTACTTTCTTCTATATACTTCTTTACTATAAATATCCTAACCTGATCTGATTTCCTCTTGTTTGCTTGTGAACTGTTGCTTCCCTTAGAAGTGTTGGACTTTAAAGTGCTATCAGATGTAGCGACATGCGAGTCCTTGATACTCACAGCCTGAAAACACCAATCCATTAGAAAATATATGACCTTGTTACCTTAGTGAATTGATTGAAGGGAAAAAGACACCCTGCATTGGTCTCCAAATAACACCATATGTGATGGCACTTAGTTCCATTGTTATTTTGCAGCTGACTGCTTAGATAATCCAATCATTTTCTTGTTTAGAAAACCGTTTCTCTTAATTCATTTTTGTTATTAAACATACATATCTTTTGTACCTTTTGCATAGCTGTTATGCACTGTCCTTGAGAACTTGCATTTTCCAATCTTTGCCGTTTCACCAACCCCTTTGGAGTCTTTGCACAACTTAGCTGAAATCAAAATAAATTGTCATTCAAGGTGGAGATTACAACTACACTCAAAGAAATGCCATACTACATTAAGTAGGTGTATCTATTTCAGATTTATCCAATTGTTGCATTAGTTGGCAACTAATTACATTAAAAGCCTTGAATCAATAGATTCACTTTAAAGCAATAAGATATTTTTAATTGTTGCAATATCACTTGGATTCAAGTAGATATATCTACTTAATGCTATGTGGCGTTTTTTGAGTGTAGAGTACAGGAATGGATGGTAGGCCTACATGTAAAATCTATGTCTAAGACTATGCAAGGAAAGACTTTTAGTGCCCACACCCTGAAAACATTGCTTTATCACAATTCAAGGTTTCAGGTGAGACTTTGCTTTTGGAAGCTTAAGGTTAGAGTCAAGCTGGGGGAGTTTTCATGACATGACCTGATTTATTTTGGACCTAGGTACTCAATATTTTGATATATGAGACACATTTCAAGGCAATTTCATACACAATACTGAAAGTGTATTTTAAGGGGTATCATGTCAGCCAGCAATGTGGAGATTAACTCTCACCTTAATAATCTAGACACATACTGAAATGTACTTTCTTCTAGATACTACTTCACTAAAAGTATGCTAACCTGATCTGATTTCCTCTTGGTTGGTTGAGAAACATGTCTTCCCTTAAGAGTGTTGGACTCAGATACAGTGAGACTGGAATCTTTGATAACAACAACCTGAAAACATCAGTTCATCATTAAGGACAGATATAGTCTGCATAGCATTCGTGTTCAACTGCTATGTCATTTTAAAAATTGTACCATTTTTAGTACATTTTTATGAACAAGTTGGAAATCCCCATTGACTTTAATGGTAATGATACAATTTTTTCAAAGTCAAAATTGACAAATGTTTTACCTGGGTACCTAGTATAACTTTAGCATTTATGGTTAGACATTTAAGTAATCTTTCTCCATGCTAAGGGGCTTTGATATCGTACCATTTTTCTCAAGGTCCGGCAAGGAACCTTAAGGTACCTTGGAGTACTTGGAGGTAAATGCACGAATTTCCCTAAATGGTGTCAATTCGAAATATTTATAGCAATGCTTTTCTCACTGCATCCTTGATAAAACAAACAAATAAAATCCCTATACTTAACATTGTTTGCCAACTTTTGCCACCAGAGCATGTATCAAGTACTCCAAGGTACCTTAAGACGGAGGAGTAGGAGGTATTGCCACGTGCCCTGTGTAATACTGTCCTATTACATCCCATTATTTTTGACAAATCAAGCATGGTCATGTTTTGTAGGAAATTTTCTGTACCCAGTCATTGATTCTCGGTTTGTAATCACATAAAAGAGCAAATGTTCCCCGGTAGTCCTGTCATTCGACGATGTTAACATTGTCAAATTTCCTATTCCGTTTAATATGTTAACGAGACATCCGAACAAGACATTCTCTGTAATATATGTGATAATTGGAGCTGTCAAAACCATAAGACTCAGCACTGTCAGGGAACAACAAGTGTGACTATAAAGTAAGAATTGATCGGTGTAGATGAGTTTTGGTAAACCATTGGTATAATACTACTGTATTTACTGGAAAATATGCTCCCATGGAAAAGAAAATAAGTTTGACTTGGAAAATAAGCGCCTATTGAAAACTATTTTTAGTCACTCAAGACAATAAAGGATCCCTCAAACTATTAGGGGTGTGTTTATTATGGGAGGTGCCTATAATAGGTATTTACAGAATCTGTGCCAGACGAGTAACCCTCTCAGGGATTGTTTTCTGACAATGAAACTGTCATTTGATAGAGATTGCCCAGACGCTGTCATTTGCCCTTTAACCTTCATTCACAGGCTTACATATCCACAAGGCGTACACTCATTCAGGTACTTCTTCCAGCCAATGCGTACACCAAATCTGCTAATGCATACATCCATTTTGTCAAATCCTTTTTTTGTGCCCCTTTAATTGAATTTGGGTGATATATGCATGAGCAAGTAACAAATGATTTGGATAGGGGAAGTACCTGAATGAGTGTACGCCTTTTGGGTATGTAAGCCCGTGCATTAGCCATATATCTGCTATCCCCTACATACTATCATAGGAATGGGACATGGGGGAGTTGTGATCGGAATTATCATAGAAATAATTCTCGCCATGTGTTTATTTCTTTCACAAGGTATTTTCTTTGGAATGCTGTAATAGTAAAACAATGAGTGTACACTCTTCTCAAAAAGAAACATACCTTTAATTTATCCATTTTTCCTGATGACCCTGACCCAGGGTCATCAGGAAAAGTGGATAAATTAAAGGTATGTTTCTTTTTGAGAAGAGTGTACACTCATTGTTTTACTATTACAGCATTCCAAAGAAAATACCTTGTGAATGAAATAAACACATGGCGAGAATTATTTC
>JAAUYA010307105.1_pt1 | contig 16251 bp, 12 predicted proteins | sample 7278161 | NCBI WGS metagenome assembly JAAUYA01 (sample SAMN14350120, study PRJNA611818) | marine sediment metagenome | isolation source: surface marine sediment (3m) | place: French Polynesia: Moorea | collected 2018-08
AAAAAACGAAAACGTAAAATTGATTGGCGAGAAGTGAGAGTCGGGTTGGCACGTCCTGTGGAGAATAGAGACTCACGAACTTTTATAGCCAGAATGGGACAGTATCCTGAAGGCATTGGTCATTGGTCATTGCAGTAATTTCCACTACAAAAATTATCAAAGGTCTAATCTTAAAGAAAAGGTTAAGAAAATTTTGTATCTTTTGCTACTTTTTTCTAGGGGAACATCCATTAAATATATGTAATAATTTTAAAGAAGAAATTTTCCAAGGCTGAAGCAGCGTGGATTTGTGCCGTTGCGGTTGATAAGCAACCAAAATTCAGGTATTTTTAAGCATTTTGAAGGAAGGTTGAGTATGCAGAGAAAAGTCATTTCAATAACGATATTAATGCTGGCAATGCTAGCTTGTACCAAAATGGCCCTGACAGATGAAGTAACTGTGAAGATAAACATAGCCCTTGTCGATGGTGTGGGCGAAGAAGTTGGCAGCGTGAAAGCCGAGGATACACAATATGGACTCCTGCTAACTCCTCGACTTTCTGGACTGACACCAGGTATTCATGGTTTTCATGTCCATGAAAACCCAAGCTGCGCTCCAGCGATGAAGGAGGGGAAGCCTGTGGCCGGCCTTGCTGCTGGTGGTCATTACGATCCTGAAGGTACGGGAAAACATGAAGGTCCCTATGGAAAAGGCCACTTGGGTGATTTGCCTCCACTAATTGTGGACAGTAAGGGAAATGCGAGCTTGCCTGTCTTAGCTCCTCGCCTTAAAGTAAGTGATATTGTGGGACGGTCTCTGATGATCCACAGGCATGGTGATAACTACTCAGATAACCCGAAACCTCTTGGCGGAGGCGGGGGGCGAATTGCTTGTGGAGTAATCAATTGATATTCTCTCCCGTTAAGTAGGGCTTGCTGAATAAAAGTGAAATCTTGATATCTTAATAGTTTAAGCATTTTAAATCTTAATTTTTGAGTTTTGAATTTTGAGTTTTGAGTTCCCCTCACCAACCAATTAACTTTTTCAGCAAACCTTAAGTATAATCTTAGTTCTTAATAAGTAAATGAAACAAGCCTATCAGTACAAATTATTGCCTGACACTGAGCAAAAAAAGCAAATTATATAGATGGTTGGATATGCTAAGACATCAATACAACTATCTTTTGGCTGATAGATTTGCTTGGTGGCAAGAAAATAGAAATGATATTGTACTGCCACAAGGTGAGTTTTGTCAGATTTCTTGTACCTTACCACCGTTAGAGTTAAGGGAAAACTCAGTACAAATTAGCTAAACTGCAACGTAAATTAGCAGATGAAAAAAGATGTAAGAAGGCGAAAAGACTCATACGTCAAAAAATTGCTAAGTTACACCAAAAGATAGCTAGACAAAGAAAACAATGGCATTATGAAGAAGCTAAAAAACTATGCTTCAAGGCAGATGTCATATTTGTTGAAGATTTAAAAATAGCTAATCTAAAAAGGAAAAACAAGCCCAAGAAAGAAGATGGAAAATATCTTCCTAATGGACAAAGTGCCAAGTCCGGATTAAATAAGAGTTTTTCCGATTGTGCTATATCTCAGTTTTTAGAGATATTAGAACATCAAGCTAAAAAGTTTGGCAATAAAGTAATCAAAGTAAATCCCAAAAGAACTAGCCAAGTTTGCTATAACTGCCTAAATTCAGTACCAAAAACTTTGTCAGATAGATGGCATGAGTGTCCTCATTGCTATGTTTCCATAGATAGAGATGAAGCAAGTGCAAAACTAATAAAAAAAGTGGGGTTGGGCATCGTCTCACTATAAAACGCCACTTTGATTTTCATGAATTTACATGATTATACTTTGATTAGCTTGTTAATCATAGAACATCATGTATAATCATGATTATCATAGTCGGAAGCCCACGCCTACTCAAAGAGAGGCGATGGGAGTATGTCACTGAGTTCTGGCTTCAATTTCTGCTTCTACTTGGCTAACAAATTCTGTCGGTAGTTTCAATAAGTCTTTCAGTTGTCGATAAGCCCGCGCTTCTTGAGCATTAATGCCATTTTGGATAATAATTTCATAAGCTAATCTTAATACCATTTCTTGATCATCTATATGAGTTAATTTAGGGACTAATTCTACTAGAGGTATATCTTTGAGGAGATAGTTTTGTAACTCTTTACATAAACTTTCTTGATCTGCTTCATGACGAGCAAATTGGACACTTAAACGAGATAAGATTATTTCTAATTCTTCTGGAGAAAAATTCCCATCTGCCCAAGCCATTGAAGCTGCTATTTGTAAAATTAGCATTTGTTGTTCAGTTAGAGAATAAACATTTCCTAAATGTTTGCCTTGGTTGACTTCAGCTTCAATTTCGGCTACTATTTTCGGTGGTAAATCCAGTAATTGTAATAATTCTTGATACAGGATACTTTCTGGTTCATTAATTAAATTGGAGCTGATAATTTCATAGCTCAATTGTAATACTTGTTCTTTTTCTGCTTGAGTAGTTAATTGAGGTACTAATTCTGTAAGAGGAATATCAGTTCCTAAGTAATTTTTTAATTCTTCTCGTAAGTCTTGTTGCTCTTCGGGAGTTTCAGCAAATTGACGACTGAGGCGAGATAAAATTACTTCTTGTTGCACAGGAGCAATATTATTATCAGCCCATGCCATAGCTGCGGCTATCCTTAAGATAATTATTTGTTCGGTATTCAGAGAGGTTTCTTTTCCTAAATAAACTTCAATTACTTTAGGATCATTTTGAATCTGCTCCATGTTACCTTCGCACAATACCGAACCTTGATGTAAGACGGTTACTTGGCGAGCAATTTGACGTACAAATTCCATGTCATGTTCGATGACAATAATAGAATGGCTTTCAGCTAAAGCTAATAACAAATTACCTACATTTTCTGTCTCTTCATCAGTTAATCCTGCCACTGGTTCATCTACTAATAATAGATCGGGTGATTGTGCTACCAACATGCCAATTTCTAAGCGTTGTTTTTCTCCATGAGAAAGTAAAGATGCTGGTAAATCTGCTTGAGCAACTAAACCAATTGTTTCTAATAAACCTGCTACTGTACGTTGCTCATTTTTGGATGATTTTCCTAATAAGGTAGCCCAAACATTTTTCTGACGATTACAAACTAAATCTAAATTTTCTCTGACAGTTAAATTGAGAAAAACCCTCGGTGTTTGAAATTTTCTACCAATTCCTAAACGGGCAATTTTATGTTCAGAAATTTTCTTTAAATTTCGCCCCTTGAATAATACTCTTCCCTCAGTAGGTTGAACTTTTCCGGTTATAACATCTAAAAAAGTAGTTTTTCCTGCCCCATTAGGACCAATAATCACCCTTAATTCGCCTGTATCCATACTAAAATTAAGGTTGTTAAGAGCTTTAAAACCATCAAAACTAACTGTCAAATCTTCAATTGCTAATATTTTTTCATTCATAATCTTTCATAGCTGCTTCTATTTCTTCTTTTTCTTGTTGTACTTCAGGAGATTCATCTATACTGGGATAGGCAATTAGTGTTTCTTGTAAACCTAAAATTACTTTTAGCTTTTGCCATAGCCAACTTTGCCACCAACCGACAATTCCATTGGGTAAAACTGTGACTACTAGTAAAAATAAAGCTCCTTGGAAAAATAACCACACTTCGGGTAATTGTTCACTTAAAAATGTTTGCCCAAATCTAACTAAAAGAGTACCAATAATAGCTCCAATTAAAGTTGCTCTACCGCCTACTGCTACCCAAATTACCATTTCAATCGAAAAAGCAACTTCCATTGCACTAGGAGTAATGATTCCCGTTTGTACTGTATATAATGCCCCAGAAATACCAGCTATTCCTCCAGAAATAGCAAATACTAAAACTTTAAACCAAGTGGGATTGTAACCGGAAAATCTTACTCTATTTTCATCGTCTCTAATAGCCACTAATAACCTACCAAATCTCCCACTGGTTAACCAGCGACAGAGAAAATAAATAAGTATTAAAAGTACAATAGTAACCTCATAAAAGGCTAATTGGGCTTCCGAAGAGCCAGCTAAGACACCAAATATTTTTTCCGTATCTGTTTTTAATCCATTAGTGCCATTGATTAATTTTTGTTGACCATTGAAAAAGTTAAAAAAGACAATTAATGCCGCTTGAGTGAGAATTGAAAAATAAACTCCTTTGATGCGATTACGAAATACTAAATAACCCAATAAACCGGCGATAATAGTTGGTACTAAAATAATGGCAATTAAGGTAAAAGGAAAAGAGTAAAAAGGTTGCCAGAACCAAGGTAGTTCTTTAACCCCATAAAGAGTAAAAAATTCTGGTAATTGTCCTTCAGGAAGTTGTAATTTCAGGTGCATAGCCAAACCATAACCGCCTAAAGCGAAAAATATACCATGTCCTAAGCTTAATAATCCCGTATAGCCCCAAATGAGATCGATACCGAGTGCTACTATAGCTAATGATAAAAATCGCCCTAAGAGTTTAAGACGAAATTCAGGCAGAATAATCGGCATTACTATAGCAGAAATTAAAGCGATCGCCACTATTAACCCGATTTCAATCCATAAATTCTTTTGTTTTTGGCGTTTCTTTTGGGACATTATCAATTTAATTACTATTTAATAACTGAGACGTTTTAAGATTTTTAGAACATCATAAAATTTGTTGCGTTTGGGAAACAACAAAAAAGAATCTGACAAATCATACTCAGGATTATCTTTGATTAGAAGTTTCACAAAAATAAATTCATCTCCATTGGTAATCATGCCAAAAGTAGGCTGATTTTTAGTACCATTAGCGACCATATAAGCAAGGATTTGTGGTAAAGCAGCTAAGCTAGGAATAGCATTGCGTTTTGACTCAATCACCAAAACCCACAAATTTTCTTTTAAAACTAAAACATCAATCAATCCTCTAATAAGTTCGTCTGGATCGTCAATAGTAAACTCTACTAATTCAGGCAAACTAATTTTGAAAGGAGGCTCAAAAAAACCAGCTATTTCTAATAAAGGTGAAACTATTAATAAATTGATAGTACCCTCTAGTAAAGGTCCTGTTGCTCGATGATAGACATACCTTTGTCTGATTTTATCTAAGGATGCTTTTTGTCGATCACTAATTTCTGGTAAATCTTCATACCATTCTGGAAAAAAATTATCATCTTCAGTTTGTCGCAGATTAAATTTTTCTTCTAAATCATTGAGATTTTTAATATTTTCTCTAATACCAATTGTTGTCACCATAGAGAATTATTCCTCTTTCATTGGTTAGTGTTTAGTAAGGGTGGGTTTAAACAATTCATGGTTAGTAAGTGTTCCTAGGAAAGCCTTTTCCAAACCCCCCCAACTTTAGTTTAATAACCATCAACGATCAACCATCAACAAAATTTACAACTCAGCACTACGCCCTTTTTGAGGAAAAATACCAGAGGGTTTAACTTGTAAGAAAGCGATGATCAGGGCAAATACCATAACTTTTGCCATACTGGTAGTAGCAAAAAAGTTAAAGACATCGACTAAAGGTTTCAGAAATTCTACAGATACCATCATTAATGCCAGAGTTCCCGAACCAATTAAGTAGTTAATGATACCAATTGCCAAAGCTGCCAAAATTGTCCCTAATAAATTGCCTACTCCCCCCACAACTACCACCATAAAAGCATCAACGATGTAGTTTTGTCCTGTATTCGGTCCTACTGAGCCTAATAAACTAATGGCAACTCCCGCAATACCTGCTAAACCCGAACCCAAAGCAAAAGTTAAGGCATCTACTTGGGCAGTAGCAATGCCTAAACAAGCACTCATGGGGCGATTTTGAGTGACAGCACGAATTTTTAACCCCCAATTTGAGCCATTTAAAAACCAATACACCCCTACCAAGCACAGTATCGTTAACACAATAATAAAAATACGGGCGTAGGGCAGTTGAAAACTCTCAAGAGGTAGTCCTCCCCTTAACCATTGAGGAGCGGTTACATCCACATTTCTGGCACTAAACCAAGGTTTGCTCAAAGCCTTTGAGCCAGAATTATTGATTAAAATTCCGGTTATCAAGGCGATCGCCACTGACAGAGATAGAGTAATGCCGATCGCCCAATTACGAATTCTCTCCCAATTGTGACGACGAGAGAGAAACCACATGGCGCCAAAAAAGAGGAATGAAAAGACGATAATTCCGATGGTTAAAGACCAATTCACACTCCGAACCAGCTGTCGTAGAATTAAGCTAACTCCCCATGTCGCTAACAATGTTTCCAAAGGACGACCATAAAGAAACCTGATCACTCCTCTTTCTAAAATTAATCCGGCGATCGCAGCTACCAAAAAAGCTAGGGGGATAGCAATAATAATGTAGAAATCAAACCATGGTTCACCTAAAGGTTTAAATACATTCTGCACTACAAAAGTAGTGTATGCCCCTAGCATCATCAATTCCCCGTGAGCGAGGTTAATTACCCCCATCAGTCCAAAAACGATTGCTAGTCCTAACGCTGCGATCAGCAGTACAGAACCGATACTGATGCCATTAAATAATGCTTCAAAAAACATTGGTTATTGGTTGATTGTTAATTGCTGATAGTTGATTGTTTATGGTATTTAGCTATTATCCCATCAACTATCAACTAAATTCTAAGTTGCTTTATACTTACCACCTTTATTAGGATCGCTCCAATCGCAGGCATAACCTTTAGTTTCTGGTACGTATTGATTCCAAGGAATCGGCGCCACTGGACCTTCAGTTGACGAAACAATCTTAAATAAACCATCATCTCTAACTTCACCAATGCGGACAGTTTTGGAGATATGATGATTAGGATACATTTTCACCTTCCCTTCAGGGGCATCAAATTCCTGACCAATAGCAGCCATTCTTACTGCTTCGAGATCCTCTGCTTTACCAGCTTTCTCTACCGCTTGCTTCCAAAGATAGACCATAATATAAGCAGCTTCCATGGGGTCATTGGTTACTCGATCTTCTCCATATTCAGCCTTAAATGCTTCGACAAACTTTTTATTAGCGGGGCTATCAACAGTTTGGAAATAATTCCAAGCCGCATAATGACCTTTGAGATATTCTGTGCCAATTTGTTTTACTTCTTCTTCAGCAATACTCACCGACATCACTGGGTACTTATCAGGAGTTAAACCGGCAGCTTGAATTTGTTTGAAGAAAGCCACGTTACTATCACCATTGAGACTATTAAAGATTACCCCACCGTTAGGTAAAGCAGCCTTAATTTTAGTAATAATAGGGGTTACTTCAGAATTACCTAAAGGTAAATAGTCTTCTCCTACCGTTTCTCCTCCTTTGGCTTTTAATTGCTCTTTGATGATCGTATTAGCCGTCCGAGGAAATACGTAGTCAGAACCAACGAGGAAGAACTTCTTACCTTTATTTTCTAGTAACCAATCTACCGCAGGTTCAATTTGTTGGTTAGGTGCAGCTCCTGTATAAAAGATGTTTTTAGAACATTCTTGTCCTTCATACTGTACGGGATACCACAGCATGTGGTTTTTTGATTCAAACACAGGTAAAACCGCTTTACGAGATGCAGAAGTCCAACAACCAAAAATAGTCACAACTTTATCTTGATCGATCAGTTTAGTGGCTTTTTCAGCAAAAGTAGGCCAATCTGACGCCCCATCTTCTACTACCGCTTCAATTTGTTTTCCTAATACCCCTCCGGCAGCGTTAATTTCTTTAATCGCTAGTTTTTCTGCTTCAACTACAGTAGTTTCACTGATAGCCATTGTTCCACTGAGAGAGTGAAGAATACCTACCTTAATGGTATCTCCGCTAGGAGTTGCTGTAGGAGTTTCCGTAGGAGTAGTGGTGGTAGTAGTATCTTGTACTCCACAAGCTTTAAGTAGTAAGCTAGTACCAAGGGTTGCCGAACCATAGACTAAAAATTTTCTTCTACCTAATCTTTTCGTCATAATCTTGAACTCAGTAATTTCTACTACAAAAATAGTCAAGTATTTAATGTTAAAGAGAAGATTAAGAAAATTTTGTATATTTCGCTACTTTTTATTGTTAGATACCGATTCATGACTTTCTCCGTAATCAAAGATGTTGAGCTGCTATGAATAAATCTGAATTACCCAAAAATATTGAGCAATGGAAGCAATGGCTTGCTGGTTATCAACCAGATACCACCAACTATCCAGATGATGCCCTAGCTCTGGAATGCTGTAAATTGGCACTACAAGCAGTCGCAAGTGGCAATTTCGGCATCGGCTGTATTCTGCTCGATGCTGGCGGGAAGAAGGTGGTTGAAGGACACAACCAACTGTTTAAGCCCTATTTTCGTAGTGATGCTCATGGCGAGATGGTAGTTATGGACGAATTTGAAGAGAAAAACCAGCAGATTACCTCCATGAAAGGTTATACCTTATATACTTCCTTAGAACCATGCCCAATGTGTCTGGCACGCCTAATAACCTCGGGGTGCCAGAGAGTGCTTTATGTAGCTGCCGATCGCCTTGGAGGAATAGTACATTTGAGTCATAGCCTTCCACCAGTTTGGCTGCAATTGATGAATCAGAGGCAGCCCCCGCAGGTTTTCGCTGCTGCAGAATGCTCACCTGTTTTACGGCAAGCTAGCCATGATATATTGATGCTCAATGCCGAGGAGTTAAATGAACGTTTAATCAGTAGATAAAGTACTGCAAAATAACGATTTTTCATTCTGCATTCTGTATTCTTAATTCTGCATTCCACCACTAGCCTTCAATGCGGGCGATCGCCTCTTGGGGCGACACATCTTGCTGAATTACAGCAACAATCCCAGGTAAATATTCATCCATCATGGTTACATTCGCATAAACTATCTGTTTAATCAAAGCTGAAGTAAGTCGATCTCCTTCAACATCAATGCTGGTTTTGTAGCGAATTTCTCCATCGCTGAAGTCTAGTTCAAAGTTACCGATAATCATGCCATGATTAGCCCTAGTGATAAATTCAGCTATGGTTAATAATTTATGGTTTGGTGCGGTAACTGGACAAACTGAATAAAATAGGAATTGCTTTTTTAGTTCTCTAGCTTTAGCATAACAATCCCATTTACCATTATTTCCTTGAAAGGCAAGACGTAATGTTTGTTGTTCTTGTATGACCTGAAATTGCCATTGTTCTTCTTGAAAAAAATCAATAATGATCTCAAAAATGCTTAGTTTGTCTAGGTCAATTTCTTCTACAATTTCTGAAAAGCTATCTGCTAATTCTTCCAAGGCATTATTCATTTCAGCCGTAGTTTCAGCAACAACTTCTTGAGTCATGGCTGAAAAACTATTAGTTAATTCTTCAAAAGTTTGAGTCATTTCTTCAATGGCTTGAGTAATGACATCTTCAGATATTCCTGAATCATTAGTATCTGCCCATGCTTGGGTAAAATTGTTCATCGCCTCATTCATTTTTTCGCTATCAATACCATCAGGAGTAATGAAAGAGGGATTGAGATATTTCCAGAGAGTCGTGTAGCTTGTTTCACCCCGATCGTGTTTTTGTTTGACTTCTAGGGCATACCAACTATAAGTCGATAATATAGGGCGATCGGGTTGTTATTGGCTTAATTTTTGCAGGTAAGCGGCTGCTTCTTCAGCATTGGTCGCATTTTCTGCTAGTGTAGGCAGTAAATCAGGTTCAAGAGTAGCCTCAATTTCAATGTCAAAGGAAGGTTTAAATTGACCACCAGAAATGGGGCTACGGATAGGTAGTTAAATCTAGCCCAAATCTGCCTCAAATAATTCCTGCACTTTTTTAGTCGACATAAAGCGATCGCTATCCCAATGAATTGCTTATAGAAAATAGTTATAAAACTATTGGTAAAAACTAAAATATGAATGAATATTTTGAGCGTAAATACCTTGATTTTTAACTACCTAGTCTAGACCTGATACCAACTTGCGTACCGATCTGTAACCTTGCTTTGCTTCCCTTTCTCCGAAGTCGAGCGAACCGCCCCTCGCCTCTGTAAAATACTACTTACTTCAATACCGTTCTTTTTTGGCTGAGTTCGAGACTGATTTTCTTGCTGACGGTTCATTTTTCCAGTCCTCCATAAATCGATCGGGCTATTTCTTGTCCCATCTGAGTGGGGTTCATTTCTTTGGTTAGATTCGGGGTAACTGGCAATTTGGCGATTGTTACCCCTTGCTGGAGCTGAGGTGGAAGACCTTTAATGCTCACCAGGCTATATAATTCTGCTTCTAGGGCTTCTTGCAGACGGTTTCTCTGGCTGCGGGACAATGAGCCTCCCTCTAAGATTATCTCGTCTATTTTAAACTTAATATTATATTTCATCTTACCTGATTTCCTAGCTTAATTTCGGCAAATTTCTCCCTCTATTTCCCCATCTTTGACCTTATACCTCCGAAACCCAACAAATGAAGGAGAGAGAGGATGGCGTTGGGTTTCGCTCTTCCCTCGAATCGATAGGTTTTCGCAAAAATATTTATTCGCTCAACCCAACCTACAAGAGCTACGGGTGATGCGATCGCACTTCCATTTTTGATGGTACTTATTTTACAGCTTTAAGGATTGATATATAGTGACATACTTATCCCAATCAAAATCTGGAAACAACATAGGCATATCCGATTTAAAGTCACGTATAAGAGAACTGTCTAAGTTATTGTTTTTGATGTCCAGCAAAATAATCGGCCAGTTTTTGTAGGCTCTAGATTCGTACAACATGGTTACGTAACCGTCAAAATCAAGACCCAGGAAAGAGGTATCCGTCTCCCCTGCCATATTCAAATAGATGGATTCATAGGTCTCATTGGGGGTAATCATAAAACCACACAGGATTTCAGGACTGACCTGATCAAATGGTTGAAAAAATTCGAGCATTTCATTGAATTCCAAATCTTCGGGTTCATAAATGCTATCTTCCCAACTTGATAAAACTGCCTCTATTTTCAGAAATTCCATGCGTCCATAAGCCTGTTCAATATTTGTTGCTTTCCATTGAATTCTCATGCCGTCAGACTTTTGGTAAATTTCCAAAAATGATGATGGGAGACGATAATTTTTAATGTCAGGAGGAGGAACAAAAGGATTATTGAACCATTTCTCAAAAGTCAATAAATTCCCACTTTTTGCATGAATTAGCTCTAATTGTAAATCCTTATAAAATCTGTTTATTTTCATGGTTAATTCAATTTAACTTCCTTCCTAGACATTTTAGTACTTATGTCAGAAATAGCTTCTTCATATAGCGCATGATCTTCCTCTTCATAGCCAGAAGCATTTTTTAATTGGTTTTTTATTTGATTGATGTTACGAATAGATCCAGGGATTAACTTCGCAGCATTTTGGATGACTGTGAGCAGATCCTTGTCCAGACCAGTTTTATCTACCAATTCAGCAACTGTAGATGATTTTAAGCCAACCGCATTCTGTACTGGTCCTTTGACCGTTTGATAGGAATTAAGATTGGTGTTAACTGGGTTATCAATAAATTTTCCAGCAACCAAGGCCTTATCTTTCACCCATTTCCCTTTAGGATTCCTTTTCAACAAATCTGCTCCCAAGTTTAATCCCTTCGGAACGTTGTTTTCTGCTTTTCTAACTTTCTTGATATTATCCCATTCTGCTTTGTCAATTCCAGCTTTTTGCAATTCTTCATCGCTTGGCACAGAAACACTGTAAGCATATTTAGCAGCAATCGTATATCTAACTACTGCTCCAGATTTTACAGCAATTTTTATTGATTTCTCAGCCTCTTCAAGATGATTTTTGTTTCCTTGCTTCGATAGTGGAGTAAGGTTTTTCAAAACGCCAGGTCCATGAATATTGTCATTGAGCATATGACCTCTAACGTAGTAACTAGCACCTCCCAATTTCCTTAAGAATAAGGCATCGTATACTGGATTAGTTTCTTTCGGAGGCGAACCAGGTTCACCTTCTCGTGATAAGATCTTTGCTTCAGTTCTTAATGCGAATAACTCACCATCTCTAGTGGTTGTTTTATAAACCACTACGGATTTTGGTAATTCCTCAGGTTTAATACCCAATAAGATTGCAACAAAAGGCGCGAGTTCTGCCATTAATTTTTCAATTTTATCCTTTTTTTTCTTGCTATCAGCTTCTTTTTCTTTATCTGTCGCACCTACTAATTTTCTTTTGGACTCCTTATCTATTTCCTGTGCTTTCGCTTTTCCACTAATTTTTGCATTCAAAGCTTCTGAGTTACCTTTTTCTATTTTAAGGCGTTTGATAAAATCAAAAACTGTTTGAGGTTGACTGGCCAACATCAAAGTAGTTGCAGTCTGTGACCCTTTAAGGAATAGTTTATGATTCTTACCGTCCCTTCCTTTGAATTGTTTCTTCGCCTTCCACCATTTCACCAGAGCTCTCACAACTCTCTTACCAACCTTCTTGGCTCCCTTAAATAACTTCTTGACTTTCATCAACAGCTTATCGATCGCCTTATCAATCCGCTTGCGAATGCGCTGAATAATCTTCTGAACCTTCTTGGCGATGCCGCTGATGCCCAACAAAGCAGCCAGGAGTCCGATAATTAGTGGAATCGACTTAGCCAGAGCAGTTTCGACCAGTTTGGCGGCACCACTCACTGCACCTTGAGCGATCGCCGCAACCGCATCAATAATTGAGTTGAGGAAATCAGCAATTTGAGCCGCGCGTTCCACGAAGAACATGACGATATTATAGATTGCCATCGCCGCCTTGATGAACGCCGCCACGGGATTGAGCAGACTGAGCACCCACTTCACCCCAGCCTTAATAATCTCAGTGGTGACCATTTCCTTGATTTGGTCCATCACCATCTCTTTCAGATTGGAGAATTGTTCCTTGACGTACTTCCATAAGCCTGCCGCTCCTTCCCGCTGAATAACCTGGAAAATCTCGACCCCTTTCTCCATCGCGGCGACCACTGTTTCGCCAAACAGCTTCACCGCTTTGGCGCGAATGTAATCCCAAGTTAGCCCCAGAATCTGCATCACTAGACTGAAGATACCCTTAAGGCTGAAGAGATCGTCGGGAATCTGAATGCCCACTGGCCCCAGAGTTCCAGTTAGCCAAGCGATCAGTCCTGCTTGTAGGTGCTTACCGATATTGCTGACGAAATTGTTAAAGCCATCTTTCAGCCCCTTGATCAAGTTCTTAAAGAAGCCAATGGGATCTTGCAGAATTAAGCCAACCACTTCTGCAATGCGGGCAAATACCTTGGCAAACATGGCTTTGATCTTGCGGATGGTCTCAATTACTCCCTTGATTGCTCCCACTGCCTTAGCGATCAGGCCCTTATTATCCTCCTTCATCTTCTTGATGCGCTCATCGACAGCTTTCAGGTTTTCCTGGTATTTCTGAGCCAGGGTGTCGATCAAGGAATCTTGCTTGCTATTGACGGTATTTTCCAAATCATCGAACTGACTTTGGATTTCACCCGCCGCTTCTTGACCTATCTTTTGCAGGTCTTGAGGTAGTTTGGCAACGTAGTCCTGAATCTCCTTTTTACCGTTGGCAATTTCTAGCTTGGCCTGAGTTAACTCTCTGGCAACGATCCCGACGACCTCATCAAGCACCCGATCCATTACCTTCAGGTACAGTTCGCGTCCTTTGACGTAAAAGATATTTACTTCGTCGGGTAAGCTGGTGAGTTTATCCCAGCCCCATCTCAACAAACCATCTGGACCGCTGTATCGCTTGGCTTTATAAATCCGCATTCGCAGATCGACGTAGTCCTCAAAGAGCTGCTTTGCTTTCTTAGCACCTGCATCAAAGGCCCGCTCAACTTTGCCGTCTAACTCACTGAGAATTCTTTCAACCTTCGTTTTGGTGGTTTGGTAAATCTGTTGCAAGTCACTGGCAACTTTCGCCCGGGCTTTTTCATCCTCTGTTTTGGACTGAACCTGTTGGCCTGCAACTTGGTCCAGTAACTTGACGCGATCGCCGTACATGCCCTGGAGTTTTTTCTGGGAGGAGATAGCCGATTGCGATCGGGCCCGGGTGAGTTGTTTTTCTTCGTCCTGACGATAGGCTTTCGGACCTTCTACTGCATTAGTTTGTGCTTCTTTTTTCGAGTCGAGGGCTGCCTGAAAGGCCGGTTCATTAGACTTGGCTAATTGCTCTTCGGTGACATTAGCCTCTGCCATCTGCTGGTCGAGGGTTTGGCTTTCTTGTTGTAGAGGGGCTTCAATTTCTCCAGGGATCTTTGGCTTGGGAGCAGCCTGCCCTGCGCCAATTTTAGGGGGTGCTTTCCCCGGTTTAGGGGGCGGTAATTTTGTGACTGACTTAGCCTCAATGCCACTTTTATCTGGAGCTTGCTTGGTTTTCTCTTCCAGAGGCTTTTGAGAAGCTGCTTTCTCATCCTTGACCTTGCTGGTCATCTCGCCCTTGACGGCATTCAGTTTATTGTTCTTTTTAAAGTTGTCGGCTTCTTCCAGATTCTTGGGCGTAGTTTCCTCAATGCGCTTTTTCAGAGCCTCTTTGAAGGCTACGGCATCAAAAGCAGGGGTTTCTGCCTTCTCCATCTCCCCGACTTGATTAGCCTGGGCCTTACTTTCGATCGCATTGGCAGGTTCTTCCGCAGCATCCTGGGCTTCTTTCGCTTTCGCCTTTGCTGGTGCATGGCTACGCTGCCCTGCTGCCACTCTCTTGGCTTTCTTCACAACTGCCTGAAAAGCTGGATCTTCTTTGGGGGAAGTGGGGGCTTTTTCGACAGCCGTTTCTGTTTCTTTTTCCTCACCAGGAGCCTTTTTGGCTTCCTTGGCTTCAGCAGTTTCTTCCGTAGCCTCTTCCTCTAGAACGGCTTCTCCTTCTGGGATCGCTGTTTCAGCAGCAGCTTCGGTTGGTTCTGTGGTAGCAGGGGCAACTGGAGCAGATGCTGTCTTCTCAGTGGTTGGTGCTGTCTGGGGTTGAGCACTTACTGAGCTGGGTGCTTCAGAGGGGCTTGGTGGTGCAGCTTCTTTCTTTGGAGGAGGTGCGGCGATCGCACTTTGAGCTTCTGGTATTTTATCCTGGAAACCAAGCTCAGGCATTCCCTCCGCTGGTCTCGGTTCAGCCGGAAGCCTACTAGTTATCCCTTCCATCTGCCGCCTTTGGAGAAGGTTACTAGGATTATGCTTCATAACTTTAGCGGTAGATGACAATTTTCGCCCTGGTTGTTGCTGAATCGTGTGAGTCAATTCATGAGCTAGTAGGTGTTTTCCTGCCTTAGTGTGGAGTTCATAACGACCAGTATTAAAGAAAATATCGTTGCCAATGGTGAAAGCTTGAGCATTTAGTTCCTTGCTCATACTAGCTGCCTGAGAATCCCTATGGACTCTTACATCACTAAAATCAGCACCGAAGAGAGGTTCAAAGAAGTTACGGACGGAGGGGGCTAGAGCCTGACCACCCCCCCTGACAGACTGGATGCGTGCTTCTAGGTTAGGGGTCACGGTCGGAGTCTTGCCAGGGGCTTCTTTCGCTTGCACTTCTTCCTCCTCTTCCTCCTCCTCTTCCTGAGCTTGAAGAATTTGGGTAGTTTCTTCTTCCTCTTCCTGACGTTGGAGAATTTCATCCTTTTTCTGTAGCGAGCGCAAGGGAATTGGTTTAAAGTTTTTCACTAAGGGCGATTCTTGCCAAGTATGATTCTCAGTCTCTTGCTCCCATTGTTTGCTTGGCTCCGAAGCCGAGCGAAGCGCCCCTCGCCTCTGTAAAATACTACTTACTTCAATACCGCTCTTTTTGGCCTGAGTTCGTGACTGATTTTCTTGCTGACGGTTCATTTTTTCAGTCCTCCGTATATTGATCGGGCTATTGCTTGTCCTATCTGAGTCGGGTTCATTTCCTTGGTTAGATTCGGGGTCACTGGCAATTGGGCGATTGTATCCCCTTGCTTGAGCTGAGGGAGAAGACCTTGGACCCTCACTAGGCTTGATAATTCTGCTTCTAGGGCATCAGTCAGACAGTTTCTCTGGCTGCGGGACAATCAGTTTCCCTCTAAGATGATTTACTCTATTTTAAACTTAATCTTACCTCATTTCCTCGCGTAATTTCGGCAAATCTCTCTCCCTATTTTCCCATCTTTGCTCTTATACCTCCGAAACCCAATCGATAGAGGTTACAATATGTTTTGACAAGAGGCGATCGCTTTACCTAATTACTTAAACTAATTCTAGTTAATCTCAATCTGGAGAAACCATGTTAGAACAATTACTTATTCCCAATCCCGACGCCGAACAGCCCAATCCCATTCGTCCGCGAAAAGGCGTCATCATTGGTTTAGGACAAGTA
>JAAUYA010201998.1_pt1 | contig 16234 bp, 11 predicted proteins | sample 7278161 | NCBI WGS metagenome assembly JAAUYA01 (sample SAMN14350120, study PRJNA611818) | marine sediment metagenome | isolation source: surface marine sediment (3m) | place: French Polynesia: Moorea | collected 2018-08
AAAATCCAAAATTCCTAAGAGAAACTTCCGCATCCCATTTCCAGAATCAAGTTGCTATAATTGAGATAACAATCTTGACCTAACTGTGACTTTCGTTTAAGATAGTTCTTAGACGTAGTCCTATAGTTGGTGCTCGTTCCCGTAACAAATTAATACTTTTCTTCTTTCAGTTCTGCACCTCCATTGGTGATGCAGAGAACTTGAGAGAGAAGCCGCAGGAGAACCGTCGTCCGCTAGCTTGGCAGGCATTGGGACGGCGTTCTGCTTTTGGGGAGGCTTTTCTGAGCGTTCTCTGAATTAACATGGGCTCTTTACCCTAAAAATCGGTATTTGTTTCTAGTCTACTCCGATTTGGTCCTTAAGGAAACAGACATTTGCTCTTCTCTTAAATTAATCTCAGGAAATCTTGACAAAAATCATCGGCCAAACCCTGAACTTTTTCTGGTTTCCTCGAAGGTAATTTGTGCTTTCACCTACCCCTTTTTAATTGCTCATACTCCTTTTTACACAAAAAATTTCAAAAAGTCAACCCTTTACCTAGATAAATCAAAAAAAAGATTTAAGGGCCAGACCGCTTCAACGGCAAGCTAATCCTTTCCTTTCTTTCTTATATTGGGAAGGGTTATGGTCTCAAGTTCGTCGCTTCTCCCTAAACAAAAGGTTTCCGATTTTCCCTGTCCGGCATTCCATCTCAGAAAAACATGGCTATATCCCCCCCCTTCGTAAGGGCGCACTTCTACATAAAAACCCGTGGTTTTCGCCGCACCCTTTGAGGATAGTTCGAGATAGGTTTCAATTTGTTGCGACAATTGCTCAAAGTTAACCTTCCCTTTATCGAGAAAACCGCGAATTCCTCGAAGTTGGGCTGCTTCGAGATCTTCTTCATTGCCATAAGCGGTAACGATAAAAATGCCTAAGTCCAAACCCCACTTATCCACAAAAAGCTTGAGTAGCTCCATCCCCTCCATCTTATCCATGACTAGATCGATGAGGGCGACTTTAATAACTGGGTAATTTTGCGCCATGATTTTGACAGCTTCTCTGCCATTTTCCGCTTCATAAAAAATGTATTCTCTCTGGGGATTTTTCGTCTTTTTGAGCAGGTTAATCTTGCATAACTGCCGCCAAAGACGGTCGTCATCTACCAGAAGAATCCCACACGGGAGGGAATTTTTTTTAGCGCTCGAACGACTTTTCTTGGCGTCTTGAGGCTCAGAAAGTTTAAGTTTCAAGGACATCTCCGTGTTTTTTTTGGTAATTATTCACAATTATAATATGCTAGTGAGCGGAAAAGATCACAAAAAAAAGTACTCTAGAGAGAGTAAAGGTAAAATCCCAGTTCTAGTAATGCTTGGAGCTTTGAGATAAAAATTAATGAACCAACTCAGATTGTTTCTCAGATTATTTTTGTTATTAACTGTATGTTTAGAGCTAATCAGCACTCCAGTTTTAGCACAAGTCATTCAAGATGAGGATGACCAGATGAGGAATACTCCTGAAAATCAGCCCTTGATTGCAGAAATAGCCATCTCGGGCAGTACCATTTTTTCACAAATGCAGTTGCAATCGGCGGTGGCCCAGTTTTTAGGAAAACCGGCCAGGTTAGGGACGATCCAGGAGATAGCCAGGGCCATTGCCGAACTCTACTGGCAGAACGGATATAAGACCTCCGATGCCTATCCCCTCAAAGCTCAGGAGCTCTCTCAAGGAATTGTGAAGATTCGAGTAGTGGAAGGCAGTTTAGAGAGTATCGAAATTGAAGGGCTCCACCACGTCAGGGAAGATTATGTCAGAGACAGGTTGTTCTTAAAAGCAAAAACCCCACTCAATGTGGACGCGCTCTTAGAAGCGGTACAGCAATTACAATTAAACCCCCTGTTCACCACAGTGAATGCTTCCTTAACTAGGGGAAGCTCGCCCCCATCCAGCATCCTCAAAGTCTCTCTAGTGGAAGCACCCAACTACAGGCTGCAAATAGGGGGAGACAACTATGGAGCTTACAGCTCGGGAGAAAATCAAGGTGCAGCCAGCTTCGCCCTCAACAGTCTGACGGGGAGAGGAGATAGGCTCTCAGCTCAAATTCTTGTCTCAGAGGGAAGCCAACAGTTGATAGCCGATTATCAAATTCCTCTCAACCCAGAAAACGGAACCCTCCGACTCCACTACGAAGGAGGGAATTCGAGAGTAATCCGAGAACCCCTAGAGAGATTCGATATCGAAGGAGACTACCAAAAGGCTTTTGTGCAGTGGCGGCAGCCGGTAGCCAAGACCTTGAATCGAGAAGTGGCGGTAGGGATTGAAGCCGGTTGGCAGCAGAGCCAGACGTTTGTATTGGGGCAGGAGTTTTCCTTCTTTTCCCAAATTCCCGACGAAGGATATCAAACTTGGACAGTGCGCTTCAGCGGCGAGTGGCGGGAGAGTTTTCCCACCAGGGCGCTCGCCTCAAGCGCCCAGTTGACGGTGGGGGGCGATTCCCTGACTGCCACAGAAGACCCATACCTGATTTTGCGCGGCCAGTTTCAATGGCTGGAACGACTCAACGAATCTCTCCTGCTTTCTGTGAGCCTCTCGGCCCAAGTCACGGGGACGTCTCTGGCCGATACGGGTTTTGGGGTCTTACCATCAGAGCAGTTTCCCATTGGGGGCATCGGTACTGTTCCCGGTTACGACCTCAATTTCCGCCGGGGGGATAGCGGATTTAACGGCATGGTGAAATTACAGCAAACAGTGCTCGACTCGCCCGAGGTGGGCAAGATGGAACTGGTCCCGTTCTTTGCAGTGGGAAGAGTCTGGAACGAAACCGTCCCCCTGCTGCCTCCTCAGACTCTAACCAGTTTGGGGGTGAACTGGCAGTGGCAGTGGCATGCTTGGGAAGCCAGTTTTGGGGCAGCCGCCCCTTTAGTAGATGCCCCGTCAGAATTTAAACGGGAGTTTTATTTCTCAATCCGCAAGCGCTTTGACTTCTAAATCTTTCAGGCATAAGTTCAATAACAGAAAACGCCCGTCTTCAGTTTTGACTAGAGCGTTGGGAGGGAGGTGTTCCTGATAAAAGGCTGCTTCAGCATCACTCATTTTCTCCGTCAGGTCGGGGAGGCTTCCCTCGAAGGGGCTGGGAGTTTCAGCAGGAGTCGGGGGAATGGCTCCAGACCCTTTGATAATAAAACTCCCCCTTTGGTTGGGGTCGAAGCAGCGTTGGGCTACTGTCGGGTCTACTTCAATGATTTGAGCCTTAATGGGCACGATGGCCGAGAGAAAGTTATCTTCTGGGGTTCTAATTTCCACCAGGCCGTCGATGCCTAATTGAGAACTGGCGCTGATAGAGCTGTCATCCGAAATCAGAGCGACATTAGCCTCGATTTGGATGTTGCCGCCGTTTCCTTGAAAGGCATTAGCGGTTATTTCACTCTGGTCAGAAATTAAGATAGAATCGGTATTAATAGCTATATTGCCACCATCCCCCGTACCACCTGCTGTAGCTGTGATACTGCTGTGGTTAAAAAGTTCGATTTCCCTGGCTTGCAAACTAATATTACCGCCCTTTCCCGAGAGCGTCGTGGCGGAAATACTTCCCCTGTTGAGAGCGATCGCCTCTGCCGAAACCTCAATGGAGCCTCCATCCCCGCTCCCTTCATTAGTGACGCTAATCAAACCCCCATCTGTGACGATTAACTCGCCTGTATTAATCTCAATGGAGCCACCATTTCCTGAAGGAATTTCTGACAAATTGAAGAACTCCAAAAACAAAGGAGTTGGCCTGTCAGCGGAGGAAGAAATCTGACTTGGTATACTGAATTCAACCGAGAAATTGGGAACTTGTCCGCTAATTTCCACAGAATTGGCGGTAATGACGATGTCACCGGCATTTCCGGTGGCATTAGTATTGGCATTGATTAATCCTCCCGAGTCCACTTTTAGTTCGTTGGTAGAGATGACGACATTTCCCGGATTCTCTGAGAATAAAGTCGCGCTTCCTATCAAGCTAGGAATGAACTCAGTTCTTTCTGGATTAACAGCAATTGCCCCTGAAACTATGACCTTGTCGGAAATCGTGATTTCTATCTTACCACCCGCCCCTAGTCCTAAAGTTTGCGATAGTAGTAAGCCACCATCTTGAATTGAAAGTCTCTTTCCTGAGATTAATATATCTCCAGCTTTACCAGTGCTTGTTCCCAAGGAAGCGATTGAGCTAGGTAAGAACAAGAAGAAGGGATTATTTCCATCTATTTTAAGATTTTCTTGAACTTTCAACTCTAGAGAACCTCCCTCACCCGCTCCGAAAGTGAGCGCATTGATGGTGCTAAGATTCTGAAGAAGTAGCTCCTGGGTAGAGATAGTAATATTTGCGCCCTTGCCCTTCGAGAAAGTCTGGCTATAAATCCCCCGGATTACAGTGTTGCTATTGAGTTCTGACAGGGAGAATTGATTGAAATCAGTTACCCCTGTCAAATTCACCGACTCAGTCGCCCTAATCTTGAGCTCCCCAGTGGGAGCATCTCCAAAATTAGAAATCATCAGCGCTGCACCATCCTGAATATATACATTCCTAGCGTGCAGGTTGATTTGACCGTTCGAGAAGCCACTAGCATCTAACAGAGCTTGGTTATCGAGAAGAATATCTTGAAATTGAAGAATGGAGTCATAGTTAAAAGTAAATCCATTTTCTGTTTGATTTAACTTAACGATGCCTTCAGCCACGCTCCCCAGTTCAATTCCGCCTGAGAATGCGGTTAAAATACCGCCCTTAACGATAATTTCTCCCCCCATCAAGGCCAAAGTTTTTCCCGGAGCAGTTCTCAATCCAGTCAGGCTCTCTCCGCCTCCTAAAATGGGAACGCCAAGAGAACTACCAAGAGATAAGTCAGTAGCCAACCGCAACTGGTGGCCGGTTCCCTCCACGATGATTGGTCCGGGATTATTTCCAAACCCCAATCCAATGGGGCGGCTGAATGTGAGTAAGGGCTCTGGGCCAGGAATGGCGGTAGTAAACTCAAATCCATCAGCGAAAATAATCCGATTGGCAGTGCTGCCGAAGAAAGAGCCGCCAATAGCTAGAGTGGCATTAGGACCGAAAACAATACCATTGGGATTGAGAAAGAATAAATTAGCCGTCCCGTTCGCTCCCAGAACTCCATCCAGGTGTGAGATAGAATTGCCCGTGACGCGACTGAAAATATTCTCGACGTTCAAAGCATTGTTGAATAAGGCAGCTTGTCCGCTTAGCACAGAAAATGCCTCAAAACTGTGAAAGAGATTATTGCCGGCAGCCGTCCCGCCATCAATTAGAATCACATTGCCGTCAGGATTGACGACTGAATTAACTGGTAAGGAATTATCTGGGATGATTTGAGCAGTTGTCGGGGTAACGGCTAAAAAGAGAATAGCCTGGATAGCGCTGGTTAGAGAACGGTTAAGAATTCCTGACATTAATTTAAGCGAGGGCTCGAAAGTTAACTTTTAACCCATCCCGAGGGCGGGGAAAGGGAATAAGCTCCAAACTCAAGTCTTGAGCTGGAATTAATGTCCAGCTATAGTTTCTAACTAGTAAAGCAGCAAAAACTTTCATTTCCAACTTAGCAAATTCTTTACCGAGGCATTCTCGCATCCCGCCGCCAAAGGGGATATAGCTAAAAGGTCTGTTCTTATTATCCGAGCTAAAGCGTTCGGGGTCAAACTTGTTAGGGTCACTCCAGAGGCGAATATCTTGATGAGTTTCATTAATTTGGTAAATCAAACTCCATCCCTGAGGAATGTGGTATCCTTTAAATTCACAATCTTTCAAGACTTTTCTGAAGCCTCCACCTACGGGCGGAATTAAGCGGAGGACTTCTTGGAGAACTTGCTCTAGATAGGTCATCTGTTTCAACTGTTCTAGAGTGATGGGTCCTGATAATTGCTGCTGTTCCTCTCTTACCTTAGCTAAGACTTGAGGGTGCTGTGCCATTAAAAGGCAAAATGAAGCCAGCGCTGAAGTCAAAGTGCTGTGACCTGCGAACAAAAGGTTTAAGAGCTGGTCTTTTAATTCTGCCAGCGACAGGTGCTTGCCTTCTTCGTCTTTAGCTTTTATCAAAATCGATAAGGCATCTAAACCGACATCTGATTCCTGTTGCCTTTTCTCGCTCAGCTTTTCGATTTCTCTTAACAGTTGTTGGCGGCTTTTCCAAGCTCGACCAAATTTTGTCCAAGGCAGCCGCCAGGGTGTGAAGCTAAATAATCCTGCCGTCCAAGATTCATAAAGATGTCTCAGGGGCGTATCAGAAGCGCGAGGGAGTCCGATTAAAAATTTGCCAGCTACGTCGAAGGTATAGTCTTGCAGTTCTGGATACCAAGTCAAATTTTCTCTGTCTCTCCACTTTTCCAAGTAATCCTCGGTAATTTTCACCATGCTGTTCAGGTAGTCGGCTAACGCACGAAACTTGAAAGCTTGGGAAAGTATTTGACGGCGACTCTTGTGTATTTCTCCTGTTTGATTGGGTAAGGAATTCCCCAGCAAGGATTTCATACTAGGTAATAAATTGACTTCTATATATTTGTTTTCATTAGTCAAAAAAAAGCTAACCGCTTCTGGTCCTATAACGTAAATTGTTGGCTGCCCGAGTATATTGGTTTTAAAGATTTCGCCGTATTTTTGATAGCGCTCGCGTACAAATTGAGAACTATCAGCTATCAAATCAAAAGTTTCACCAATTATAGGCCACCCCAATTTTCCAGGGGGGAGAGATTTTAATGTTTGTTCGCTCATAAATATTTATGCGACTAAGTTAAAAATCGCACTATCGATACTGTCTTCTGGAAAAAGTTTTACTGAAAAATACATTATATTAGATGAGGTGTCTAAACCAAGACCATAAATCAGCCCTTTTTTCTCTCTGGGAATGAGCACTCAACCGTTATCTTGAGATGACTATCTGCCGAACCTTCAGTGACATAAGGAATTCCAGCTTTTCCCCCTACCTTGATGCCAAATTCCAAAGTAACCTTATCGATATTAGCGTTGCCTACCTTCTTAAAAGCATTGAGCGTGTAATCGGTATAGGCTCGAATAGTACCTTCAACTAACTGAAAACTCCGCGCGATATCTTCTTTTATTCCCTTTCCTCCCTTACCTAAATCAGCCCTAGTTACTTCTGTTTTTGATTCTGCCAAAGTGGAATCATCGCTATCGATTTCTATGTCTTCCTGGCTTTCCATATAGATTACCGTGCCGTCATCTAGTTTGAGCGAGGTTAATTTGGTCATCTTCTTGAAGTTCTTTATGATTGAAATATTCCTAGCTTAAACTATTAGTACAAGAAAAAAAGTAAAATTCCTGTTTCCATGAGTCGAGATGCGCTAATCGTCGGGATCAATAGCTACCAGTACCCAAGCTTGCCCAATTTGCAAGCTCCGGCTGAGGATGCCGAGGCGATCGCCTTTCTCCTCGAACAGTACGGCGACTTCAATACTATTCGCCGCCTTCGTGAAGCGATTAATACAGACACTAATCAACCCTACGTTGCCAAGGAGATTGAACTATCCCTAGCTCAGCTAGAAGATGCTCTCATTCAGCTTTTTAACCCCAAAGGTCGAAATCTTCCTGATACGGCTTTATTTTATTTTTCTGGTCACGGTTTGCGGAGAACTGAAGGACTCGAGGAGGGATTCCTCGCTACTAGTAATGTTAATCCTGAGGACAGATTCTACGGTCTATCACTCCAATGGTTGCGTCGTTTACTGCAAGAAAGTCCCATCAAACAACAGATTGTCTGGCTTGATTGTTGTCACAGTGGAGAATTTCTCAACCTCGCTGAAGCCAACCCCGGTGAATTAGGACGAGCAAGGGATAGGTGTTTCATTGCTGCTTCTAGAGAGTTCGAGGAAGCCTACCCAGAAATAGGCGCTCGCTACAGTGTCTTAACCAAAGTCTTGCTAGAAGGACTCAATCCCAAGCGATGTCCTCAAGATTGGGTAACCAATATCAGTTTAACTGACTATATTAATAAACATCTCAAAGGTGCGATTCAAACCCCTCTGTTTACTAACTTCGGCGAACCCATCAACTTAACTCGCACTGGGGAAGTTTCACCGCCAACACCTGAAAGCCAAGTTACTAGCGATATTTGTCCTTACAAAGGATTGCAGTATTTCGATTGCAACGATGAAGATCCCAAATATTTTTATGGTCGAGAACAACTTACTGACCAACTGATAGATAAAGTCAGGCAGAGTAACTTCCTCGCTATTGTCGGGGCATCCGGTAGTGGAAAATCTTCGGTCTTGAGAGCCGGATTATTACACCAACTGAAACGAGGGAGAAAGTTATCGGGCTCTGGAGATTGGGAAATTCAGATTCTGGTTCCAGGCGATCGCCCCATGCAGAATTTAGCCCTCTCATTTATTGACCTTAATTTGCACAAGTTCGACAGAGCCGAACAACTGGAGAAAGCTAGAAAATTTCTCAAACAAGGGGCTGAGGGATTAGAGCTATTAGTTCAGTGTTCTGATGCTCCAAAAGTTGTGATTGTGGTCGACCAGTTTGAGGAAGTTTTCACGCTCTGTGAGGACGTAGCAGAAAGAAAACAGTTTTTTGCCTGTCTTTTAGGGGCGGTAGAGAAAGCTGAAGGAAAACTGTGCCTCATCCTAGCCATGCGAGCCGACTTCTTTGGCAAGTGCCTAGAACAAGAATACAGCGGCTTGGGAAGAAAGATTCAGGAAAATTTAGTCTCCGTCACCCCCATGAATCGAGAACAGTTGCAAGAGGCGATCGCCCTGCCAGCCAAACGGGTCAATCTCAGCGTGGAAGAAGGATTGAGCGAGCAGATGCTAACAGATGTAGAAGGAGCACCAGGAAGACTGCCCCTGCTCCAATACACCTTAACTCGACTATGGGAAAAGAGGACTGAGAGCCAGTTGAAACTCTCGACCTATGCCCAACTTGGCGGCATTGGAGGAACTCTAAATCAAAGGGCAAGGGAAGTTTACCAGCAATTTAGTCCAGAACAACAGGACATAGCCAAGCAGATTTTCCTCTGTTTGACCCAGTTAGGGGAAGGAACCGAAGACACCCGCCGCCGCGTCTCCCTGGAAGATTTGGTCACAGAGAAGCACGCCAAAACTTTAATTGAGCAAGTTGTGCAAAAACTTGCCGACGAACGTTTAATCGTCACCCAAGAAGATAATCCAAAATCCATCCCCCCCTGCCCCCCTTTTGTGAAGCTACCGTGTACACACAAATAACCAAGACAATCAATTTTCTGGTTTTCGCCCCCCTAGCCCCCCAATTCTGGGCTACCGTGTATACACATCTCCTGATCGACCCCAAAATACTGCCTCTCGCCCCCCTTACCCCCCAATTCTGGGGGGAATTAATGGATGCTTCGCTGTTTTTCATTGGGGATGCGCGGGGGCGTTCACAGTCTCAGCCACAAACCAGACGACTTATGTGTACACGGTAGCTTTTGTGAAGGGGGGAGTCCAAAATCCAAAATCTACTATGATTGATGTAGCTCACGAAGCTTTAATTCGCCATTGGGAGGATTTGCGCGGTTGGTTGAACGAGAATCGGGATGCCCTCAGGAAACAGCGAGAGATAGAGAGGGAAGCTAAAAATTGGCAAGCACACGATAATTCACCAGATTATTTGTGGGGAGGGTCTAGGTTAACGGAAGCGGAGGAACTTCTGCAAAAAGACGCTGCCAAGGTGCCGCTGTCGAACCTGGCTCAAGAGTTTATCGAAGCCTGCATACAGAAAGAGTTACGTCCTTATCATTCAAGTCGAGAGGTTGATAGTTTGAACCGTAAGGCGTTGGAGAAAGAGGCAGCAGTCAAATCATTCTTAACGAAAGAGAGGTTGTGGAGCTTACTGGAAAATGAAAGAGCAGAAGCGAAGGTAAGGCTGGCAGCGTCTTGGCTGCTGAAGCAGTGGGGAGAAGAAGTCCCCATGCGGATGGCAGAGATTGATGGAGAAGGGAAGATTTCCCTCCGTATAGTTGAACCACCGCCGATGATGGTAGAAGACTTGGGCATCGGCATTAATTTAGAAATGGTTAAGATTCGTGGCGGTGAATTCTGGATGGGAGCGCCTGAAGGAGAACGAGGTTCATATAGTTATGAGCGCCCGCAACATAAGGTGAGGGTTTCTCCCTTCTTCATGGGCAAGTATCCAGTAACTCAAGCACAGTGGCGGGCGATCGCTTCTCTCCCCAAAGTCGAACGCGACCTCAACCTAGAGCCATCAAGCTTTCAAGGCGATGAGCTCCCAGTGGAACGTATCTCTTGGTATGATGCCGTCGAATTCTGCAGGCGACTTTCCCGAGAAACTGGAAAAGATTATCGACTCCCCAGCGAGGCAGAATGGGAATATGCCTGTAGAGCAGTTATCAGTGACCAGTTATCAGTGACCAGTAAGGAGTTAACAGTAGATGAATGGAATGATAAATATTATCAACCATTTCATTTTGGCGAGACGATTTCACCATATTTGGCGAATTATAACCAAGCAGATCGTGGAAAGACGACTCCCATCGGAAGGTTCCAAGTGGCTAACGCCTTCGGGTTATACGATATGCACGGTAACGTTTATGAATGGTGTGAGGATGATTGGCATGGGAATTATGAGGGCGCACCAACGGATGGTAGTGCTTGGATTACGGAAAATAGTAATACAGTTGTAGTGCGGGGGGGGGTCATGGGTCATCGATCCTAATAACTGCCGCTCCGCTTACCGCGGCAGCCTCAATAGGCGCTCCGACAGCAGCGTTAATGTCGGATTTCGGGTTGTGTGGGGGCTCGAGAGAACCTTTGAGAATTGAGAATGCAGAATGCAGAATTAATTTTTGGCTTTACTATTTTTAATAATTGAATGCAGAACAATTCTGCATTCTGTTCACGGAGCGGAGTGTAAGCCCCGCTTGCGGCAGGAGCGTAGCGACCTCGTACTGCTTGCAGAACGAGCGAAGCGAACTGCGAACTTTCTAAATTCTGAATTCTAATTAATCCCAATCAAAACAAAAGGCGACCAACTCCTGGGATGGGCAAGATGATGAATCTGTTTAATTTGCGCTGCTTGTAGGGCTTCAGCCTTACTCATGCCCGAGCGCCAGTTTTGATAAAAATCGGCGATTACTGTAAGGGTTACATCATCGCTAACCGACCACAGAGTTCCCAATACGGACTGAACGCCAGCTCGCACGGCCACCCCAGCCAAACCCAAGACGGCGCGGTTGTTGCCGGCTGAGGTTTCGCAGGCACTCAAAGTGAGCAATTCCAGCGACCTGCCGCTATCGAGGAGCAGCCGCTCTAGCTCGTTGAGTCCCACCCGCCGGTCGTAGGCTTGAATGAAGCTCGTCTCCACCGAACCGGTAAATTTGCCGTGGGTGGCTAGGTGGAGGACGGTGGGATTGGCTGCCACCAAGCGCGCGCGCAGTTGCTCCACCGTAAACTGCGCGTCGAGAAATTGCTCTCCTCCCAGTAAAGTCCGCACCGATTTAACTTCCCGCGCCACCATCGGCAGGGGCACCTCCAAGGGCGGGCGAGCCACCCCCAAGCCGAAGGTTAAGGAGCTCAGAGGCTTAGAAACTGATGGTTGCAGGAAATTCCGCCCCAGAGCGACGGCTACCGGATATTTTTCCACCAGAAACTGGCGGCTCTCTGAATCGTAGAGGGCAGCCATGGGCACGTTCCTCAACAAGCCGTCGCCGATAAAGATGAGGGAATCGGGTTCAGCCTCTTCAATGGCCTCCGAGAAGGCAGCGAACAGTAGTTGGTAGAAGAAGGCCGAAGAGTTCAAATATTGCGTTTCCGTCACCTGCCGCAACTGAAACCGCCACTGTCCTATCTGGCGGGATAGTTCTCGAGCATCAATGCCCCGCGCCTGATGGCGGTAAGTGCCGTCGGGAAGCCTGAGGATGACGTGGAGCTGGCGTTCCAGGATAATCGGTACGAACAGGGCGGCGTTCTGCTGGGAGAGCCATTGGCTGACATCCGGCGAAGCGGTTTCAAAACAGGCATCGCCAAACAAGTTCTCGAGTTGGGCCAATTGCAACAGGTCGAAAATTTGCAATGATTCTGGCAACTCATCGGGAGAGGGATTGTCTAATAACAGGGAGAGCAAGCCCCGGTAGATGGGTTCCACCTGTGCTTGGAAGTCAAACTGCACGTCCCGCCCCGCCGCCGCCATTTGGTCGCGGATTCTCTGGAGGCTCTCCACAGAGCGGCGGTAGGCCGACTTAGCCGCTTCCGGCTTCCCCAAGGCTCCATAGATGCGCCCCTCCTGCCACTGCCAGCGGTAGAGGCTGTGGTAAGCGAGGAGGGCATAGGCAGCCTGCTGCGCCTGCTCGGTATAGGTCAGGGCCTGGTCATAGTCCCCCTGGCGCTCGTAGAATCGCCCCAACTCCCCTGCCGCCAGAGAGAGGACCTGTTCGTCGCCAAGGTCCCGAGCTACCTGCCAGGCTTGCAGTAGGGGCGCTTGAGGACGGGGGTAAACTTGGGCTAGGGAGAGCCACAATTGGGCTTGGGCATGGGAAGGAGGCAGAGATTCTAAACGGGTAGAAATGGCCTCTAAGTAGGGGGAGCGTTCGGACTCTTCAAGGAACGGCAGCCAAGCCAGTTGAGCTCTGATGCCATTGGGGGTGAGGGAGTCTCGCCCCAACTGCCAGGCGGCAGAGGCGGCATTTCGGGCCGAACGTTCCGCGCCCCGTGCCTTTTGTTGCCACTGACCGGATTCGGCTTTCTCTCCCTCTTGCCGCGTCAATTCAGCTCGCTGGCGGTATCGGGCCGCCAGCTTTTGATAGGCGTTGGTGAGGTTGTTGAGGGCAGCCAACTCCTGTAGGGGAGAGATGGAGGCGGCCAGAAGTTGCTCGTAGGACTCCACTGCCCGCGCGTACTCCCCAGCTACCAGGTAGGCATTGCCCAATACACCTAGAGTTTTAGGAGGGAGGGGTATTTTTGATTGGTTGACCAGGGAGATCGCTGCCTGGGGCCGTCCCAATTCCAGGTAAACTTGCGCTTGGGAGAGGATGACCTCGGCTGCCCTCTGGATTTCCCCCCGCTGCTGGTAGAGCTGTCCGGCTCGCTGCCAGTGGGACAGGGCGAGAGAAGCCCGTCCGGTATGCTGGTAAGCTGCCCCCAGGTATTCATGGATGGCAGGAATGTCCGTTTCTCGGTACTCCCTCAAGATGGCGAGCGCTTTTTGGTACTCTCCCTGCTGGTAGTAAAACTGAGCCAATGAGAGGTCAGCGGGATTGGCTGCCCCCCTAACTTGAAGGAGCACACTAGCGACGGCGCTGAGGACAAACAGGCTCAGCAGATAGAAGCAACGGCGAATTGACATGGAACAAATCTTTTCTTACCTTAGATATTAAAAAAAATTAACATAATTTATATGCAAATTTTTGGACTTATAATCAGTTTTGGACTCCTACTCAATATCATCCCGCCCTCAAGGGCACAACTGAGCTACCAGCCACCGCAACGGAAGCAACAACAGCAGACCCAGTCCGCAGCCACCAGGGGCTGTGAGCGAAACTTGCCCCGACTGCAAATTCTGGCTCCTGCCGACCGCGTGGCGGCCAGTGCCGCCAAACGGCCGACCTTTTTGTTCTCTATTTCAGAGCAACCCCTCCATCCCCTCAAAATTTCCCTCACCCAACCCTACCTCCCCCAAGCCTTGTGGAAAGATGAGAGGAGGGTGGAACGGGGTATTTTCTCCGTTTCCCTGCCTGAATCCCTGCCGCTTTCCCCCGGTAAGGACTACATCCTCACGGCAGCAATGCCCTGCGACCCAGAAAAACCGGAAAGCAGCAGCTACGTGCGCGTCGTCTTTCAACGAGTGGCAATGCCCCCTTCAAAGGGAGCCAAAGGGGAGCAGTCTCCTGAATTACTTACCCCATCGGGCTTATGGTACGATGCCCTCTACTGGAGCTACCAGAACTCCCCCCCTCAATTTGAAGCCCTCTTGAAGCTAGCCGGAATACAACTGCCGTGAAATTTAATTTTCTTCGAGGCCGAGTCGGGCTATGCTTGACCCTAACCCTAACTGTAGTAGGAATCAACGGTTTCCGCGCCCTAGGACTGAAGTGGGTGCAGCGTTGGGAACTTTCAGCCTTCGACCACTTCAGCCAGCGGCAGCCCCAGGAACTCACTAATGAGCGCATCGCCATAGTCGGCATCACCGAAGGAGACCTGAAACAACTCCAAGCCAGCGAACTGGACGACCTCACCCTGGCGCAGTTGCTGGAGCGCATAAAAGAGCAGCAGCCGCGAGCCATCGGGCTGGCTTTGATTCGGGACTTGCCCGTGCCGCCGGGTACGCGCCTACTGGAGCAAGTTTTCCGCACCACCCCCAACCTCTTCGGGGTAGGCAAGTTGACAGAGCTGCCCGGCGACCCCTATTTTGAAAGGATTGACCCGCCGCCCATCCTGCAAGAGCAAGCAAGAGTAGGGGATGTTTCCGTGATGGTTGATGGCGACGGAGTCGTTCGGCGGGGCAACCTCTTTCCCACCACGGGAGAAAGTGCCATTCCCAGCCTGGGGCTGCTGCTGGCGCACCACTACTTGAAGGAAGCAGGAATTGTCGAAACAACCGCCCCCGATGGAGCCCTACAGTGGGGAGAAGTGGCCTTCCCCATCTTTGAAGCCAACGACGGCGGCTACGTCGGTGCCGATGCGGGAGGCTACCAGATTCTGATGAACTGGTATTACAAGCCCCAATCATTTCCCCAAGTTTCCGTCACTGACGTCCTGGATGGCAGCGTCCCTGACGGTTGGTTCCGGGGTCGCATCGTCCTGATTGGCTACTACACTCCCTCCCTGAAGAAAGACCTCTTCTATACCCCCCTGAGCGGAATGGAGCGGGGCAAGACCCCCAGACAGGCTTTTGGGGTCGAAGTCCACGCCAATCTCGCTGCCTACCTGCTGGGCACGGTCCTCGACGGCCGCCCCAGACTGCGAGCCATCCCCGAGCTTGGGGAAATGGTTTTGATTGGTTTAGGGGTCTTTCTCAGCGGTGGGTTGGTATGGGCATTGAAGGGTTTGAAAGCGCCCCTTGCCCTCATTACGGCTGGATTTGGCCTAGCCGCCGGCATATCCCTCCTCTGGTTCGAGGCATACTACTACCTGTTCCTGTTGGGTTGGTGGCTGCCGGTAGTTCCCGCCGTGGCAGGCATCTGGCTGGGAGCTTTGCTCTCGCTGTTGTACATCTTGCGGGAGAGGAATCTGGAATACATTGAGGGCTTGGAAGGGCAAGTGCGCCAGAGGACTGAGGCACTGGAGGCGGCCTTAACTGAGCTGAAAGTCAAACAGGAACAGTTGATTGAACGAGAAAAACTGGCCTTCTTGGGCCGGCTGACGGCGGGATTCTGCCACCAGTTCAAGAACCCGCTCTACCTGCTCAAGCACGGCTTTGCCACCGTCATCGAGGGCTTGGGCGCGGATGAACCTGGAGGTGGTGAAAACTTCCCACTCATCGCCCAACTGCTGCGAGATTTGCAAGAGCCTCTCGACAAACTGGAGCTGCTCTTCAAGTTGATTCTGATTCCCCCCTCCCAGAAGAAGGTGGCGTGGCTGGAAGCGGCTCCCAATGAGTTGGTTAACAGCATTGTCGAGTCGGCGGTCAAGTTCCGCGTCAGCGGCAGCCGCCAGTCAATCCTCAGCCAAATTGAGCGCCAATGGGACCCGCATTTGCAAGAGCCTCGAAAAGTGCCCCAGCAATTGGAAATCCCCCTGTTCAACGTCATCGAAAACGCCCTAGATGCGGTGTTGACGAGGGAGAAAGAAGACCCCGACTTCCGCCCTGAGATTCAGATTAGCACTCACGTCGGAGATGGCAGTTGGGAGGTGGCGGTAGCCGACAATGGGGGAGGCATCCTGCCGGGAATGGCTGACAAGCTCTTCGAGCCTTTCACTACCAGTAAGGCAGAGACTGAGGGCATCGGCTTGGGGCTATACATCAGTCGGGAAGTAATCGAACGAATCGGCGGCCAGATTTCGGTAGAGACAGAGGCAGACAAGGGCAGTAAATTTACCCTAACAGTTCCCTTTCCGCCTTCACCATGACTTGAATTTGAGAGCATAGCTTAAGATAGTAGGGCGTTAGCTTTTATCGACATCAACGCCGTGGGGGTCTCTCGTAGCAGGGAATAATCCCCGCTACGAGCGACCAACACGGCGGCTCTAACAGTTTACTGCTTTTCACTACATCACTACCTTTTAGGTAAGACAATTATAAACTTTGTATAATTTCCTATTTCTGTTTCTAACC
>JAAUYA010423857.1_pt1 | contig 16210 bp, 20 predicted proteins | sample 7278161 | NCBI WGS metagenome assembly JAAUYA01 (sample SAMN14350120, study PRJNA611818) | marine sediment metagenome | isolation source: surface marine sediment (3m) | place: French Polynesia: Moorea | collected 2018-08
CTTCTTTAACTTTTTCTGTCTCTAATTCTGACCACATTGGTAAACTTAATACTTCTTGTGCAAACTTAATACTAACAGATAATGGCTCATATTGCCCTTGATAAACTGGTAATTGATCCTGAGGAACAGGATAATAAATCATACTTCCTATGCCTTGAGCAGCCAAATATTCTTTAAGTTGGTCTCTTTTGCCATTAGTAATTCTAATAGTGTATTGGTGAAAAACATGACCATCAGTAACTTTTGGTGTGATCAGATGAGGAAGATTTGCTAAAAGTTGATTATAGGTTTGAGCAATGTTTCTTCTGGCTTCATTCCAACTATCAATATATTTTAATTTAACTCTTAAAATTGCTGCTTGAAGACTATCAAGGCGAGAGTTATAACCCAGCATTTGATTATGGTAACTCTTTTTAGCGCCATGCACTCGTAACATTCGGGCTAATGAGGCGATCGCTTCATCATCAGTAACAATCATTCCCCCATCACCATAAGCTCCTAAATTCTTGGTAGGATAAAAGGAAAATGCGCCCACATCACCAATAGTGCCAACATATTTACCCTGTATTGCTTGGCGGATGGTTTCAGAGCAGGAATTTTCGCAAGATAGACAGTTACCGTAGTAACGAGCACCAAAAGCTTGAGCACAATCTTCAATTACCTTTAAACCATATTCTTGAGCCAGAGCGAGAATTGCTGTCATCGCTGCTGGTTGTCCGAACAGATGAACTGGCATAATCGCTTTAGTATGAGAACTAATTTTCTTTTTAAGGCTTTCTGGCTCAATATTGAAAGTATTAGGGTTAATATCGGCAAAAATCGGTTTAGCACCCACCATACTGATAGATTCTGCGGTTGCATAAAAAGAAAACGAGGTTGTAATAACTTCATCTCCTTCCCCAATACCTAAGGCTCTCAGGGCAATAACTAGAGCATCTGTCCCCGAGTTGACACCAATGGCATATTTTCCCTCTAAATATTCAGCAATTTCCTCCTCTAACAAACTAACATCTGGACCAAGAATAAATTGAGTTGAGGTTAACACACGGGCAACTGCTTCATCTATTTCTGGCTTAATGTTTTGATATTGAGCTTTTAGGTCAAGAATAGGAATGTTCATGAGTGCTCTTACAATTATTAATTCTAGTTATCTTGTTATTGTAGGGGTGAACATGCCAATTTTGTAAATAATTGTACTCAAAAAATTCTTTTGACTTTTAGTACAGACAGGGCATGCCTTGTCTGTAATTTGAATAGGTGAGCTGGTGTTTGCCTTGAGGATGCTCTCTATTTAGGGTAATTGTGCTTCTTCCTTTGATGGTAGTGAAGGAGCATCATCAGCTTGAGAAGTTTGAGCTTGATTTTCTTTAATCATTTCTAATGTTTGCTGATATTGTTGATTTTCTGGGTGGAGTTCTACTAATTTTTCTAGGCTTTCCACAGCACCTTGGAAGTCTTGTAGCTGAAGCTCTATTTGGATTAATTTTTCCAAAGCAAAACGGTTATTAGGTTCTTTTTCTAGAACCATTTTGTAGCCTTTCTCTGCTTCTTGTAAAATTTCTTCAGGAGATTTAGTTTCTGTCTCTGTTTGGCTACTAACATCAGTTTGTGGCATGGTAAGCATGCTAATAACTCTAGAACCTGTTGCCCAGAAAAAAGATATACAAGCAAGAATAAGAAAAACCTTTTTAAATATTGGTCCGTATTTTCCTCTAAACATATAAATTATTATTGTTATTTAGTAAATAGATATCAAGATTATCTTTGAAGATTGAAACTTATCATTCCTAGGGCAAAAGCTAGTGAACAAACTCCTAAGGTAATCGTTAAAATTTGCCAAGTTTTACAGCCTAACTTTTGTAAATCTAAACGAACCAACAGAGCTGCACCAATCATCACTAATAAATCAGCAAAATACTCAAAAGAACAGATTATTAACACTAGAATAAAAGACCAAACAAACACGGAAATAAAGGCTTTTAAATCTGAGCCTAAACTTTTTTGAAAAGCCAAAGTGATCACAGCTATAGGAATTGTTAAACACAAAGATACAATCACAATTACGGCTAAAGCCAGCAAATGAATGGCAACAATGACAACCTCTTCTTCCAAAGCAAATTTAAAAGTTTCTCCTGTCTCAACAATCCATTGTGCCCATGATTGGGAAGCTTGAGATATTGACCAACCAAAGACTGCATAAGTCATAAATAGAATTAGAAGAGATAACCAAACCAGAGAATTTTTTTCTATGCTTGGTGGTTGCCGGTTTGTCATCGATCATTTTTCATGTGTCATTTATTTTATACTGCTCCCTTGCCAGCTATAAGTTCCAAGTTCATTATTCCCCATCTGTGGCTGTATATTAACACTAATCAAATGAAAATTGTATAACCTAAAAGTGTTGATAGGGGCATAGCTATGCTATACCTCTATCAACCGTGACGAATTATTTCCTTATTCCCTACAGATAACTACTCTTAGTTTCATCTTAGGACATGATTTGAATCATATAGTCGAAATAGGGTGCTGTTCCTTCTGCTTCTTCTCTACTTAATAAACCTAGAGAAGCTTCTTTTAAGCAACGAATCGCTTCTACCATACCAGGTAAAGGAACATTGAGGGAGTTATACATTTCTTTAACCCCAATTAAACCAATTTTTTCAATTGGTTCTTTGTCTCCTGCAAGCACACCATAAGTAACTAGACGTAAATACCAACCAAAGTCTCTGATACATTGGTTATACTGTTTTTGTCCGTAAGCATTGCCACCAGGAGCTCTAAAATCAGGACGTTTTTTAAATAACTCTCTACTTGCTTGCTCAACAATTTTTTTTTCGTTTTCTGCTAGAGTTTCCGCAATTTGGACTCTTTGCAATCCTGTCCCTAAAAAGGTTTGGATACCCTGAAGCTCGCCGCTACTAGGATATCGGAGTTCATTATCTGCTCTGAGAATAACTTGACTAACTATGCTCATTCTATCAACGAATATTATCGATATAATATGTAGTTTACCCTAATCTGGTCAAGCGTCTAGATCATTGTTGATTGTTACAAAATGTTTAACAATTAAATAACTCAAATACTTTCAGACAAAAGTTTTTTAGCTTTTCTCTTCCCTCAGTCTCCGGTTGTCGTTTACCAAAAAATTGCCAGTTATCTACCGTTGAGAGTCTCCATGTTTGTCCAGCATGATTAAAACCAGCAGTTTCAATCCCAATTAATCGCTGTTGTCCATCGATAAAATCTTGATGGAAGCGAATTTGCACCAGAATACTTCGACTTTGAAATCTTCTACTCCAACCGGGAAAATGAAATCCTATGTCGATGGAATCAGGATCTACTAGCTCGAGAGTATCAGGATCGTTCCTCCATGGTTTAAGATCTGCTTTAGCATCTGGAAACTCTGACTTAAACAAATTAACGATCGCCGCTATTTTCGTAGTTATCTCTACTCCTTTGGCTTGTTCAGATGCGTTCATAGTAAATTATCCCTGATAGAATCTATAGTTTATAATTTATATTTCATAATTTCATAATTTTTTATGACCTATAACCTCAGAATTACTGACTTACCCTTAAGTGAGCGTCCGAGAGAGAGATTAATGTCTTTAGGGGCAAAAAACTTATCTACCGCTGAATTATTAGCAATTTTGCTTCGTACTGGTCAAGGAAAGGGTAAACTCTCGGCAGTAGGGCTAGGGCAATATATACTTAACCAACTCAGCCAAAATCAAAGAGATCCTCTGGATGTCTTACGAGAGATATCTCCTCAAGAATTAATCGGCATTCCAGGAATAGGACCAGCTAAAGCAACTACTATCTTAGCAGGTGTAGAATTAGGCAAGCGGACTTTTCAATTTCGTCCTAGTGCCAAAGCTATTATTGATAGTCCCCATTCAGCGGCAGCAGCTTTTAGCCATGACTTGATGTGGCAAGCTCAGGAGCGTTTTGCTGTGATGATGTTAGATACGAAAAATAGTTTAATTAGCACCTCTGTAATTACTATTGGCACTGCCACCGAAACTTTAGCCCATCCCCGGGAAGTATTTCGGGAAGCCATACGTCAGTCAGCAACTAACATAATTATCGCTCATAATCATCCCTCGGGGAATTTAGAGCCATCCCCTGAAGATATACTTTTAACTGAACAATTATTAGATGCAGCAGATTTGTTAAAGATTCCCCTGTTAGATCATTTAATTTTGGGTAATGGTAATTATCAAAGTTTACGGCAAAAAACAGCTTTATGGGATAAATATCCGCCAGTAGAGTAGTTGGTGGTTGATATAGCAATCCTATTTGAATTGTGGCAAAGTCTTCTAGTCACAGTCAGAGATACAGGAACGTTTTTTGCTACAACCTATTTAGGATTGCTATAGTGGTTTAATTACTAATAGTCACTTTTTTCTATGGAGGATCTAATATTATTGAGATCGATATAACAATCAGTAGCATTTCTTAATTCTCTGGCAATCATTCCTTCGGTAGAAACTACAGTAATATGTGTGTTTTTTGAGCGTAATAATTCAATTGCTCTTTCAAAATCTCCATCTCCACTAAATAAAATTACTCGGTCATATTGATCGACCGTATTAAACATATCAACTACAATTTCAATATCTAAATTTGCTTTTTGTGAGAATCTTCCTGAACTATCATCATAATATTCTTTAAGAATTTTTGTTCTTACTGTATAACCTAAACTAATTAAAGCATCTCGAAAACCTCTTTGATCTTGAGAGTCTTTTAATCCTGTATACCAGAAAGCATTTATTAACCTAACGGTAGGATCTTGAGTAAAATAATCTAAAACTCGGCGAGGATCGAAAAACCAGCCATTTTTTTGTTGGGCATAAAACATATTGTTGCCGTCGACAAAAATTGAAAGCCGATCCCTGATACAAAAACAATAATTATTATTTGTGCTGTTATTGATATTGACATTGGGCTCTAGGTTATGCTCAGTTTCATTATTAAGATTTATACTGATATCAGGTTCGGAATAGATATCATTATTATTAGTAGTATTCAGATTATCCATTAAAATTAAAGCCTATACTTACATATACTGTTAATCATAAATATTTATTCTAGCTATAAATACTAGCTACATACTCAATTAAAAAGTATTAATTTAAAGCAGAAAAATATGTTTTTCCCCAAGACAGAAAAATATAAAATTAAGCAATAAAATCTAATTAACTATCCAGTTTTTGTTAAATAAGAACACCAATCACTCCAACCCCCAGGGTATAGCTTACAATCGTTGAACTTAAGCATTTCTAGAGAAAAGAGATTGACGCAAGCAGTTACTCCTGAACCGCAATAAACTATAATTTCCTCAGCATTTTGATAAGGTTGCCAAAGTTGTTGTTGTTGCTTCAATGGTTGTATATTATTTTGGGAGTCGCTTAAATCTTGCCAGAACAAGTTAACTGCTCCGGGAATATGACCAGCAATGGGATCGATCGGTTCTCGTTCCCCTCGATAGCGATCGCCCGAGCGAGCATCAACTAATACCACTGAGGATAAATCTTTACGTTGTTTAACAGTCTCAATATCCACCACCCAGTCTGTAGCAATTTTAGGTTGAAAAAAACCTGGAATTGATGGGGGTACAATGTCGGTAGTGGGATAATTGTTTTCTCTCCAGCTACTCCAGCCCCCATTGAGTAAAGCGACTTTTTCATGCCCCAAATATCTCAGTAACCACCATAACCGGGCGGCAAAAGCAAAACGAGAGTCATCATAAGCAACTACCATGGTTTTACCAGCAATGATCCCCATACTTGCTAATTTGTGGGCAAACAAATCAAATTCCGGCAAAGGATGACGACCTCCGTGTTGTTTTACTGAACTGGAAAGATCTCGATTTAAGTCTAAATAATACGCTCCTGGAATATGACTTTGAAGATATTGTTGATATCCCCAAGCTGGATCCTGAAGGCGAAAACGACAGTCGATGATTATAACTTCCCCTCTAGCTAAATTGTCTTGTAACCATTGTGCTGAGACTATACCTTGATAGTTAGTCATTACTATAATTAACCGAAATATAATTTAGAAATAAATATAATTTAGGCTATAAGTGCCAAAAAGTTAATTCTAGTTTATAGCATTTCTACAACAAGTAAAGATCTAGGATGAGGGGAATTTAGAATTTAGAATGCAGAATGCAGAATACAGAATGCCAAAAATCTTGATTTCCTTACATAAGTGTTTCCTTCCTAGGAGGGATTAAAGGTCGATCGTTAATGATTCATTACCATCAACCATCAACCATCAGCAAAATAAAACTATAACAAATCACCACTTTCTTGTAGGCAATGAAGGCGCTGATAAATTCCTCCTTGATTCAATAATTCTTGGTGATTTCCTACTTCTACAATACGACCTCGATCTAGGACAACAATTTTATCTGCTTCTCTAACTGTGCTAAGACGATGAGCAATAATAATTGTAGTACGAGTACCAAAAATTGAACGCATGGCTAGCTGAATTTCTCGTTCTGACTCATAATCTAGACTAGAAGTCGCCTCATCAAAAACTAGTACATCAGGATCGACAATTAAGGCTCTAGCAATACCTAAACGTTGTTTTTGCCCTCCAGAAAGCCGTACTCCTCTTTCCCCTACGATCGTCGAATAACCTAATGGGAAATCTTGAATAAATTCATCTACTCTTGCTATTTGACAAGCTTGTTTTACTTGTGCCAAACTCACATCAGGATTACCATAGGTTAAATTATCTAAAATGGTACCGTTAAACATATCTACGTCTTGATGAACGATCGCTAAACGACGACGATAACGAGCAATATCTAGGGTATGAATATCTTGTCCATCAATCAAAATTTGCCCTTTTGAGGGCTCAAAATAACGGAATAATAACTTAACCAAAGTAGATTTTCCCGAGCCAGAACGCCCCACTAGTGCTACAGTTTGATAGGGTTCAATCAGAAAGTCGATCTCATCTAATACTAACCGATGGGCATCATAAGCAAAACTAACTTGATTAAGTTCGATTTTTCCGGTAAATCGATAAGGATTATGAGGCAAATATTCAGGGACTAAACTGGCAGCATCTTGACCTGCCGGTAAGTTCATAAATTCATGAAAACGTACCATCGAAGCATAACGGCGAGCAAAAACTTCTGCTAATTGAGTAATAGGTTCTAATTCTGCATAGGCCATACTAGCTACGGTAAAAGTAGTGATAAAGTGTCCTATCGAGATTTGTCCTTGTACCGTAGGAATTAAGACTGATATTAATACTAAAAACAGTGACAATTGAATTATAGTTCTGGCCCAAGTGGCCAGTTTTACATAACCTAAATGAATCCGATAAACTATGATTTGATATTCTCTAACTAAGCGCTGTTTTTGCCTTTCCAATTCCCTTGCTTCGGTAGCAAAAGCTTTGACAGTTTTGATATTGGTAATAATTTCCGAAGTGCGACTTTCAGTATTTTCTTCATGCTTATTTAATAGTTGTTCTTGGGCAATTAATTTGCGTAAATGAACTAAATTAAACCAGAGAATGAGAGTGAAAGAAATCAGGAAGGCGATCGCCAACCACCATTCAATCAGCAAAATTATCACAAAAATACCTAAAATACGCATTAACTTAGGAATTAATTGACCGGCAATTTCTGGATAAGTCCAGGTATGATTAGAAATTCCTCGCGCTATCCTCCCCGCGATTCTGCCAGGATTGTTTTCATCATAAAAACCTAAAGGAAGAGTTAGTATTTTGGCTATTACTTTTTGGGCGTGATCTCTCCTCGATCTGAGGGCGATTTCCCAGTGAAACCAAGGTCCAATCCAAGGCTGAATTGGGGCTCTTACTACGCTAACCATAAAAATTATACTGACTAAAACACTGAGAGATAATAACTTGCTTTCTGGGGATATATCAGTAACAGAAGCGATATTATTGATTAACTGTTGTAAAGGTCTATCTAAATTTTGTCCAGACAAAATATTTAAAATTTGTCCGATAGTATAGGGTACAACTAAATCAATAATCTCAAATAAACTGGCCGCCGCGATACTCAATACAGCAGCTACTCTATATTTGTGGTAATAACCAATGAGATCTTTAAAAGAAGCCATATTTTTGCTACTATTAACTTGTTTTAAGCAAACTTCGTCACTTGAGTAGTATATCATACTACTAATAGTAGTCAAGAGATGCTCATTCTGATTTTCACTGAGAACAAGAGGAAAACAGACGATTGCCACACCTTCAGCTTGCAAGCCCTATAAGCATCTAAGCCTCCTAAATGGGCTGCAAGGGAACAGGAAGAGAGATTGCTAAATTCTTTCTCTTGCTCATAAAAAATATAACTTATACATAATCAGAAATTCTGTACCAAAAAGACTTTTATGAACAATACACTGATGCTAAAAGCGATCGGTCTAGGGATGTTGATAAGTCTGCTTTTTCCCTCACCAGTAGAAGCACTCCAGATTACCTCTGTGCCGATCGCCTCGGGACTGAATAGACCAGTATTTGTCACGGCACCACCAGAGGACACCGAACGCCTGTTCATTATTGAACAGCATGAGGGTATCATCAAGATTCTCGATCGCCGCACTGAAGAGATCAATATTTTTCTCGATATTGGCGAGCAAGTGGCAACAGGAAGCGAACAAGGGCTGCTTGGCTTGGCTTTTCATCCAGATTACGCCAACAACGGACTATTTTACCTCAACTTTACCGATACCAGTGGCAGTACTAATATTCGGCGCTATCAAGTTTCCGACAGCGATCCCAATCTCGCCGACGCCACCAGTGCCACAACCATTCTCAGCTACTCTCAACCCCAGTCTAATCACAACGGTGGCTGGCTGGGCTTCGGCCCTGATGGCTTCTTGTACGTCGCTTCCGGTGACGGTGGGGGTAGGGACGATAAAGATAGTGGTCATACACCGGGATTGGGTAACGCCCAAGATATTACCGACAACTTGCTGGGCAAAATTCTCCGTGTCGATGTGGATGGAGATGATTTTCCAGAGGACGATCAGCGTAATTACGCAATTCCCTCCTCCAACCCTTTCGTAGGCATTGTGGGAGATGATGAAATTTGGGCTTATGGGTTGCGCAACCCTTGGCGGCCTAGTTTTGACCGGGAAACGGGGGACTTTTACCTCGGTGATGTCGGTCAAGATACTCGTGAGGAAATCAACTTTCAACCTGCTTCGAGCAGTGGTGGAGAAAATTACGGTTGGCGCTTGCGGGAGGGAACCATTCCCACACCAACCGGAGGCGTCGGTGGGCTTAAACCATCTGGGGCGATCGATCCCATCTATGATTATGCTCATGGCGTCGGTACTACCGAAGGATTTTCAGTTACTGGCGGTTACGTCTATCGTGGTCCCATTGCCGAGTTACAAGGTAAATACTTTTTTGCCGACTTCGCTACGGAGCGGATTTGGTCGCTGGAATTCGACGGTTCCTCAGTAGATGAGTTTGACGGCACTAACTTTACCAACTTTACTGACTGGACGGAGGTACTGAAACCAGAGGAAGGAAACATAAATTCCATTGCCTCTTTCGGAGAAGATCCCCTGGGAAACTTATACATTGTGGACTTGGGTGGCGAAGTATTTCAAATCCAAGATACTAGTCTGAACGTTCCTGAACCATCCTTATCTCTAGGTTTACTAGTCCTTGGCATTCTAGGAGTAGTAGGTCGTCAATTTTGAAATGAGGAATAGGACAGTTCTCCAAAATCCAAAATCCAAAATCCAAAATTATCTTAGCCAGTTCCTCAAAACTATCTTGACGGACCAGTAGGTTCAAAACTGCGGAAGCCAAAAGTCAAAAGAGAGTAGATTTTTTACATTGTTTCATAGTTTTAGCTCCTCTAGTTTGAATCACAAATTTGCAGAATTGAGTTGACCCCAAAAGCCGGTAATAATCCGGCTGCCATCTTTGAGAATATGAATCTCAATTTGGTCAGAAGCCCAACTAATCTTGTCCTCGAAAGTAGGATTGAAGACATGAACCCGCTGGTTGCGAGAAGAGACAGGGGAATTAGGGGAGTGAATGGCCAAAGATTCGACAAAGGGTCCGTCAATTAGGATGTCTAGCTGTTCGATCAATTCTATAGAACCCGTTGGCGCAGATTCCGCTCGCAATTGTTCTAAGGTAAATCCCGTAAACGACATTACGTTCAATCCCCCTGCTTTAACTTGTTTAGCTAGCTGGGCGAGGGCAGTTGCTTGCCAAAAGGGTTCTCCTCCAGAAAAGGTAACACCCTCATTGCTGGGATTACTGAGGATTTTCTCAGCGAGTTCTTCCACTGAAATCAGTTGGTTAGTCTCAAATGACCAAGAAGCGGGATTAAAACACCCTGGACATTCTCGCAGGCATCCTTGTACCCAAACAACAGCCCGACAGCCGGGACCGTTAACTTCCGACTCATCAACATAGCCCATAATGTTCAGATATCCTGGCGGAATCTCTTGGAGTGATGAAGGTGGGTTAGTAGTAGGATTGGTCATCGTTATTTCTTTTCCTTAATTTAAATAAAGTTAGGTTTTTATGTATCACGTGTTTATGGCGAAGGTGCTCTATTCAAGATCTCCTGCCATTCTAGAACTACTGGGAAGGGAATATCCAGGTACAGTGTTTGTTCCTTCTCTAATGGTAATCTTAGTTTTAATGATTGATTAGCGGTTAACTTAGGCAATATTTCTTTGAGGTCATATTGCCCTACATTGGGAGCAGGTGATTTTTCCGCAAACTGGTCGGGAGCTTCAAAAACAGAACCCTGACGAGTAGTAATTGACAAAGCTCGGGGATGAGAAAAGGCAACATTATTGGGAAAACCCACTAGACGCAGATTAAGGTTGGTGACTTTACCATCTTTCACTCGCTTAAACAAAATCACCTGCCAAGATTCTCCGCTGCTATCCCGCAAGCTGTGGCGAGATTGAGAGAGGATTTGTCCGGGAGCCTCTTCCTGCTGTCTGATGATTGCTCCTGCTGGTTGAGGATGCCCTAAAGTAACTGAAAACAGGAAAATGAGGCTTAAGATCATATATAAAACTAGGCGCATCATTGGTTACTCTCCATTGTTGAAATACTTTTTTGCAAAGCAGCCTTCAGAGCGGGAATAAACACGGCATACATTCCAATACTGTTCGGTTAAGCCTCCCAGCCCCCAACTTTCTACCGTGTACACACAAATGACCAAGACAATAAATTATCTGGTTTTCGCCCCCCTAGCCCCCCAATTCTGGGGGAAACCGGGCTTCAAAGTCCCCCAAAATTGGGGGATTTAGGGGGCGGGGAAAATAACTTGTGCCACTAACCGAACAGTATTGGCATACATTCCCCGTTAATCCCCTTCTTTGAAGTCATAAGCAAGATCTTGCGGATACTTCTGTTGGATAAATCCAGGTCGAGAATTTTTTGACCGGTGACAGGCGAAGCAATTAGCTTCTATGTTAATTCTTTGAGCCATTTTTCCCTAGCTTGTAGGACATGGGGTCCCGTACAACTGAGTCTAACCGCCATGAGGACCTAAACTAGTACCGCTACGCGGAAGTCAAAAGTCACGCATTCAAAAGTCAAAAGGGTAATTGAATAAGGGGTTCCCGTATTTTGAATGGTAGAAGGACTTACGCCGTCGTGTACTAGGAATCAAATCAAACGCGAAACTAGCTCCAGTGGCGATCGCCAGATAATCGTAATCAATCCTTTGTTCTCCTGCTTGAATCACTTGATTCTCTGGATCGAGTTTTGTGACCATGGCATGAATAAACTCAATGCCTTTAGGAGTAATAGTTTTGGTTAGATCGAGCTGAATTTCCTCTAGGAGGGTTTAAATTTAAGGCTACTCTGATTAAACCGGTGATGAAAGTGAATTGAGGATGTTCGGAAATTAAAATTACTCGATGTTTTTTGGACAAGATATGGCGCAATTCATATACTGCCGGCAATTCTCCCAACCCCGCACCGATTACAACTACATTAGCCACGATCTTTATAGCTTATTTGCTATATGGTGATATAATCTAACACCTTGCTCATAATTTGTCAACGATCAATCTAAAATCGAGTAAATTTCTCAACTCATATTACAAATAGTGTCTAAAATCTTCTGGCGATCGCTTAAAAAAACCCTCAAGCAAAAAATCCCGTGATGGACTAAAAAAATAATAATTAGGCTTGTGTAGATCGAAAAATTATTTTCTTTCATGAAGTTACATTACTATTTTATCTGTTGATATTCTCCAACTTAACTATCGGGAATAAGACTTTCTAGTTGAGTTATAGTTTAATTATCTATTTTGTTCATAGATAAAAATAGGATTTAGATCAATAAGACTCTAATAGCAAATAACGCTATGGTTACAACTCAATCTAAACCGATTACTCTCGAAGAGTTTTTGGAATTACCAGAAACTAAACCTGCGAGTGAATATATCGACGGCAAAATTATTCAAAAACCAATGCCCAAAGGGAAACACAGTACGATTCAGACTGAACTATCTACGGCAATCAATATTGCTCTTAAACCTCAGAAAATTGCCCGTGCATGTTCTGAATTAAGATGCACCTTCGGTGGACGTTCTACTGTACCTGATGTTACGGTATTTACTTTAGACAGAATTCCCCGCGATGATAATGGTGAGATATCAGATTTGTTTCAAGCTGCACCAGACTGGACAATTGAAATTCTATCTCCCGATCAAAACCAAACTAAGTTGACAAAAAATATGCTCCATTGTTTAGATAATGGCACAAAATTAGCATGGTTAATCGATCCTGGCGAACAGTCTGTATTGGTTTATTTTCCTAAGCAACAACCCGCATTTTTTGAAACGGCTACAGATGTCTTACCTGTACCTGATTTTGCTCAAGCTTTTCAGTTAACTTTAGGAGAATTATTTGGTTGGTTATTGGAATAGTAATCAAAAATAGATACTTCAGAAATTTTAGTCATTTGCGATCGCCAGATAAAAGATTACTGCCATTTTAAATCCTAAAAATACTCTAAAACCCGCTTTTTTCTTGACTTTTACCCATTTCTTCTCCATTTCCCATGGTTAAATTATTAGATTATGAGAGACAGTGGGAAAATTTAGAAGCTAATACTAATCCTTTTGCGATGATTGTCAGGGCACATCTAAAAACTAAAGCAACCACCAGAAATTTAGAGGAAAGAGAACAGTGGAAGTGGAATTTAGTTAGTTCTCTGTACGAGGGGGGATACAATAGAGAAGAGATAGTTCGACTATTCCAATTTATTGACCGGATGATGACCTTACCGTTCGAGTTACAGCAAAGTTTTGAGAAAAGATTGAGTCGTTACGACAGGCAAGATGCCTATCCCACGAGGAGGAAAGAAAGATGCCTTTATTAAGTAATATAGAATTAAGAGGACTAGAACAAGGACTAGAGCAAGGAACTCTCCAAAATGCTCGGGATTCTGTGATTACCGTTTTGCAGGTTCGACTGGGAGAAATTCCTCCAGAATTAAGAGAAAACTTGCAGAATATTGCTGATTTTTCTCTATTGAAAAGGTTTTTAGAACAAGCAGCAGTGGTTAATTCTTTAGCCGAATTTCAGCAATTATTAGAATCAGATAATAATTGACAGTCCCCACCCTCTGACAAATCGATTCCAATAGCAGAACCCAGCTTTCTCTAAAGGTGCTAACCACCAGTTCCAGTAACAAGTAAAAACTAATTTAGAAGGATTGGAATCGGGCGATCGCTAAAAAAACCATCAAGCAAAAAATCCCGTAATCGATTAAATAATAAGAAGAACAATGGCGATCGCCAATCCGTCTGATGCGATGCCCTGTTAGAAACGACAGAATGCTGCAACTCTAAAAACTACTACTTAAAATGAATGAATACACTTTGAAATTCTAGGTCAGATTAGCGATCTTGAAATCATCGCTATTGGTAATTCGATTCGAGATCTATCTCGTTTAGGAAAACAATATGGTTCTGGGCGTTGGCGCAAACTAAAGGGAGTTGCTACTGTGCGTCTTGTCAATAGATAATATTCGCCAAGCGGAAGTTCATTGGTATGAAGCACATGGTATAGGGAAAAGAAAAATGAAAATTAAACGTTTTTTAGATTAGTCTGATGAAACAAGCATTAACACAATTTGCTATTTGTACTCACAATGAAGGTTGTGATGATTTGGACTTACTTAAGATTTATCAAGTTTTACCTGATGAAAAAGCGGGTCAAGATGATTACATTAGAGTGATTGATGAATCAGGAGAAGATTATTTATATCCTAAGAGTTATTTTACTTTAATTAGTTTAGATTCATTCGATGAAAAATCTTTATTACCATTATTTAAGGACAAGTATTCCAATATTTAAAGTTGATTGGTTGGGTAATAGTCGTCAACCCAACCTACAAGAGCAAGACCTCGAATCAGGCGATCACCCGATCTTTATGAATCGAGAGGATGGATATTTATCTTTGGCTGAGCTTATCCCAGACAAACGATTGATTTGTGAACTTGAGCTACCATCAAGTCATTCAGCTTAGTAGGCTGGGTTGAGGTACGAAATCCAAAAATCACAGGTCTTTGTGTACCTAACTTGGTGTTGGAGCGGATTTGAAGGCGAAAGTGTCGGATTTCGTTGTACAACGGTCTCACACCGCTCAACTTAACCGTTATGCGTCATAAAAATCAGATGAAATTTGACAAAATTTATGATGGGTGATCTGGAAAATCTAATAAAAAATAAAGCAATATATAAGAATCTTATAACTCATATTTTACTTTTTTTCTTAACGTTAGGTTGCGGATGTTCAACATCTAAAAAGCAACAGGTAATACAAGATGTAAGTGGAACATCCCGGTTAATCCCAAATCAAATTTGGCTGTCGCATGAGCATATCTTGGTCGATTTTGTAGGGGCAGACAGTATACAATCTAATAGAAAGAACCATGATAAAATAATTAAAGAAGTATTGCCTTATCTTGAAGAGCTTAAAAAATACAAGATTAGTTATTTTGTTGAGGCTACACCAAATTACCTGGGAAGAGATGTATTGCTGCTTGAAAAGATTGCTAATATAACCGGAATGAAGATTCTTACAAATACCGGTCTCTATGGGGCTCGCAATAACAAATATATTCCTGAAGATGCTCGAGAAATGACGGCGCAAGATCTTGCTGAAATGTGGATTGATGAATATAAGAATGGTATAGATGGAACTTCGATTAAACCAGGTTTTATTAAGATTGGCATTGATAATTCTGATCCCTTAGATCCTATGCATCAAAAGCTTGTAAAAGCCGCAGCTCTCACTCATTTGAAAACAGGTTTAACTATCGCATCCCACACGAAGGAAGCTAAGGGTTTGTGGCCGCAATTGAATATTCTTAAAGAAATGAGAGTATCACCGGAGTCCTTTATTTGGGTGCATGCCCAAGCAGAGAATAATAATGAAAGTTATATCAAAGCTGCAGAGATGGGATGCTGGATAAGTTTTGATGGATTAGGCTGGGAATTGGAAAGACACGTTGAAAAAATATTATTTGCAAAAAGAACGGGAATTTTAGATAGAATTTTAATTTCACACGATTCCGGCTGGTATGATCCGCAAAGAGAAACTCAATCAATCAGGCCATATACAAATATTTTCAAGAAACTCTATCCGGAACTAAAATCACATGGATTTACAGATGATGAATTTAAATTATTGATGAGTGTCAATCCATCGAAAGCATTCTTGATAGAAATCAGAAAATATCTTTCAGATAAAAATGCTAAATAAAAATATTAATTAATTGGTCTAACCAGCGGTTCAAGCCGACGCTAAGCGTGTCGGCGGTTTTACAGTAGGATTTGTGGCACCGGTAAATTATTGGGGCGCGGCTTATGCCCAATCCGTTAGGCAAACAAGGAGTTTAATTCGATCGTGTTAGGTTACGTACCAAGCATTTTCGTCTTAGATCTGGCAGCGATTGTTGCATTTGTGCTTGCTCAGAGGCGCGAGTCACATCGTGAGTACAAGGCTGAACGGAAGATAGCAGCAAATGCTATGTCCATCACTGTTGCAATGCAATGCATTCATTTTGCTGAAGAGGCTTTGAAAGGATTCCGACTCTGTTGGCGAAAGCAATCAATTTGTAGACAAATATCATACAAAATGGGAAGTAATGAGTAAAAAAACTTATTGCACCCGCTAACTAAGCTAAAAGTGATCGCTAGC
>JAAUYA010116694.1_pt1 | contig 16139 bp, 11 predicted proteins | sample 7278161 | NCBI WGS metagenome assembly JAAUYA01 (sample SAMN14350120, study PRJNA611818) | marine sediment metagenome | isolation source: surface marine sediment (3m) | place: French Polynesia: Moorea | collected 2018-08
ATCGGCCATCAGTGATATTGAAGCTATGAGTACTCTGACTTCTTAGATCTAGAGTTCGATGCATATATGCTACCAACTGAAGATTTAGCTGACGGCCAATTTCGACTTTTAAAAGTAGATAACCGAGCAGTTATTCCTTGGGATACCGAAATTCGGATCCTTGTTACTGCCGCTGATGTAATACATGCTTGAATTGCGCCCTCTTTTGCCTCGAGAGCAGACACTATCCCCTATATAGGGTATCCCGCTCTCCCTATTTGCACTGACTCTCTAAAGGTCTCTCCTTTACAGCAAATTTTAGATTGGATTAGTGATTACTTTAGCCCTCTCTCGGAAGAAAAATCCGGGCCTGTTGAACACGCTAGTGTATTAATACTTCTATGTCCTAGGAGGGCACAACCAGATTTTTCCTCCCATTGTGAATGTTATAAATTTTATAAGTTTCAATATGAGAGTGCTAATAAAAACTAACATACAGGCAATCTACTTTTTAGTTTTAAGTTTAATACTTATTTCATTCAATATATTTCAAGGAGCTAGTTAATAATAACTCTAGGTTATCACCCTAAAACTGTTGGTAAGCCCTTCTTAATGCCCTCTTGGGGACACTTACTTTTTAGAGACGCAGCCTCCCCCCTAATGTTCGAGTTACTCGACTTTCATGATTACGGGTTAGTTATTCTAACCCTTATTATTACGTTTGTAGGTTACGCTTTACTTTCTATAGTGTTTATTTTTTATGGGTACGGTAACATTCTGGAACCCCAAAACGTGAGAAACACGTGAACCACCCTCCCGAGGATTATATTAGTTTTCTGAGCTTTCTTTTCTTTTAGTTTTTTATACTTATTAGAAGAGCCTGAGCACTCAACCCTAAGTATAAAAACTATTGGTGGTGAATGCTATGAGTGTTATTTAAACCATGATTACTCTTACCTTTTAGATTTAGAGTTAACTGCATATTTACTATCAGTTCAAGATTTAGAAGACGGGAAGATCCCACTTTTTCAGGTTGATGATTGGGCAAACATTCCTTGAAGTAGCCAAATTTGGACTCTTACTGCTGCTTTTGACTTAATGCACGCTTGGAGTCCTCCACCCACTATCTTCGAAGTTGATATTAGTACTTGCAGGGGCCGCCCGTTCACTTTTATCTTTCCAGAACTCGTAGATCCTCCAATATGAGAAAAAATTTTAGATTGAGTACAAAATTATCTTACTTTCTCTATAAGCAAAACTAAAGCCTAATACTTATATTTAAATGTTATAATCCCATGCTATAAAGACTCTTGAACCTTATTGATATTATAAACTATAATACTTGAGATTTTATTTTACAATACGGCTTAGGCTGAGAGATTAGTTAAGTAATAATACTAGGTTGTCAACTTAGAGTCGCTATTAAGGCATTTCTTTCTTCCTGAATCAGCCCTACCTATTCTATATTATTAAGTTGTTTTATACCCTGTTCCTTTATTTTCATATTTATCTTCGCTTTTCTTCTGAGGTGGAATGTCAAACACTCAAAGATCCTTATTGGCTTACTTATTGTAGGGCCTCTAACTATGAATAATCTCTTGAAGCCTCTTCTAGCACTATACAGTTAAAGAGTTTGAAGCAGTCTTTAGTAAACACCAATCATCTAATTCTCTCAGCTAGCTCTAGGATTTGATATTGACCTATAACCCCTTAAGAGTCTACATGTGAACCTCCTTAAGTATTTAACCCAAAGTTAAAAAACGAACCACCGATTTAATTCTTCTCGTAGGCTTATTATTAGGTAATAGAGTAAGCTAATAACTAAGCTGGTGGGCTCATAACCCGACAATGAAAACTTTCCTCTATTAAATGAGCTCCTCGTCTTGTTAATGGTTTATAAGCAGTCTATAGCCGTATGCACCTTAGTCATATCATGACTGAACTTCCTATAATACTTCTATACAAGCTTAGATATTAGTTAGTTTAATATTAAGTTACCAACTTAACATCCTCAGGATATTCTTTCGGCTTTTAAAGTACTGAGCTCCACACCAAACTTAAAGGTTTAATATTTACCGAAAGGGGAAAATAATCGTCAATTAGTAGTCTCTTGTACCTTTAGCATCATGGCTTCCTAAACCCCCTCTTAAAAATAGTCCTCGAATAGTTGTGAGCTATAAAAAAATTGTGCCAGATCTAACAGTGTGCTGTGTTAATATCATCTGAAAAATTTTTTATAGCGGCTACATACCTCGCACATCTTTTCCTGGTTTTTCTATCACTATTTAAGTAGTAAAATATTTATATTATTTATTTTTAAAAGGATAAGCTTTTAAAACTTCTTATCCCTACTTTAGTCCTTCCTTAGGCCTAAAATCAGCCACAAAATTAAGTTATATTTTTTTAATAAAAATTTTATCAAAGATTGTTCTATTTATAAAACCATACCCTCGTTTTAAAGAAAATAGGAAGATTATTATTATTAATTATAAAGTACTAGTTATGTTGATCCCAATCTATTTAATTTAATTATATTTCTGAAAGGAACTCGGCAAACTTTTTATCCGACTGTTTATCAAAAACATTGCCTCTTGAAGGAAAATAAGAGGTATATTCTGCCCAGTGAAATCTTCAACGGCCGCGGTAACCTGACCGTGCAAAGGTAGCATAATCACTTGCCCTTTAATTTGGGGATAGAATGAAAGAAAACCCGAGATATCTCCTGTCTCTCACTAATCTTTAAAAATTAATTTTTAGGTGAAAAAGCCTAAATTCTCTAAACAGACAAGAAGACCCTATCAAGCTTCAAGACGCTAGGTTTTCTTAATCTTTAACTCTTTTAGTTGGGGTGACATCAATTTACCTAAATCAATTGGCCCAGAAAGAATTATGTTTCACTTTTCTTATCTTCTTAATAAACATAAGAAAGCTACTGTAGGGATAACAGGCTAATATTTTTTGAGAGCTCTAATCGAAAGAAATGTTTGGCACCTCGATGTTGGCTTAGGAGACCCGATTGCTGCAGCAAGTAATCAGGGGGGTTTGTTCAACCCAAAACTTCCTACATGAGCTGAGTTCAGACCGACGTAAGTCAGGTTAGTTTCTATCTATTAAAATTTTATTTCTTAGTACGAAAGGACCAGAAATAACTCTATTGAATTTTAATTTATCTTCATATCTATAATTTTCATTTTATTTATTCTTAGGTCTAACACGAAGTACTCTCTGTGTAGTTTCTTTTACATTTCTAATTATTAGCGTATCTAGCATGTTGCCAATAATCATTCTTTCCAATTACATCTTCACTATCTGTATATGAGAAAATGGCCGAATTAAAGGTAGAAGCTTGTAGCACTTCCAATGGATATAATCCTTTTCTCATTTGTCCTTATGTTTAGCCCTATACGAAAATCTCACCCTCTTCTAAAAATTGCTAACAGGTCTTTAGTAGACCTTCCTGCCCCTGGAAATCTCTCTATTTGGTGAAATTTCGGCTCTTTGTTAGGGCTATGTTTAATTATTCAAATTTTAACTGGCCTCCTTCTAGCTATAGATTACTCGCCACATATTGAGCTTGCTTTTTCTTCAGTAGCCCATATCTGCCGTGACGTTAATTATGGTTGATTATTGCGGAATATTCATGCTAACGGAGCTTCTGCATTTTTCTTTTGTTTATACCTCCACGTCGCCCGAGGGATTTATTACTCCTCTTATTATTATGTAGAAACTTGAAACTTGGGAGTAGTTATCTTAATTTTAACAATGGCTACCGCATTTATAGGCTACCTTCTACCTTGAGGTCAAATAAGGTTTTGAGGTGCAACAGTAATTACAAACCTATTTTCTGCAGTTCCTTACCTTGGTAAGGCTTTAGTGGAATGACTGTGAGGGGGCTTTGGGGTCGCAAACCCAACTCTGACTCGATTTTTTGCTTTACACTTTTTACTCCCTTTTTCTATCGCTGCCATAAGTGCCCTGCATCTGCTATTTCTTCACCAGACGGGGTCAAACAATCCCCTAGGATTAAGGTCAAACTCTTCTAAAGTGCCCTTCCATATTTATTACACAACAAAAGATGTTGTAGGCTTTCTGGTTCTCCTAACCTTATTATTCTTAATCGCATTCTTTTCCCCTAATATGCTTACTGACCCTGAAAATTTTATCCCCGCCAACCCCTTAGTGACTCCAGTACATATTAAACCTGAGTGATATTTCTTATGGGCTTACGCAATTCTCCGTTCTATTCCAAATAAATTGGGAGGAGTAATTGCAATATTTGCCGCTTTACTAATTTTATTTATTTTGCCCATCATTAACGCTCAAAATTCTCGACGAGGGAACTCTTTTTACCCCCTAAGTCAACTATTTTTTTGGGCTCTCGTTAGAACTACTCTTCTTCTTACTTGAATTGGAGGCTGCCCCGTTGAAGCTCCTTACGAGAATCTTGGTCGTGCTTTTACTTTGTTATATTTTGTCTTAATAATTTTCCCACCAGTAATGATAAAAGCTTGAGATACATTGATTAAATAGGTCCTTAAGTTATATAAACTACTCGCCTTCAAAGCAAGCAATAAGCAGCTAATCCTTAGGCCCTGATGATATCAGATATTTTTTCCTCGTTTGACCCTACTATCAACTCAGCCATATCTATCTTACCCTCACTAATTTTAACTATTTCTTTATTCTCGTGCTTACAAAAATATTGACTATTCCCATCTTCTTTTATATACACTTACCAGGCCTCCATAGATTTGATTAATGACCAATCTTCTCGCACTCTCGGTAATAAAATCTCTGGGTTTAGAAGATTAATAACCTTCTTGTTCCCTTTTCTTATCACTATTAATTTAATAGGCCTATTCCCCTACGTAATAAGACTTTCAAGGCATCTTATTTTTACCTTATCTTTAGGTATACCCATTTGACTATCACTAATCTTTTCTTCTTTTCTCTTTAATACAAAACAAGCAAGCGCTAGACTTTTACCGGGAGGGGCTCCAGATTGGTTAAACCCGTTTTTAGTTTTGGTAGAAACTATTAGAGTTATGGCTCGACCTTTAACACTATCTTTCCGACTGGCTGCTAATATAACGGCCGGTCATGTAGTATTAGGCCTTCTGGGTTCCTACGTTAGGTTTTCTCTCTGCTCCTCCCCTATAGCCCTCTCTTCTTGGTTTTCGCTCATCACTCAGATGGGTTATATTGGATTTGAATTAGGGATTTGCCTAATTCAGGCATATATTTTTTGCCTCTTACTAACTTTATACTCTGATGAGCACTCTAACTAAAGTTGATTTCCCCTGCTTATTTCAGTAGACGACAAGAATAATTTAATAAAAATATTGAATTGTGGTTTCAAAAATGTGTCTTTTACTTCTTGTAATGATTCTTAAATATCTTGTTTCCCCGGCCCTCCCTGCAGCGACCGCCCTGTTTCTTATAGCTATTGTCTCAAATCTCGTTAGATTGTGGTTATTTTTCTCAAAAAAGTCCCTTTTGATAATCTGAACAATTTTAAATTATAACTCTAGTAATCTCTCCCTTCCTATTATTCTAGATTCATGGGGGCTTCTTTTTGCCTCTATTGTTTTTTTTATCTCTGCTAATATTATGGTCTTTTCTTTATATTATATAGAGGGGGACAAGAGTCTATCTCGTTTTATTCACCTAATTCTACTGTTTGTTGCATCTATAATTTTTTTAATTCTTATCCCAAACATAATCACTCTTCTTCTGGGCTGAGATGGTCTAGGTCTAGTATCCTTTATCTTGGTGATTTTTTACCAAAATAACAAATCTTTGGCCGCAGGCATAATTACAGCTTTAACTAACCGGATTGGAGATGTTCTAATTCTTTTAGCTATTATTTGAATATTGTCGCAAGGGCATTGATTTATTTTGTCCCCGTTTTTCTCCGCCTTGCCAAATACAACCACCCTTATTACAATAATTATAATAGCGGCTATAACTAAAAGGGCCCAAATTCCATTTAGAAGCTGATTACCAGCAGCCATGGCTGCCCCAACCCCTGTCTCAGCTCTAGTCCACTCATCCACCTTAGTAACCGCGGGGGTATTTCTTCTCCTTCGACTTTACCCTTTTTTATCTTTATCCCCTATTTTTAATATAATGCTATTAATCGCAGGGTCATCGACAATACTAATAGCAGGGACCGTGGCCACCTTAGAAAATGATATGAAAAAAATTATCGCTTTGTCTACCTTAAGACAACTGGGAGTAATAATAACTAGGCTTTCTTTAGGGATATTTACTTTTACATTTTTCCATCTTATCTCCCACGCATTATTTAAGGCCTTACTGTTTATTTGTGCAGGAAATATAATCCACTTACACCATCACTCCCAAGACCTGCGGTTTATAGGAAATATCAGAATACAGTCCCCTCTTATAAACTCTTGCTTGGTCGTATCTAATCTTGCCCTGTGTGGAGCCCCTTTTCTTGCCGGATTTTATTCTAAAGATATAATTATTGAATCCTCCTTATTTATATTTTTTAATAATGTTATCACTGTTATGTTTCTTGTTGCTACCCTCCTCACAGCAGCTTACTCCACTCGGTTTTTAATAAGAGTTACTATAGCTCCCAGAGCTTCACTTCCTATCTCCCCAATAAATGATAAAAGGTTATTAATCTCCACTCCAACCCTCAATTTAAGAGCAGGCGCGATCACCGCCGGTGCAATAATCTCGTGATTTGCAATAGCCCCAATCTTGGAGACTCCTTTACCGCTAATCCAAAAAACTATCGCGCTTTTTTTAACTCTTGGGGGAGGGATTCTCCTAATGATCGCAATAACCACAAAATTCAATACTTCCTTAACCCCTATCATCTCTTCCTCTAAGGCGGCCTTCTTTATAACAGCTATATGATCTCTTACTCCAACTAGTTCCCAACTATTACTAAGGCACCCTTTTTCTGTATCTAAGGCATCTTTAAAGCTTATTGATCAAGGTTGGTTAGAAATCTTGGGGCCTCAAGGTTTATTTTGGGCGCTAAGTACCGTTAGGGGCTATCAGAGTCGACCTCAGCAACTAGTCATTAATAAACAGCTAGTTTTAATATTTTCGTTTGTTCTATTCTCCCTACTTTAAAGTTAATGTGATAAGACCTTACCGCCATAAGATTTACCCATAGTATAATTTTATTACCCTAGCTTTTCACGCTAGAAATTTGCTCTCAATAGGTCAGAATGTAGTTTAAATAAAACATATACTTTGGGAGTATAAGATCAATGAACCTTGTTTTCTGATTTAGCCATATGTAATTGTTATTAAGCTAATTTATGTCATACTCTAGGTTATCATTCACCTCTCTCATAATAGCCGCTTCAATTCTGAACATCCTTCTAAACCGCCGTCACTTACTACTATCATTATTGAGATTAGAAATTATGATTCTAGCCTTAGTTTTAACCATCAGCCTGTACTCACTAATTTTTTCATGTCTTGAGACTTTGTGCCTTTTAGTCATTCTAACTTTAGGCGCCTGTGAAGCCAGCCTGGGTTTAGCTTGCCTAGTTTTAATAACCCGTTCAACCGGTAACGACTATATCTCCTCTCTTAATTTTAATAAATGTTAAAGTTCCTATTCTTGCTATTAGGTGTTAAGTTCTTAATATTTTCATGGCCTCAAACCTTTTCCGTCCTAATTTTCATGGCTATAGTAAATCTTGCTAATATTATGTCTCCTTCCTTTACTAACTATCAATTGTCAAATCTTTTAACCCTAGATGTTACCTCTTGCTCACTGATTTCTCTGACTTTTTGGCTTTCCGCTCTAATGTTTCTAGCCAGCTTTAAAATCTTGTTAACAAGCAAAATACCTGACCAATTTTCGAATATAATTCTAGTGTTAACTGTCACTTTAGTTATAAGGTTTAGTGTTAATAGGTTTATGGTGTTTTATATTATGTTCGAAGCTTCTCTAATTCCTACATTCTTACTGATCCTAGGTTGAGGCTACCAGCCTGAGCGGCTGCAAGCAAGAATGTATCTAATGCTATACACTATTGCAGCCTCTTTGCCCCTCCTTTTATCTCTCTCTATTTTATATTCTAAAACTGCTTCTTCTTACCTCCATTTTAAAGTAACTAACATTTCTCCTACGCCATGGGTTATTTTTATAACTTTAGCATTTTTAGTTAAAATGCCCCTTTATCTATCGCACCTTTGATTACCAAAAGCTCACGTAGAGGCTCCAGTTGCAGGCTCCATAATTCTTGCAGGTGTTTTACTAAAGTTAGGGGGCTATGGCATCCTCCGGGTCTCCCACTTAAGACAATTAATACTAAAGCCCACACAAGAACTATTTTTATCTATCTCCCTATGAGGGCTAGTTGCTACCGGAATTATTTGTTTGCGACAACAAGATAAAAAATCCTTAATTGCTTACTCCTCTGTTGGCCACATAGCCTTAGTTATTGGCGGCTTATACTCCTTGTCCAGATGAGGTGCTTATGGGGCGATTTTAATAATACTTGCTCATGGAATCTCAAGTAGTGCCCTGTTTGCTTTAGCAAACTCAAATTATGAAAGATCACTAACTCGAAGATTCACTTTAAACAAAGGGAATCTTATGCTCTCCCCTGTTATAGCAATAAGATGGTTCTTGGTAACAGCTGCTAACATAGCTGCGCCCCCCTCTTTAAATTTAATGGCAGAGATTTTTCTTATCTCTTCTATTGCTTATATCTCAAAGTTTATAGCCCCAATATTAGCTGCCGGCAGATTTCTAGCCGCCTTATATAGGTTAACATTATATATTTCTACCCATCACGGCGGCCCAAGAAACTTTACTAATCCTAGCTCTTCTTTTTTCTCTCGTAATAAATTGGTGGCGATTTTCCACATCCTCCCCCTTTTTTCACTTATTCCTGTGAGGAGAATTATTTTGATCTTCTTACACTAGAACCTAAACTGCAAACTTAGGGCCGGCAATAAGCCTGTAAGGGCCTAAATATAGTATAACTATTACGTTTAACTGTTAATTAAAAGATAGATAAATCTTATTTAGAAGTTAGTGTGGCAGATTAGTGCACTAGGTTTAAGCCCTAATTATAGAGTATTCTCGCTAACGTTAAACTTTTCTATATTTACTTTTATATCTTAAGTATAATATGTACGTTTTCCTTCCAAGAAAAAAGTTTGCTTCAAAAGATATACCCTTGGATGGTTAATTTAAATTAGAATAATTAATTTGCACTTAATATGTGATATTATCACCATCCAATGAATACTTACCTACTTTGTTCCCTATTAACTTTCTTACTTGTACTAGCCGCGATAGCCTTTTTTACTTTATTAGAGCGAAAGGTTCTTGGGTATGCTCAGCTCCGGAAAGGCCCAAATAAAGTAGGAATTCTTGGCCTCCCCCAACCTCTTGCAGATGCAGCAAAGTTGTTTACAAAAGAAATCACCTCTCCAACTTTTTCCAATCTAGCACCTTTTATATTCGCACCTTTTGTAGGTCTCTTACTAGCTCTTATTTTATGGATTATTTCTCCCTCTCTCTCCCCTGCCATACATTCTAAATTTGGTATCCTCTTCTTTTTATGTGTCTCAAGCTTGAGTGTATATACTACTCTCGCCGCAGGTTGATCCTCTAACTCTAAATACTCTTTGCTTGGGGCACTACGAGGGGTAGCTCAAACAATCTCATATGAAGTAAGAATGTCATTAATTCTGCTCTCAGCTCTTATTTTATTATACTCGTTTAACCTTCAGGAAATGCTCAACTCGCAGGCTACTTCTCTGTTTTTTGCTTCAATACTATTGTTTTATGTTTGATTTACTACAACTCTAGCTGAAACAAATCGGACTCCATTCGATTTCGCAGAGGGAGAAAGAGAGTTAGTGTCTGGATTCAATACAGAGTACTCAGGTGGAATATTCGCCTTAATTTTTATAGCCGAATACACTAATATTCTTTTTATATCCTTACTGTCAATAAATATCTTCTTTTCAAAATTAGGAAGTCCCGAAGTAAAATTAGTTAGGCTGATTTTAGGGATTTTAAGATTCTCTTTCTTATTCATTTGGGTTCGTGGCACTCTGCCTCGAATACGTTATGACCAACTCATAGGATTGACCTGAAAATCCTTCCTACCTTTTTCCCTAATATTATTGTTATGTGTGCCTAACTTGTTATAATAATCTGTGTAACCTTAGTTTATCTCTTTGCTCTTGCAAATATTTAATATTTATATTTAATTATAAAAGGATTATTACAACCTCATTTTATGACTCGACAACCCTTTCATTTAGTAGAATTAAGACCTTGGCCTTTAACAGGCTCTATTGGTGCTTTAGTTTTAGTGTCTGGATTAACAAGATGGTTTCATGGTAACTCCTTAATATGTTGTATAGGAGGACTTATATTGATCTTACTTACAATATTTCAGTGATGGCGAGACGTAGTTCGTGAAGCAACTTTCCAAGGACATCACACCACTTATGTCAACTCCGGGTTACGGTGAGGTATAATTTTATTCATTATCTCTGAGGTACTTTTTTTCTTCGCCTTTTTTTGGGCCTTTTTTCACAGCAGTTTAGCTCCAACTCCGGAGCTAGGTTGTACGTGGCCTCCTGTTGGCATCTCTCCTCTTAACCCTTTTGCTATTCCTCTTCTTAATACAGCAGTCCTTCTTGCCAGAGGAGTAACTATTACTTGGGCTCATCACAGTCTCATAGAAGGTAAATTTTCTGAGCAAGCCCAAGCACTCACCCTAACAATCTCTTTAGGAGGGTATTTTACTTTTCTCCAAGCAATAGAATATTTAGAAACTCCTTTTTCAATTGCTGATAGAGTTTATGGATCAACATTCTTTGTTGCAACTGGGTTCCATGGCTTACATGTTTTAATTGGCTCCTCATTTTTAACTATTTGTTTAATTCGAGCACTTACCCACCAGTACTCTGTTAGCCACCATTTCGGATTCGAAGCGGCCGCTTGATACTGACATTTCGTTGATGTTGTTTGAATCTTCTTATATCTATGTTTATATTGATGAGGTTCATAAGAAATTGCAATGCTGGAAGTCATAAATTAAAATTTTTGTGTTATAACCCGATCCCGTAGCGGGTTTGTGATCTATAAATAGTATGTGTATCTAAATTGTTAGAATTTCGGAGATGAATAATGACCCACTATCTTTTAGCCGCTACATTATCTTATGGTGTACGTGCACTCAGAAATTTGGGTTCTGCAGAGGGGAACCCCTAAGATAATGTTGCTAGCCTCTGCCCTATATCTTATTTATGTGGCTGTCTCCTTAGTCCTCACTACTACTTCTAATTACTACAGCCAATGGTTCTTAACCTCACCTCTTCTATTCTAGCTCTAATGCTCCCGACAGTTATTACTGCTGCTGCTCTTGTTTTATCCTTTCACACTTATTTAGACCGAGAGAAATCCTCTCCATTCGAGTGTGGGTTTGACCCTAAATCTTCGGCCCGACTCCCTTTCTCCCTCCGATTTTTCTTATTGGCCGTTCTATTTTTAGTTTTTGATATTGAGATTGTCCTTCTCCTACCCTCTCCTCTTATTCTCCCCTCTTCAGCAAGCGTGTTATTCGCTTTTCCATTTTTTGGGTTTCTTATTATTCTAATCTTTGGACTACTCCACGAATGAAATGAAGGCTCCCTAGACTGAAGAAAGTAGACTTTGATACCCGCCTGTAACCGCTCAATCTATTTAAATTGCGCAAATACCATATTTAGGCCACTCTTTAAACCTACAAGTAGGCCCAAAATCGCAAAGGGTCTTAATCAGCCCATCTAATAGTGGGACCAAAATAAAGCCTTGTTGAGAGTTAAATAGATAAGTTTTGTTATTCTCTCAGCTCTGTTTCATGTGTTTAATAGCCTGATCTTTGTTGCTTGTTAAATAGCTTAATCGACCCCTTTGTTTTCTGCGTTACCTTGCATTCTGTTTATGGTTATAATATTTTAGCTCATAGCATAATTTAATGCCCTTCACTTACAATGAAGTCATAGCTTCAGCTTGTGCTAAATTTGGATTGTAGACTAGCTATACGCCAGCAGAATGGATTACATTGATGTTGTAAATTATAGGTACCTCCTTGTAGCTTATGTAATTTCAATAAGTTGGCAGAGTATTGCACCTGATTTAGGATCAGATCACAGAATAAGTTCTACTTATTACTATCGTATCGAGTCTGGTTAAGATTTAACTACCCTTACTATCTTGTTGTTAGGTTTTGGAAGCTTATAACAGCGGCGGCCTTTTAAGCCGTAGATGGGTCAACCCCCAAGACTTTATTCTTTTAATTTGCACTATTCTTACATTATACAACAGCGGTCTTACGTTTATAGGCTTAAACTATGTTTAATATAACTCTATTACTAGCTATGATACTACCCCTTCTACCTTATCTTTCTTTAATGCTCTCTCTACTTTTCTCAAGCATCGTCCTTCTTATTTCCTCTAACAATTGGTTATTTATGTGGGTTGGCTTAGAGCTGAATCTCATAGCCTTTATCCCCCTCATCTCGTGCACAACTAATAACCAAGAGGTAGAAGCCAGAGTTAAATACTTTTTAGTTCAGGCAGTAAGATCTGGAGTGCTTTTATTCACCTTGATTATCAATTCCTCACTCCTGCCCCACACCCCCTCCACTGCGCACTCGAGCCTTATTCTTTTATTATGCCTCACTATAAAAGCGGGTATAGCACCCTGTTTTTTTTGGTTTCCTCAAGTTATAAACTCAATAAATTGGTTTACTTGTCTGATCCTTTCAACCCTACAAAAATTTAACCCTCTTTTTTTACTTTTTACACTCTTATTTTCCTGATCGACCCTCTTGGTGTTAATGATATGCGCCATAAACAGAGCTGTCGGGGGAGTTGGAGGATTAAATCAAACTCAAATACGTGCACTTTTAGCTTACTCTTCAATTGGCCACATGTCCTGAATATTAGCAGCATCGAGAGTTTCCTCCTCACTTAGCTTGTCATATTTAGCTATTTACATTCTTCTAACTGCTTCGATTATGTTAATAATAATTCAATTATCAAAAGTAAGAACTAATCAATTTAGCGTATTTTTGTCTAATTCATTAAAGCTAAACGCCGCCATACTTTTGTCTTTACTCTCCCTTGCCGGGCTTCCTCCCTTACTGGGTTTCTTCCCTAAATGATCCGTCATGTGTTTCTTATCTCCAATATCTATGTTTCTAGTTAGAGTCTTAGTTTTAGGGTCTTTGGTTACTTTATTTTACTATCTCTCTGTATTCTTTTTAAGAAACATTAGAAGGGTAAAAACTACAAAACCTTTATATTTTGCTCAATTATTTTCTTCAAGCCTTGTTTTTAGTTCATCTATGATCTTAATCCTAATTGTTTTATAGCCCACTTAGAGAATTATGCCCCACTTAAGCCCTCTTTCTTGAATTCTTATGCCCTTATTTTCTTGGCTTCTGCTTTTATCTCTTTTGATATCCTCTTTTTTCACTCCAGCTTCTTGATCTATTCATCCTACAGTATCAAAATCCCGCCCCTTGTTAAAATCGCTTAAAAAAATAAATTAGATTAGAAAAAACAGTAATTATGTAAAGAATAAACCCTTAAATGACTCCTTTTCTACTATGGCCCACACACTTCTTCTCCTTCTTATTTCATCCTCAATGTCTATTATTTTTTCCCTGTCCCCGCTGTCATTAGGTTTATGAGTAATTTATATTGCATTCATCTTGACTCTGTTCCTTTCTTTATTCCTCCCGTCATGATTTGCTTTTCTTATTTTTTTGATTTATATCGGGGGGCTGTTAGTAATGTTTTCTTATTTTGTAGCAATTCAACCAAACCAGTATCTTGGACTAGCAAAACTAATATCTACTTCCTTTTTATCTTTTTTATACTTTTTTTTCTTGTCTTACGAAAACTTAGAACTGCTTTCTTTTCTTTCAGCCCCTTATAGCCTCTCACCAGTAGTAACTAACGCAAATACTACGATCATTTTGTTATTAGGAGTTAGCTTATTTATAGCCCTCATCGCTGTGGTAAAAATCACTTATTCCTCGAAAGCCCCCTTACGACCATTCATTGTGGTTTAATAGCATTCAAAAAATTGTTTACTTGTTAGTTACTTTAGTTAATATGTTCCAGGGATGTTAGTATGAAGCCATGGGCTGTACCCCAATAAATGCCACCTGGTTATAATTTGGTTCTAGTTACTCAATTGGCTACTTCTTATTTCTCACATGCAAGATCATCAACCCCGAAAACTTTATACTTAAATAACTTCCTTTCTGTAAGCTCATTTTCTATTCGCCTGCAGTGATAAACCCTGAAACATTTACTTGAATAAGAGACGAATATAGAAATAGAGTTGGTAAAATGGGTGCCAGCAATCGCGGTTAAACCCTGGACTCAAGTCAATTTATCTCGAGAAATAGTATAATAAGAGTCAAACATATAGCCTAAAAGGTGCAATCTTAAGTTATTATCCCCTCCTTATCTCTAATACATAACTAATAAATTGAAAGTTTAAACGGGGATTAGATACCCTCTTATTTTTCAACTTTTTATCCTAATCTCGGGTAGTAAGCTCCTAGAGTTAAACCCAAAGAACTTGGCGGCGCCCTAATCTAGTCAGGGGAACCTGTTATTTAATTTGATGATCCCCACTATTGCTCTCTTTTATCTATGCTTGTGTATGGTCGTCGCAAGTCTTCCCTGCAAGGGTCCGGCAAAAATAAGACCTCTACTCTTATAAGTCAGATCATTATGCAGCAATATAAAAGCATAAATGGGTTACAACCTTTAAAAGACACCAACGTGGAGAAATATTACCACCCAAAGGCGGACTTGAAAGTAATACGCCTTTAGAAAAGATGTATGAATTAGAATCTAGGGCGTGCACAAATCGCCCGTCGCTCTCCTCCGGAGAGGAGATAAGTCGTAACAAAGTAGACGTATTGGAAAATGTGTCTTAGTGTATAATACTTATATAATTTAATTCGTTTCGTCGAAAATCTTGCCTACTCATACACTAACTAAATACAATAGCCTTATCAGGCTGTCTATTATACCTTAACAAGGACTTTCCTGCCAAATATTGATTTAAGTAGCTTAAATAAAAGCGAAACACTGAAGATGTTTAGATAGCTCAGCTCTTAAGTGTTGGTCTCCCTATACCTCATTTATACATACGTATATGTGAAAGCCCTTAGTTTCGGCCTAAGTAAAGGGACTCAAATTCCCCACATAATGCGCTATCATGGCTCTATGAGAAGGCTTTTACGATTTCTGGCAAGAAGTCTAAAATTTTAGATAATTATTTTATGCTCACAAAGCCTATACTGCCCTCATTTGCTTTACCTTGTATAATCATAATTTGGTGCCACTAACTTCAAGCTTTATTTCTATAAAGCAGGACTAGAAAGCTAATTTGAGCGTTGGTCTTGTAAGCCAAAGATTGGGTCATCCCTTTAGTCTGACTCTAATCTTAAAAAAGGTGAACAAGAATTTTAACACCACAGTGCTTAGAAAAGACTTAGTCTTTGCTCAACCACATCCCTGTTACCTATGTATAATACTACCTATTCTTCATGCTCTAACAGTAATAGGTCCTAGACATCCTGTATAGGCATACCTACTGTTTATTTTAAGTAGCTTGCTTAGTCCTTCACTTAGTTTGGTACATACTTATAATAGCTCTATTTGGTATATGCTATCTTTCTAGGGCTTACAACTGGAAGCATCACCTGCCAGTTAAGGCCAATCAAAGTAATCATCGACAGTAGAGGATCCCCGCCTTATTATAAAATAGTAGTATTAGTAAGGAGACTCCGGGTGCCCATATTATGGGTTTATAACTCACGTTAGGCTTTATTTCGGAAATACTTGACTTTGAAAGTCAATATAAAGTGTTCGACTCACTTAAAGCTTATGTCCTTCCTTGATTCTTATACACAGTTTTCTGCTAAAACGGGCTGAGCAGTCCTGCTCAGCCTATGCTCAAGATAGCAACAGCTTTACCTTAGACTACCCACCCGCATATACATAAATATATATATTGGTGTATATATGTTGGTGTATATATATTGGTATATATATATATATATTGGTGTGTGTATATATATATTGGTATATATATATATTGGTATATATATATTGA
>JAAUYA010132634.1_pt1 | contig 16106 bp, 16 predicted proteins | sample 7278161 | NCBI WGS metagenome assembly JAAUYA01 (sample SAMN14350120, study PRJNA611818) | marine sediment metagenome | isolation source: surface marine sediment (3m) | place: French Polynesia: Moorea | collected 2018-08
CCACATGTTCCTGGTCAAGAACTGCTTTCGCACCAAAGCCAAATGCCATCTGTTCACTCCTAATTGCTCTTCATTATCCCGGTTGATTGTCTAGATTACCGCCAGAGCTGCGCTTCTCACCAGAAGACTCAAAGTGCTATTTTGTCAAGGATACTTTGAGCCAAAATTAGATGAGCTTACCCTGAATATCAGATAAGATAAGAATAGTTAATAAATACTTATTTGACCAAGCATGATTTTAATCATTAGAGAATCAGCTACACCAGAACAAATTACACAAATGGCAGAAACTTATTATGGATTAATGATTAAATTAGCAGTAGATGTTAAACAAGAAATACTTGCTGGTGGTGGTGAACTTCATGCAGACTGCGAACAATCATTATTGGATAATGGTAGCCAACAGGAAAATATTTGGGGTGCAGACTGGTATCCAGAATTAAAAAGAGTTGGTTTTGAGTCTTTAATAAATATTCGTCCTCGTCAACAAAATAGAAGTATGGAAATTCAAGACCACTCTTTAAGAGAATCTGTGGAAAGAATTGTCCGAAAATTATTGGAGATTAACTAATGCAAAATCCAACTTTATATGAAAAAATCAGCCAATTAACTTGGCAACAACAATTAGGAAATTTAGCATCTACTCTAGCTAAAATATCCACTCAAGCTACTGAGAGTAAATTAGATCAATTAACCAGTTATTTCTTAAGAGAATCTGCTTTGATAATTGAATGGAGTGCTAAAAATGTACCGCAACAATTTCAGATAGAATTAGCGGCAATTCAAAAAGAATGTTTAGAATGGCACAAAATATTTCCTCTTGAAGATGCGAGAATCATCTTATCTTTAAATACTCGTCATCAATCCCAGAAAATTCTCCAAATTGCTGGATTATTAGAAGATGAGCAATTTGTGAAGAGTCAATATTCTCAACCAACAAGTTGATCTAGATCAGCTTAAGAGTGTGTTCGTAAACTAATGTTAAGTAGATTGAGTCAGTCTTTGGCGTTTGTTATCCGTTAAACGACGAAGCATTAAACGAATCATCACAACATGCCAAGGTTTTCGTGCCATAATACTTACCGTTATTGTAATCTTAAAATGAATTATATCTCAATCACATATTTATTGGTATAGACTAATGGTACTTGTTAGGAAAAACTTTCATGCTACTACCGTTAATCCCTGTAAATAGTCTCGTAACTGGCGCTCGTGATCGTGAGCAAGATTTCCTAAGGGCAACTCATCGGGTGCAAAGGCTTGAGCTTCAGAAATTTCTAAAGTATCTTGTACTTCAATTATTCCCTCTGCTTCCGCTTCTATTAATACAGAAATGGAATGAACGCGGGGATCTCGCTGAGGAGAAGAGTAAACTCCTACTAAACGCCGAATTTTACTTAAATTTAGTCCCGTTTCTTCTGTTAATTCCCGCTTCGCAGCATTGGGGAGATCTTCTCCCCAGTCAACGATTCCACCGGGTAACCCCCATTGTCCTGTATCACGACGATGTACTAAGACAATTTTACCATCAGGTAACACAGGAACAATGGTCGCCCCAATAATAGGGTGACGAAAAATAACTTTTAACACTGTGGAAACAAATTGCCAACTACGAAGTATTATCATTGATTATCGCTCATTTATCATTGATTGGGCATTAGTTATAGCCTTTTTCACTTGCTCAAAACCTGTACCACCATAACTATTGCGAGCGGCTACAACTTGTTGAGGGGCAATTTTCTCATAAATATCCTGCTCAAAAGCAGGATGGAGTTGTTGCCATTCAGATAAAGTTAAATCTTTGAGTAGTTTACCAGCCCCCAGGCTAGTTTTAACTACTTTACCGACTAAATTATATGCTTCTCGGAAAGGGACACCTTTAGCAGCCAAATAGTCAGCCACATCGGTAGCATTGGCAAAGTCTTCACTCACTGCTTCAGCTAGTCTCTGGGTACGAAATTCTAGCCCTTCCTTGACTAAAATAGTCATAGCTTCTAAACAAGCTTTAACCGTTTTCACCGCATCAAAAATCGCTTCTTTATCTTCCTGTAAGTCTTTATTATATGCTAGGGGTAAAGCTTTCATAATCGTCAGTAAAGCCTGTAAATGTCCAAAAACCCGGCCTGTTTTTCCTCGTACCAATTCTGGTACGTCGGGGTTTTTCTTTTGGGGCATAATACTCGAACCTGTAGCACAACTATCTTTCAGACTAATAAAGCTAAATTCTTGGGATGCCCAGATAATAATCTCTTCACTCAAGCGACTCAAGTGTACCATAATTATACTGGCTGCACAAAGAAACTCGATGGCAAAATCGCGATCGCTTACTCCGTCTAAACTATTGGCATAGACATCAGCAAAACCCAAGGCTGAGGCGGTGTAGTGGCGATCTATGGGAAAAGTCGTGCCTGCTAAGGCACCACTTCCCAAAGGACAGACATTAGTTCTAGTTTGAATTTCACCTAGTCTTTCCCAGTCTCTTTGAGCCATTTGAAAATAGGCCAAGAGATGATGAGCTAAACTAATAGGTTGAGCCCTTTGCAGGTGAGTATATCCTGGAATCAGAGTTTCTACGTGATTTTCGGCATGATTCAGTAAAACTTGCTGCCATTCTCTTAATTGAGCCCGAATTTGCCCAATTTGCTCCCGTAAATAGAGACGGATATCTGTACCCACTTGATCGTTACGAGATCTAGCTGTATGTAGCTTTTTGCCTACATCACCGACAATTTCGATTAAACGCTTTTCAACAGCAAAATGAACATCTTCTTGTTCAATACCAGGGTTAAAATTTCCCTGGTGGTATTCTTGGCGAATTTGTTTTAACCCCTTAATCAGCAGTTCTCCTTCTTCTGGCGTGATAATACCAGTATGAGCCAACATTTGCGCATGAGCAACGGAGCCGGTTAAATCATATTCGAGCAGTTCGATATCAAAACCGATACTGGCATTAAAAACAGCTATGGCTGGGTGTAAAGAAGTTTCAAAGCGATCGCTCCAGGTTGTTTTTTGCTTCACGATTACTTAATCCCGTTAATATTCACTCGATCAACCATCAACCATTAACCAACTTTTAGAATGAAGTAAAACTGCGGAATATGTAACCGAAAAAGATGCCAATTAACATTGCCCAAATTTGTCCAGTTTCCACAAAGTTATTCCAAGCACTTTCCATTTGACCGAGGATATCAGGATCTTCAATCATTTGTGCTAAAGTTATCCCTCCATTGATTAAATCACTCAACGATAAGCTAGATAGATCGTTGATGGATAGTATATCCATGAATTGACCACCAAAATTATAAAAATCTAATAAAGACATAATTATCAAGATCTCCACATCAAGGTCATGATTACTAATTTAATTTTACTCGCATTACGACTAAAGTCATATCATCAGTATTATAGTGACCAACACCAATAAATTTTTCTACTTGAGTAAAAATGTAATCGAGAATTTCTTGGGAATTAGAATAATGCTGACAAGCATACTCGAAAGTTTTACTAAGATTATCCTCATCGAATCTTTCCCCATTTTGATTGATAGCATCTGTAAAACCATCAGTATAGTAGATAATTGTATCCCCCGGTTTTAATTGAATCAGATCGTCTTCGTATTCAGAATCAGGATCTAACCCTACCAACATTCCTTGAGTATCTAAAAGTTTAATGGTTTTCGTCTTTAGCTGCCATAGTATAGGAGGATTGTGAGCCGCATTGGTATAGCGTAAAATTTTTGTTTGAGGATCGTACTCCGAATAAAACAGAGTCACAAAACGATTGGAGTTTTCCAAATCAGCATACATAGCTCGATTGAGATGTTCCAAAATTTTACCAGGAGAATGACGATTGGGCACTTCTGCTCTTAACATTCCTCTAGTCATAGTCATGATTAAACCTGCAGGCACCCCTTTACCCATCACGTCTCCAATTACAATACTCCAGATTTCACCACAAGTGTGGTAATTTTGTTCGCTAATTTTTTTTAATTGATCGTAATTAGCAGGAATAAAATCATAATAATCACCGCCAACACGGTTAGCTGTTTTACATTTAGCTGCTAATTCTACTCCTTGAATGTTAGGACACTTGCGAGGTAATAAACGTAGTTGAATTTCTGAAGCTATTTCTAATTCTCGATCTTGACGTTCTTTAGAGCGCAATTCTACAGTTAACTCATTATTGGCTATAGCCACTGCTGTTTGATCTGCTACTAATTGTGCTAACTTTCTTTTAGTTTGAGTCCAAAGATATTCAGAATCACTGCTAAATATATATAATCGACCTCTTTCTACATTTTTTACTAATATAGGTGTACTAAAAATAGCAATTTTTCCCTCCAATTGCATTTTGATTTCTTGCTCAAAAAGCACGGGAAAAGAAATGTTTTCTGTATTTAAAGAAATATCAGTTTTTCTAAATTTTATCTCTTTATTAAGATTTATTTGATGTATGACTTGTTCTATTGTTCTTTTGATATCTTCTCCGGTTTCACTGTTTTGACAATATAGTTGTTCGAGACTTACTTTATTTTTATTCCTGTATAAAATTAAGGCACCTCCTTCAGCATCCGTTACCCTTGCTGCCATGAGGGGAGTTAATTCTAAAAATTGATTTAAATTGTTAAAACTTCGCAAGGCGAACCCAAGAGAACTTAACAAGTTTTGAATTTTGTTCTGTTCCCTTCGCAGATTCGCTACCAGTTCTTTTAAAGCTAAAACTGGAGTGTTATTATTTGAGCGATAATCTTGACTGATGGTTTTTTTGTTGATAGAGGGCTGATTAGAAATAGGCACAACAGTCATTATAAATTATAGATTACGAATTATGAATTATAACTCATAAAGATCTTATTTGATGGTTGATAGTTGATGGTTGATGGTTGATGGTTGATGGTTGTTGGAGCAATAGTCACGAACCCTAACTAGTAACTAATTCGACAATAACGCTTCCACAAACTCATAACTGGAGAAGGGCCGTAAATCTTCGATTCCTTCACCGGCACCAATAAATCGAATCGGTAAGTTAAGCTGTTGGGAGACTGCTAAAGCTACACCACCTTTAGCGGTACTATCTAGCTTAGTTAAGACTACACCAGTTAGTTTGGCAGCTTCAGAAAATATCTCTGCTTGGCGCAAGCCGTTTTGTCCGAGAGTTGAATCTAAGACTAGTAGTGATTCTACTCTAGCCTCAGGTGATTTTTTGTCAATAATGCGACGGATTTTTGCTAATTCGGCCATTAAATTTTTCTTATTTTGTAAGCGTCCAGCTGTGTCTACTAACAAGACGTTAGCTTGGCGGGATAATGCTGCATTGATACCATCATAAACCACTGCCGCAGGATCGGTATTTTTCCCTGGATTAGCAATTACTGGTGTATTTGTCCTTTCTCCCCAAATTTTAACTTGTTCTACGGCAGCAGCTCGAAAGGTATCTGCCGCTGCAATCATACAACTATATCCAGATTGCTGGGCTAAATGGGCTAATTTACCAATAGTAGTAGTTTTGCCTGCACCGTTAACACCAGTTAATAACCAGATATTGAGGGTGTCGGGTTCGGGGACAAATTCAAGATTATCTAATTGTGTAAGAGGTCGATCTAGTAATTCTTGTAAGATCTTTTTCAAATAGGCGATCGCTTCTTCTGGCGGTAAAGCTTCTTCTTTGAGTTTATTTTGTAAGGTTTCAATCACGTAATCAGTGGCTTCTATCCCAACATCAGCACTCAACAGTAAGGCTTCTATTTCCATTATTGCCTCTTGGTTTAAGGGACCTTGTCCCACCACCGATTTGAGTTGGTTAATTAAATTTCTCCGAGTTTTCCCTAAACCTTGTCTGAGTTTCTTTAACCAGCTAAACTCTTCTTCAGATACATCTTCTGGAGTTCTGCCTTGAGCAGCTAAGACTTGGGCTGACCAAACAAAATCTTCATCAAAACTTAGCTGTGAGTCTCGTGCTTCAATCTCACTTTCTATAGCGGTTTCTTTGAGCACTTCCAACCGGTCTGATTTTTGCATCCAAGCAGGAATATTATCTTCCTTTTCTCGATCAGTTTCTAATGCTACTTCCGGTGTCACCTCAGCCGTAGGAATGTTTTCTGTAGGTTCTGGAATCGTTGCTGGGGTTTCTACTTCCTGCTTAGCTTCAACCTCTGTTGCTTCAGTGGCTGCTTCGGTCGGTGTTGCTGTAGTCGCTTCTACAGATACTTCTACACCTGAGTGTGCTTGTTGTTTTTGTTTTTGAATGTTAACAAAGGCAGCTTTGGCCCAATTGAGATATTCTTCTTGGGTCACATTCTGCTTTGCTTCGACTTTTTCTGCTGGTTGTTCTTTGAGCTGTTGACTATCTTCTTGAGGCTGCAACTCTGGTGATGAAGAGCTTACTGCTTTAAGATTCTCCCCCGCATCGCTTTTCTTTCTACGAAACCAATTAAACATATCTTAAAATTATCATAATGACTTTCACAATATATTTATTTTAATGCACGAAGACATCCAATACCTTGAGGGGTTGGGCTGTTTCTACTACCTTTTTTGTCTAAGTAATCAGTAGTATTGAGATTAACCCTTGTTATTGTAAAGCTTTTCTTGAATACTCAACCTAACCAAAGAACGACATAGATATAGACAGAATAAACCAGCTAAACCAAACAGAATAACTGCCCATTTACTGTAAGCGGTTGAAAGAATAATCAGAGCACAGAGGAGAGAAAATCCAGTTAAAAAACTATAAATAAGAGTTTTTAGGGCTAAATAAATAATTTTTAGGGTACGCTCACTTTCTAATGCCCTAATTCTAATTTGTAAATCTCCTTGTTCTAGGCGTGCTTCAAAACTTTGTGCTAACAGCTCTAGACGACTAGGTTGTTGTAATTTATGTTGAATAAAATCTCTAGTTTGACGGGCGATCGCCACTAAGATATTACCCTGATTGGCAGAGGTAGCAATACTTTGTACAAATGGTTTACTGGCAGCTAACAAGTTATACTGCGGATCTAAAGCACGAGCAATGCCATCGAGAGTAGTTAAAGACTTGAGAATAAAAGTCATCTGGGGTGGCAGACGAAAAGGTTGGTGTTCGAACATGATATAGATCTCAGTACCAATCTCCTCAAATTCTCTAATATCCACTGGTCTATCGCGAAATTTCTCCAGCAGAAATCTAATTAAACGCTTAACTGGAGTCATGTCTGATACCGGTTTAATCAAACCCATATACACCAGCATTTCTAACACCCGGTCTGCATCTTTGCGTAATACGGCAAAAAAGGTTTGGATCATTTGCTCCTTGGCTAGTGCTTTAATTTCCGCCATGGTACCAAAATCGTAGAAGATAATTTGCCCATCTTGAGTCACTGCCATATTCCCTGGATGAGGATCTGATTGAAAAAACCCATCCTCTAATAATTGCTTTAAGTAAGCACAAATACCTAGTTGAATAATCTGATCGGTGTCGATACCGTTTTCTACTAAACTGTTGCGGTCGTTAATTTTGATTCCAGGTAAATATTCTAGGGTTAAAACTCTTTTGGTAGTATATTGCCAATAGACTTTAGGAACAATGACCCGAGGATAGTTTTGGAAGTTCTCCCGAAACCGTTCGGCATTTTTGCCTTCGTGGATATAGTCTATTTCATTAAAGAGCAGTTGAAAAAACTCTTGATATATTGATTCTAGTTCATATTTCTTAAAGCCTGGAAAAAACTGATTTCCCAAACGAATTAAACGATGGAGAACTTCAAAATCAAGATTAAATAATTGCTCCAAAGCACGACGCTGAACTTTAACTACTACTTTTTCCCCTGTATAGAGAGTCGCTCGGTGAACTTGTCCCAAACTAGCAGAGGCAAGGGGAACGCGTTCAAACTCCTTAAATAGAGCATAAACTGACTTACCTAATTCCTCTTCCACAATGGCGATCGCCTCCTCAGAGAGAAAGGGAGGAACCCGATCTTGAAGTTGACTAAATTCTTGGATATATTCTAAAGGAATCAAATCAGGGCGTGTAGAAAGAGCTTGACCAATTTTAATAAAACTAGGTCCTAGCTCTACTAACTTTCTGACTAACCAGCGGGCTCGTCGATGGTGTTGGGCCGAGTTTTTTCCGAAGAGAAAATCCCAGCCTAAATTTACACCTAATTGTAACGCTACGAGCATAATATCCCACTGACGTTTTAGGGGTGAATACTGCGTGCGTTCCCAAGATAAATGTTGATTAAGGAGCTTCATCAACTAGTCAATTGAGGCAAAGTAATGGTAAATGTAGTAAGACAGTCATGCTTATTGTGACAAGGAATACTGGAAACTGCAACAGTACCATTAAAATTTTCTACTAAAGACTTTACCAGGGCAAGACCTAGACCGGTACCCGTATTACTGCCACTATTAACTTCTTGCCCTTGGATTTGATAAAAAGGTTGAAAAATCCGTTTTTGTTCGCTTTCTGGAATCGGAGAACCAATATTAGTTACCTGTAAAATTGTCTGCTCTGCTTGGACATGAAGTTTGAGAGTAACTGTAGTATTAGACGCAGAAAATTTACCGGCATTGTGTAACAATTCTTTGAGCATCAATTTAAAGCTTTTTAGATCAGTATAGAGGAAATTTAGTTCATAATTGAGTTCCAATTTTAAATCTTTACTCTTCCAATCTTGAGCAAATCTTTGCTCAAATTCATCTAAAATTGGCTTTAATAACAACTTTTGAGGGTCAATATTTAATTTTTTTGCCTCTAGTTCTTGGAGGGTAAGTAAATTATTAACTAAATTAATTTCTTTTTCGCATTCTGCTTCTAAAATATTGAGATAAAGCAGGGTTTGAGGACTATCAGCCACCAATTTTAACATTTTAATCCCCATTTTCATATTAGCCAGGGGGGTTCGGAGGGCATCACTTAGACTAGCAATAAATTGATCTTTAATCTTATTTAAGCGCCGTAATTCCTCGATATGATGACGCATTTTCTCTGATAATTTGGCTTGTACCTCTAAGCTTACCTTTAATTGAGAAGTACGCTCATCTACTAAAGATTGTACTTTTTGTAGAGTTTGCTGGTTAATAATTGAAGAACTAGCTTGCAGAGCTACCCATTTAGCCATTTCTATTTCCGCATTTTTCCACTGATGGGGTTTATGGTTTTGTAGTACTAGAAATCCTAGAACAATCGGTTGATCTTCAAGGTTAGCGTAATTACTGAAGAGGGGAACAATTAATAACGATTCAATCTTGGCTTTAGAAAAAACTTTCTCGATATCTTGAGCTAGTTCTAATTTCAACTTTTGCAGTTTGTTTTGAGAGGCGATCGCCACTACTTGAGGTGCCTTTTGCCAAGCATAAATAGTCAAAGGAGAGTCAAATAACTCGTAAGAAGACAAATTACTATTTTGAGCCTTCTTATTTACTTTACTCCAGTCCAAAACCACTTCGACCCTAGCAGGTTGAATTGATTGGGCCGAAAGTTTGCTATAGAGAGGATTATGATATTTTAATCTTAGAATTAAACCTCGATCTACTTGCAGTGCTTGAGCAGTTTCTGCAAGGGCGAGAGAAAGAATTGAATCCATATTTGAACTAGAGCGAATTTTCCTACTAATTGTTTCTAGTAGGGATTGATAACTAGAGTTATTCACTATTTAACTATACTAATGGATCAAGCTGAGTTAGTGGTTAGTTTTTTCAGCTAGGGTGAGATTTAAGCTATTGAGCCAGTTTTCTAATTTAAATTGAGAAAGATTAATCAACTGTCTCATGCTTTGATTATCTATACATTTATCCCCCGTCTATCTTGAGGAGGAAATATTGGAAGTCTCAATACTTCATATTGTATCAAGGATTTTTTATCTGTTTTTGTTTTTCATGACTTCTCAACGAGCTGCGATCGCAAAAGTCGTGTATTCCCCAAAAAATCAGATGGGGATCGAGCATAATTTTATCTGCTATTTTGGGGCAGCACTCATGGAGATAATCTTTTAAAGCGACGGCATCACCGCCAGTAAGAATGATTTTACTTTCGGGAAATTGAGCCTGCCAATGAGCAATAAAGTCTCTAATCCCGGCGATGATAGTGAAGAGGATACCACTTCTAATCGCCTCAGGAGTAGATTTTGCCCAACGAGGAGGTAAAGCAGGAGTTAAATCTATGGCTGGTAAAACAGCGGTATGAGAGGCTAAAGATTGAAACTGTAATTTCAGGCTGGGTAAAATGGCACCACCAATTAATTTCCCTTCTTCATTGGCACCAGTAAAAGTTAAAGCCGTGCCTCCATCAATAACTAAACAGGGAAACCCATATACATTTCCTGCTCCCCACAAGGCTAGAGCTCGATCTATTCCCATAGTCGGATATATTTCTTTGAGGGGAACATCTTCTAAATTAATAATTTGAGTTGAAGTTTGCTTTAGATATAGTTTTGTTTGTGAAGGTACCACAGAAGCAATATACAAAGGTACTTTTTGCTCGAGCAGATCTTTGAGGTGAGCTGGAAAAAGACTTGCTAATTCTTGGGTAGAGGTAAGATGTTCTGTATCCCAACTATGCTTCAGCATATCCCTAACAAAGTAACCCCAATGTAGTCTGGAGTTACCAATCATTAATGCTAACCAGTTATCATCGATCATCGAGCGTTAGCAAAGCGGAAATCGTTACCATCATCAATCCATTTCCTGCAAAATAGGGGTCACTAATACCATTCTTTTTCATTTATACTAAAAACCAACCATCATTCCTCCCAGAAGGATGAAGCCTAACCAAACATTTTGTCGAAAAATTTCACCATAGACAGACTGGGCAATTTCTGGTTGTCGCAAACGAACATATTGCCCTACCCAACCAACCACGGCGATCGCCCATGCCACTCCAAAGCCGAGGTTTAAGCCTAGAGTCGTACCTAAATAAGCTAATAAACCCGCCGTGACAGCAAAAGATAAACCGACTACTTCCTGGGTATAATCGCCAAAAAAGAGCGCACTAGAATTAATCCCTATTTTGAGGTCGTCTTCTCGATCTGGGATGGCATAAACCGTATCGAATCCTAAAGTCCAAGTTACTGTAGCTCCCCATAGTAGCCAGGTATAGGGGCTTAAATTCCCAGCTACTGCCGTCCAACTGATTAAGACAGCAAAACCCCAGGCGATTGACAACACCAGTTGAGGGACAGGAAAAAACCGCTTAGTGGCTGGATAACAAATAATTACGGGTACAGCAGCCACACAAAGCCAGAAGCTAAGAGGATTGAGGTAAAAGGCTAAGCCAGCCGCACAAGCCAAAGCTAGCAAAGCGACGATGATTCCTACTTTAATTGACAAATCCCGGGAAGCAAGGGGACGGTTTTTAGTCCTTTCTACTTGGGGATCGATATTGCGATCCCAGAGATCGTTAATTACGCAACCGCAGGCACTAGTAGCTAAACTTCCTAAAATAATTACCCCTACTAAGGGTAAAGGGGGCTTTCCCTCAGCTGCTAAAAAAACTGCCCAGAGTGCGGGAATCATTAAAATTAGCCTTCCCGCTGGTTTATCCCAGCGCAAAAGTCTGATAATTTTACTCCAAGTAGGTTCTAAGGATGATTGAGATTGAGTAATCATGATAATTATCTGCTCATAAAAATATACCCGCCTCCAGAGGGCTAGGCTAGGTTTGATTGCACCTCAATTTATAAACCTACTAGCTCTATTCAAGCTCGGGAGCAGAGGGCTCAACACTTTGGATGGCTTTTTCAAAAGTCATTCTTTGTTCTGCATTGCGCAAGAAATATCCGCTCATCATAGCCGAGGCTAATAATCTGCCCAAATTTTCTCTGCTAGTACTGATAGTAACTCCAAATTGTTCTGAGGGTAAATTACCTAATAATCCGATAATATTTTTTTCCATCACCTGAAATACTTCCTGTGATTCGGGTTTAGATAGTTGGGCGATGGTTTCTGGAGTTAGTGATTGAACATATTGCCAAAAACCGTTACCTTTTCCCTGACCATCAAAATAGCTTTGTGAAAGATCGGATTTTTGATTCATGATTACTTACCTCTTATCTTTTTCCTTTCCCTAATATATCTATTCTAGTGTAATTTTCGTTAGGGTATAACCGAACTGAAAATCTCGCATTCTCCGTATCCTTAAGATTCCAGATTACTAAATAGTCGCTCGTTGTTTAACTACTGACTAACTAGCTATATATTCTTGGATATCTTGTTTGCGTTTACGTAATTTAGACAAAGCTTCTCTTTCTATTTGTCTAACTCTTTCACGGCTGATCTTGAGAATTGTGCCAATTTTAGATAAAGTCATGGGTTTGCCATCTTCTAAACCATAGCGAAGTCTAATCACTTCTTTTTGTTGATGGGTTAAGTCTGACATCATTCTTTGTAAATCTAGTTGAAGACAAGAATAGTCAGCATAATCTTGGGGTGATTGTCCTTTATCTTCTAACAATTCCACTAATTCGGTATCATTATTATCTCCGACCTTTAAATCTAGGGATAGAGGTTGTCTAGCTTTTTCTAAATATTCTCTCACTTGGGTAGGAGTTAGTTCTAATTCTTCAGCTAATTCTACTACAGTTGCTGGCCTGCCCTTAGCTTCAGAAACTTGCCGCTGAGCTCTTCTGATCTTATTTAATTTTTCAGTGATGTGCAAGGGTAGGCGAATAGCACGGCTTTTTTCGGCGATCGCCCTAGTGATTGCTTGACGTATCCACCAATAAGCATAGGTAGAGAAACGATAACCTTTGGTGGGATCAAATTTTTCTACCCCTCTTTGCATGCCAATTGTACCTTCTTGGATTAAGTCTAAAAGATCTAGATTACGTTTTAAATATTTTTTGGCGATCGAGACTACCAAGCGTAAATTCGCTTCTACCATCTTCCTTTTGGCCGCTTCACCCCTATTAATCCGAACTTCCAGTTCATTTTCCGTAATTTTAGCTGTTTTTGCCCATTCTGCTGGAGTAGGTTCCTGGTTGAGTTTTTTTTTCAAAGACTCTCTGGTCTTTTCCAAAGTTACTAACTCTTGAATTTGTTTGGCGTAGATAATCTCTTCCTCTTGGGTTAGTAGAGGAATACGGCCGATTTCTTTTAGGTAGATACGAACAGTGTCAATATTTTTGGTTAAAGTTTTCATATTTATGATGTCACTCAATATATTTATTTACTGAGATCTAGGGAATTAAGATTATACAGAAGAATGGGCAAATCTTGATAACAATTTCGGATCTCTAGAAAGAATGTTTTTCTCGCCGAAAGAAACTGATGTGCCCTACTTGTCTTCATCGACATAGTTGGGGCATAATAGTATAGCTGACTTATTTTCATCATAGCTTAAGAAGTTAAGTTTTGTAAATCTTTTTTCCTGAGCCTAACTTTACTTTGTCCACATTAATGAATAGTTTGAGCCAGATCAGTTTTGAGAAGCAGCTCATGCGGAAATGTATATCCTTGGCAATTCAAGGAAGGGGGAAAACTTCTCCCAATCCTTTAGTAGGGGCGATCGCCGTTCAAGATGGGCAGATTATTGGCGAAGGGTTTCATCCAGCGGTGGGGCAACCCCATGCGGAAATTTTCGCGCTCCAAGCTGCGGGAGAAAAAGCCCGAGGCAGTACTATCTACGTTAACCTAGAGCCTTGTAATCATTATGGACGTACTCCTCCGTGTACGGAAGCTTTAATCGAAGCAGGAGTTAGCAAGGTTGTGGTAGGCATGATCGATCCCGATCCTCGAGTTTCTGGTCAGGGTGTAGAAAAATTAAGAAATGCTGGTATAGAGGTAGTAGTGGGATTAGAAGAACAAGCTTGTCGTCAGCTAAATGAAGCATTTATTCATCGGCTCACCCATAAGCTTCCTTGGGGAATTTTAAAATACGCCATGACTTTAGATGGTAAAATTGCCACCACTACCGGACATAGTACTTGGGTAACAGGAAAATCTGCCCGGAGTTATGTACATCAATTAAGAGCAGGTTGTGATGCGGTTATAGTTGGTGGAAATACATTGCGACGAGATAATCCTCATTTGACGACTCATGGAGTAGCAGCTCATAATCCTTTACGGGTGGTAATGAGTCGCAGTTTAGATTTACCGCTCAATTGTCATCTCTGGGAGACGAAAACTGCACCAACGGTAGTATTTACGCAAAAAGGGAATAATCCACAGCTACAATCAGAATTATTGAGTAAGGGAGTGGAAGTAGTGGAGTTAGCTGCCCTTAATCCTCCAGCAGTACTGAAAAATTTATATCACAGAGGTTTATCTTCTGTATTGTGGGAATGTGGAGGAGTTTTAGCCGCCCAGGCGATCAATACTGGCTGCGTACAAAAGCTCTTGGCTTTCATTGCGCCGAAAATTATTGGTGGGGCTGGTGCACCTTCTCCTATAGGTGATTTAGGCTTAGAAAAAATGACAGAAGCTTTAGAGTTAGAGCAAGTAAAAATTAGCCAATTCGAGAGGGATTGGTTAATTGAAAGCTATATTAGCAATAGATTTTAGACTTCCGCTTAGCGCCGGAACCTGAGCTTGACGAGTTACATTGAGAGCCAAACTGAAATTATCATCTTGACGGCGGGCTTCCCATTTGCCATTATCCCAATCAATATTCCATTGCCCTTGAATCAATTGTTCATCTTCTAAAATAATTCCATAGTAACTAACAAAATAACCCCTATTACCAATGTATCGCTTAGTAAATGTCACATTTGTTCCTATTACTTCTCCTGTAATCATTGCTTCCCCTAAATAACTATTATCTAGGATATTGCCACTTAAAGTATTACCTCCTTGTACTAGGGTCATTTCAAAACGGGTAGGATTGCCATGTTGCCAATAGGTGCCAAGCCATGCTCCAGTTAGATTCGCCATTGTACTTCTTATTATCAAAGATGACCAATTTATGCTTATGATAGCTTAACTTACTCTAATCAACACTAACCCATTGTCCTCTTTCACTTCATAATTAGATAAAGGTTTGGTTGCAGGTCCGGAAACAATCTCTCCCTTGATATCAAATAAAGAGTTATGACAGGGACAAAACAAATTTTGCTTCTGTTGATCCCATTTAACTGTACAACCTTGATGAGTGCATAAAGACTTTAAAGCTACAAGTTCTTTGGTTTCAGGGTTGCGAATGACAATTACATCAGCTTGTCTTTTTAAAATTTGACCTTTTTCATCTAATTGAGTGATGGTACCCACCGCCAGAAAACCGTCAGGACGTGGTATATCATCTAACTTAGGGTTTTTTTGTTTCTTGGATAATTCAACTGGTGTTGTATCTGTAGACTCGGAAGAATTAGAGGAACAAGCGGCGATCGCCACTGGGAAATAACTAGCTAAACCACCAATACCCACCCAAGTTAAGAATTGTCGACGATTCATTGGTTTATACTCCGTTATAGTTGTTTGAGCGATACATCTGGAAAACTCGTTTCAGCTCTAGTTAATAGCCAATCCTGATCCTGAAACAGTAGCAAACAGAACAAATAGTCAGGTCAATGACTACCAGACTAGCAACAATTAACTGGGAACCGCCATAACTGTTTGAGCCAGTAACCAATATTATTTTTCAACGAGGATAACTTATTGGGAAGAATTAAGAAGAAAGAGCGAGGCAAAAGTATTATAAGTAAATCTAATCACAAAGACAAGTTAAAAAAATGTTAAAACCCTTTACAATTTGTTACAAAGTTGTCATAATGTAATCATCATACAAACAAATTATTCGTACCTCGAAAACTCTATCGCAATTATAAGCACATGACTACTACATTACAGCAACAGCAACAACTGTCCGCTTGGGAGCAGTTCTGTCAGTGGATCACCAGCACCAACAACCGCCTCTATGTAGGTTGGTTCGGTGTCTTAATGATTCCTACCCTCCTAACTGCTACCACCTGCTTCATCATCGCTTTCATTGCCGCTCCTCCCGTGGATATCGACGGTATTCGTGAGCCCGTAGCTGGTTCTTTACTTTACGGTAACAACATCATCTCTGGTGCGGTTGTACCTTCCAGTAACGCCATCGGACTTCACTTCTACCCCATCTGGGAAGCAGCTTCCTTAGATGAGTGGCTCTACAACGGCGGTCCTTACCAGCTAGTAATCTTCCACTTCCTCATCGGCGTC
>JAAUYA010376699.1_pt1 | contig 16091 bp, 9 predicted proteins | sample 7278161 | NCBI WGS metagenome assembly JAAUYA01 (sample SAMN14350120, study PRJNA611818) | marine sediment metagenome | isolation source: surface marine sediment (3m) | place: French Polynesia: Moorea | collected 2018-08
GATGATTTAGGGCGAGCTGAAGAGGCGATCGCTTCCTACGACCAAGCCTTGAAAATTAATCCACACTCCCACCTAGCCTGGCACAACCGGGGCAATGCACTACGCAAGTTGGGGCGATATCAAGAGGCGATCGCTTCCTATGACCAAGCTTTGAAATTTAAGCCAGACTTCTACCAAGCCTGGGACGGCCGGGGGAGTGCGCTGGATGATTTAGGGCGAGCTGAAGAGGCGATCGCTTCCTACGACCAAGCCTTGAAAATTAATCCACACTCCCACCTAGCCTGGTTCAACCGGGGCCTGGCGGCGGGACGTTCATTAGGTTATGATCCTTTTTGCCAACAGCAGTTTGTTGCCCTATTTCGCGTAGAAGTCAGCAAAGCACCTCAACAGCTAATTCCTGCTCTCGAAACCACTGATGCCAAACAATTCCTTGCCCAGCTCCAAGCCTCTCTCAGTGCCTCCACAGAGCAACTGGTCACTGAATTTGCCGACGCACCCCAACTAATCGCCCAAATCCAGCAATCCCCTCCCCCCGAACTGAACCAGCTAATCGGCCAACCTCCGCCACCCCAACTGATTGCCTTAATCCAACAGCCCCTTTCTGAAGAAGTTGCCGCGCAGCTACAGCAAGATTCCTTTTTCCACCCCCCTCGCTTCAATTCTCAGCTCAACCTGCGGGGCTACCAGGGGAAACTTGCCAGCTTGCAGGCGGAGTTGGATAAATCCATTGGCAGGGACACCCACCCCGAAGGCTGGGGATTTTTGCATCACGAAATTGGTAGGGCGCATTACTTCCAGGGGCGAAGGGAAATTTCTCCCTTTACTCTCTGGCGCAAGGCAGAAACTAGTTACAAAACTGCCCTGCAAGTGCTCAAACCTCCTGAATTTGAAGAACTGCACTTGGAAGTCCTACAAGACCTAATTCGGGTGCTACTGGATTTACACGAAACCGAAGAAGCCCAGGAGTTAGGACGCCAGGGTACTGACCTATTGCGGCGGATGCTAGCCGATCCCAAGCGCACGGATCGCCAGAAGCGACAACTCGCCCTCAAATCTGCTGCCTTCGATCAATTAACCGTAGATTTGACCCTCCAATCTGGAGACGTCTCAGGGGCGTTAGAGCTGGCGGAAGTGGGCAAAAACACCTGCCTGCGCTGGCTGCTGGGTAATGAGGAAGTTACTCCCGAACAGCCCCCCCAGCCCCCCAATTATGGGGGGAGAACGGCTCAAAGTCCCCCAGAATTGGGGGATTTAGGGGGCGAAGGCAGAGTCTTTGATACTTTTCAAACATCCTCTCAGATTCAAGAACTCCTCAACGATACTACCGCTGCTATTTACTGGCATCTCAGCCCCAGCCGGCTCACCACCTTTGCGATCCTGCCTGATGAGACTGTTCCTGTGGTAGTGGCAAGTGGTAGAGCAGAGGAGCAAAAATCCCCTGACGAGCAGCGTCCTGCTTCTTTATTGCAACTGCTGGCGTGGGAAGACTGGCTAAAAGACTGGAACGAACAATATGAAGACTATGGGGGTTTAAAAGGCAAAAAGAAAGGGGCTCAGTTAACCACAGGAGATTTATCTGCGGCAACGGAAACCGAGAGAGACGCGAGGGGCAGCAAGGCAGGCACGAAAGACCATCCCTGGCGCACTGGCATGGAGGATAGGCTGCAAAGCCTCCAGCAGATCCTCAATATTGTCAACCTCAAACAACTCCTGCAAGAGCGGGCTATAACTAACCTAATTCTCATTCCTCATCGCGACTTGCACCGCCTCCCCCTCCACTACCTGTTGGACGAGTTTACCTGTACCTACCTGCCCAGCGTGCGGGTGGGGCTGGACTTGCTCGGCACTGGTATTAAACCGCCCTTGGGGAATTTGTTGCTGGTACAAAACCCCAAAAGTACGCCCCAATTCTACGGTGAAGCCAAACCCCTTGCACCCCTTCCCTTTGCAGAAGTGGAAGCTGCCCTCATCTGCCAGATGTTTACTAATATTACTAGTATCGAGAACGAAAACGCCCATCACGCCCAAGTGCAGCAAGCCCTCAGCCAAGCCCACCAATTGTTCCACTTTACCGGACACGGAGCGTACAATAGCACTAACCCTGCTCAATCTTGCCTGTTTTTAAGCGAGACAGACCAACTTACACTGGGCGATATCGTGGGTTTGGATTTGAGTGCCTACCAACTGGTAAGCCTTGCCGCCTGCGAAACGGCGGTTACGGGCAACCAAACCATTACCGATGAATACGTGGGATTGGTGAGTGCCTTTCTCAGAGCGGGAGTTAGCCAAGTTCTTAGCACCCTCTGGAGGGTAGAATCTTTTGCCAGTACCTTGTTGGTAGTGGAGTTTTACCAGCAACTCCAAGGAGGGAAACCTCCGGCTGCTGCCCTCAAAGCGGCGCAAGACTGGCTCAAAACTGCTACCCGTGAAGATTTAATCGCCTGGTTAGATGCTGCTATGAGCAAGCTTCCTCAAGAATCGGTATTAAGGCAACCTCTCGAAAGTCGATGCCGTCAGTTCAGAAAAATGGAGGAAACAGCTCAACCATACTCCCATCCATACTATTGGGCTGCGTTCACAATTTCGGGGCTTTGACTCTACAAGTAGGGCGTGTTAGATATACAAGTAGGGTATGTTAGGGGCGTTTTGAAGTCAGAAGTTAGTGGTTTTGTTAGAATTTTACGCCCCGTAACGCACCATTTCTGCGAGGCTTGGTGCGTTACGACGGATTTTAGCTCCAATTCATAGCAAAGATTATCCCCGTCTAACGCACCCTACCTAATACTCATCCATACTATTGGGCTGCGTTCACAGTTTCGGGACTTTGATTCCCCTAGGTGGGGTTGAACGATAGCGATCGCACTTTGGGCGCAAGCCTTCACGCTTTGTCAACAAACACGGTGAAACCATTGCCCCGCCTTGCAATAAATTGACAAGGCTAATCATGGGCGTTCATGTTTTTTGAACTAAATTTTGATATTTTCCAGTTCAATTCATTGAACGTAATCTATTAGCACCGAAATTGATTTCGGTGTGGGCTGTGAAACCTCACCCCTTCTACTATTTCTGGCTTAACTTGACACGAATGAATACCCCTCTGTTCCTACTTGGGAGTACCTCACAAAAGAAGACAAAATCTGGCTAAAAAAACTCTCCCCTACTCCCTAGAACACCGATTCAGTAATAAAGATTTCGGCGAGAACTGTTGATTGTTGATTGTTGATTGAGGAATTGTAGAGGAGGCTTTCCCACTAACCATCAACAATCAACGAGGATTACTCACTAGAAAACGCAACCCAACACTCTTCCCATTCTCGAATTATAAGGGATACTCTTATTCACATTTAGGACAGTCTTTAGGTTTAAGTTTTTGCACAAAGCTACCATAATCAGCTTGAACTTGCTTAGCATAGTCAAAAGCCACTTCTCTGACTAATCTTCGAAATTCCTTATGCTTGCCATCGGTAATTTTTGTGACTTGTTTTTCAAAGGAATAGGGGACATATTTCTCATCAAAATCTTGATCTGAACGGGCGTGAGCTGTTGCTAAAATCTTGCCCCATTGTTTTGCAATGCTTAAGAGATCTGATTGTTCTGCATTGGCCAAACTAAATTCATTACCATTTTCGTCTTTAAGATCATCAAATGCTGCCTTATTCGGGGAGACTTCTCGAACAGAATAATATCCAGAGAACTGACCTTCAGGATCACTGAGATACATCCAACCTAAATAATCATCAGTATGTTTTGTTAAGGCAAGATAAGCGACTTCATGCCGTTGTGCATCATTTTCAAACAATTGATCATAGGCGACTTTTTCGGATTGGGTAAAAAATTGATAAGGAGTTGGTTTAGATTGACGTTTGACATCTAAAATTCGATCATCTTTTGAGGAGTCTGACTCGCCATCAATTAATACATAATAACGAGGTGTTCCTAATGAACCTAATCCGGCTTTTAGCCTTTTGGCAATATCTTTGACTTTGAAGTAATTATCACTGTCTTTGATTTTTCCTTTTAAGGTTTTACCATAAGGCTTAATTTGTGATTGAATCGCGGCTTTTTCTTCCTGAGAAGCATGTCCTATTTTATCTCTTTTTTCAGGAGACTCAAATCGTCGTTTTCCGTTTTCTTTGTCTGTCCATTTTTTGAGTAATTTTTTGCGACTTTTACCCTCGGCATATTCGAGTAATTCTTTGACTTTTCCGTCAGTATTTTGGGAAGTAAAGTAAGTTTTGGTTTCTCGATCATTTCCATCATAATCAGCTAGAGTATCGAGATAAGATTCAGAAAATTCATCGATCAGATCTTCAATATCTTTAGTTTTTTCGGGACTTAATGAAGTGGGTTGACTGTCACTCACTGCTAACACAATACTAGTAGCCATTCGCCACACATCATATTGATAGTCTGCTACGACAGATTCATCAAAATCATTAAGGTCAAAAACGACCTCTTCTTCATCATTATTATAAGTCCCAAAATTATCAACGTGCTGATCGGCAGTAATCCAAGTTTTTGTCTTCTCATTACCAAACTGATTTAATCGATTATCTTGAAAAAAATCATTCCAAAATAAATAATTTGTTGCTCGATAAAATGGGAAAGAATTACAAGCAAGACGACAATATTTTTCATTTTTAATATCTTCTAATAAGTCAGCCGTAGCTGTTTCAATGGCGCCAACAACTTCTTCTGTTCTTGCTGGAAGGTTACCAGGTTGAGACCATGCGGAAGTAGGAAAGATACAAAAAGTCAGGAAAATTATTAAAATCAAAGCCCAAGGAACTTTGAGGAAAGATAAATAAGACGGTTTCATATTTTTACCTCAGAATTAAATCAAGATAGCTCTCAGATTATCATTATAATGCCTGCAGAGGAGTGTTTATCTTAATGATTTGTTAGCAGCAGGGGTAGTAAAAGAGGACATTGTTTTAGGGTTTCAGCATCCGAGTAAGCGTCCCTTGACAGATTTTGCCGTAGTATAATTCAAGATTGTCAGTAGGCGATCGCCTAGTTATATCAAGTCTGGATAAATAACCATAATAAGTTTGTAGTTGCGCTCCTGAGCACTAAAGTTTGGCTCGCAAGGGCTAAAGCCCAACTACGAACCTAATTTTATTGAGGGCGATCGCCTAGTTGAAACTTGATCCTTCAACCTACAGTGGCTATAAATGGTCATCGTCTGATAGACCGCAGTTAAAAATTACCCCAGGAACTACGACAACCGTAAGGGTAAGAGTAGAGGAGCGATCGCCCATTACTTGGGTTTTGCCCATCTTGCGGGAGTGGAGTGGGATAGAAATTATCAAGGTTAAAGAAAATTGGTATAAGATCTTATTTCCCAAACCCTAGCATTAATGGGGCAATTCTCCAAAATCCACAATCCACAATCAACTATCAACAAAAGCCAGGGTATGTGAGTATACTTCATAAGTATGAAAAAAGCCATATCTGTCTCTATGGACATTATTTCCCTAAAAGAATTGATGTTTTCTCTGGGCTGATAGAATTAGTTTCTGCTTCTTTTTTCAGAAAATTAAGCTCATTATCAATATAGTCAACTATAACAGTATCTCCATCAGCAAAGGTAGTGTCTAAAATTTTTGTAGCTAAGGGATTTTCTAATTCTCTTTGAATTGCTCTTTTTAAGGGACGCGCCCCATAAACTGGGTCGTAACCTACATTCACAATGTAGTCTTGCGCTCTAGGAGTTAATTCAATCTTAATTTTTTGTTCTGCTAACAGTTTCTGGAGGCGCTCAATTTGAATAGTAACGATTTGACGTAACTCATCCCTTTTCAAGGTGTGGAAAATAATTAAATCATCAATACGATTGAGAAATTCTGGGCGGAAATGTTGCCGTAAAGCTTGCATGACTCGACTACGCATTTTTTCATAGTTGGCATCATCACCAGCAACATTGAGAATATGCTCACTGCCAATATTACTAGTCATCACAATAATGGCATTACGAAAATCTACTAATCGCCCCTGAGAGTCAGTAATGCGTCCATCGTCAAGTACCTGTAACAAAATGTTAAAAACATCTCTGTGCGCCTTTTCCACTTCATCCAACAATACTACCGAATAAGGACGGCGACGGACTGCTTCGGATAATTGACCCCCTTCCTCGTATCCCACATACCCTGGAGGTGCCCCCACCAGGCGAGAAACTGCATGCTTCTCCATATATTCGGACATATCAATCCTAATCATGGCTTCTTCACTATCAAACAAGAAAACAGCTAAAGCCCTTGCTAACTCGGTTTTACCTACACCTGTAGGTCCCATAAATAAGAATGAACCAATGGGGCGTGAGGGATCTTTCATTCCTGCCCGAGCACGGCGAATAGCAGCAGATACCGTAGCTACAGCTTCAATTTGTCCGATCACTCGTTCATGTAAATGTACTTCTAACTCCAGTAATTTCTGTCTTTCTGTCTCCAGAAGGCGATTGACAGGAATGCCCGTCCAACCAGCAACAATTTCTGCTATATCACCGTCAGTGACCTCTTCTCGCAATAAGGCATTATCTTGGGATTGGATTTCTAGTAATTTTGCTTCTTTGGCTTCGATATCATGTTGTAATCCCTCTAACTTCCCATATTTTAATTGTGCCGCTTTGTTTAAATCATAAGCCCTTTCTGCTTGTTCTACTTGTAAGCGTAATTGTTCCTCTTCTTCTTTGAGAGCGTTAATGTCATCTAATATTTGTTTTTCATTTTGCCATTGAGAAGAGAGTTGCTGTTGTTTAGCTTCTAATTTAGTAATTTCAGCTTCAATACGTTCCAAATTCTCCTTGGTTTTGGCGTCGCTTTGTTCTGCTTCTAAAGATAGTTGTTCCATCTGCAACTGCATCAAACGGCGATCGATCGCTTCTAATTCCGCTGGTTTGGAGGTAATTTCCATTTTCAGTTTGGCAGCTGCTTCATCGACAAGATCGATCGCCTTATCGGGTAAAAAGCGCCCGGTAATATAACGATGAGATAGAGTCGCAGCAGCAATCAGAGCAGAGTCGGTAATTTTTACTCCGTGATGCACTTCATAACGTTCTTTTAAACCCCGTAAAATCGAGATAGTATCCTCGACACTGGGTTGTTTGACATATACCTGCTGAAAACGCCTTTCCAGGGCCGGATCTTTTTCGATATGTTTGCGATACTCATCCAGGGAGCTAGCGCCAATACAACGCAATTCTCCCCTGGCTAACATGGGTTTGAGTAAATTACCTGCATCCATAGCCCCTTCTCTGGAGCCAGCGCCGACAACAGTATGTAATTCATCAATAAAGAGAATAATTTGTCCCTCGGAATTAATCACTTCCTTGAGTACCGATCGCAGTCTTTCCTCAAATTGTCCTCGATATTTTGCCCCCGCAATGATACTACCCATATCTAAACAGATCAATTGGCGATTTTTCAGAGATTCTGGCACATCACCATTGACAATGCGTTGGGCTAAACCTTCGGCGATCGCCGTTTTTCCTACCCCCGGTTCTCCAATTAAGACAGGATTATTCTTAGATCTGCGGGATAAAACCTGAATGACTCGGCGAATCTCATCATCTCTGCCAATTACTGGGTCTAGTTTTCCAGATTTTGCTTGTTCAGTTAAGTCTCGTCCGTATTTTGCTAAGGGATTTTGCTCTCCTTCCTCGGTTTTCTCGGTAACTTTTTGGGTACTTTTTACGGTTTTGATCTGTACTTCTAAGTCTTGAGGATCTAGGTTAAAATTCCGTAAAATTCGCCTGCCGATGCGATCGTCTTCGGCAAAACCCATCAATAAGTGTTCGACTCCAATATATTGATCTTGCCAACTTTCCCGACAACTTTCCGAGCGGTCTAACATTAAATCCAATCCGCGCCCTAAGTATAATTGCTCAAGATTAAACATTTTCGGCTGGCGGTTAGCAAAAGTTTCTAATTGTTGTTGAAGACGAGGAATATCGATACCAGCTTTGTCTAAAATTTTGGTGGTGATTCCTTCTTCTTCTAACAAAGCGAGGATAACATGTTCTACTTCCAGATTTTGATTTTTTAAACTACGACAGACATCTTGAGATTTGACGATCGCATCCCAAGCTGGTTCGCTAAACTTATTTGGATCTGTTGGCTGCATCTTATATTAGTTATCAGTGAGCGACGATCAATTATCAATTTATATTAACACTAGAAAGAGTAGGAAATAAATCAGCACAGTCACCTTCGCGCTACCTTAGATTGAATTCCTTGTTGAATAATTCGCACTCCACGTTCAATCACAGCTGAGCGCCAAAGTTGGCTTTTGGGACAAAAGCACTCCAGCAATTCAGATTTTGCCTGCTTGTAGGCGGGATCGGTTGGTTGGCCATAGAAATGGGCGCGGTTTTCTGCTCGTAGCGCTCCCAATACTCGAATTATAGAGTAGGTTCCAAACTCTGCTCCCAGAAACCGGTAGTTTCTGCCCTCAAGTTTTTTGAGCAAAAAGTCACCGAGAACTCCTGAGGCTTGATAGGCTGTTCCCTCAGCATTGGCAAGGGGTTCAATGAAGAGCTCTCCAAATTTCTCCCCATACCAACTGAGCTGAGGGGAGTCGGCGGACTCAGTTAGCAAGAGTTTGTATTCACTATATTTCCCCAAACCGCTATGAAAATCAATGTGGACTATCTCACGAGCACCACTGAGCCATTTTTCAAAGTTAGCTTGAATAATGCGTGCAGACTGTGATGGACCATATCCACCAAAAAATAACCCTTGCGGAAACTGATATTGCCCACCGGCGATCGCCTCCTTCATAGCTGGCAGTCCGAGACGCCTAATTTTAGCGATCGCTTTCAGCCAAAACAGCTCAAAGCGGGATGGCGGCGAGGGCGGATTGAGAAATTGATTCAGGGCTTCATAGCCTACGGGAGCGCCTTTGTAGTCGCTATCGGCTCTGAGAAAATTGCGGTTTAGATCGATATTATCTTCATTAGTCCGACGCAGCATTTTGAACCCGTAAGGATTGAGCCCATGAATGAGAATCACCAAAGCATTTTGGCCCACAAATTGCCCTGCGTTAACTCTGGAAAGCCAAGCGAGTTGAATCGCAGAGCCACAAAAACCTTCCACCCCATGTACGCCAGAGGAAACGACCACAGCCCAATCTGGATTAGGGCTACCGATTTTAGCTACATCGATGGTAAGAGCACCGCGATCGAAGCCTGGGACATCAACACTATACTGTTCAAGGATTGCCTTCGCTTGACTAGCCGTATCACAAAACCTCTGGCGAGCTGTTTCATAAGTCGGAGAGTAATAAGTTTCGCTTTTATTCTTCTGCATCTGCAAGGAGTAGCTCGATAAATCTAAGTTTGTTTTATTTTCGTCACAATGGCACGGTGACGAGGGCTAATAGAACTTATAGTCGGGGGTTCAAAGCCCGCTGCTATTAATTCTTTGGCCACATCTAAGGTAAAGTACTGGTCTAAATAGGGTTCGGTACTTTTAAGTAAGGTTAAAATATAAGCAGGCATCTTCTTAAATGCTAGTGAGCGCGGATTCATATCCATCATGGCAAAATAACCATTAGGGCGCAGTATCCGCCTTGCTTCTGCGAAAATACTTTTAGCTGCTAATTGGGGTAATTCGTGGAACATCAAGAAAGATGAAACAAGGTCAAAAGAAGCATCAGGTAAATCAGTGTTTTCTGCTGCTGCATGAAGCCAATCAATTTTAGCATTTCGTTTTCGACTGTGATAGTTGGCAACTGCTAGAAAATAGGGTGATAAATCTAAACCTGCGATCTTCGCTTGCGGGTAGGTATCTTGGAGGGCAAAGGTACTCAGTCCCACACCACAACCTACATCTAAAATATCTTGAGGAGCATGGGAAATTTGTTCTTTGAGTACATTGTGATAATTTTGCCGGAGGGTAGAATCTCCTTGCGCGTTAGGAGGCTTAGCATAAATAGTAGAATGAACCGTATAAGCAGCAGATTCAACCTCCCATGCTGCTTGCCAACTTAAGTTTCCTTTGTCGTAAGCATGGAAGGAACAAATATAGTATTCTGGATAGATTAAATTAGGGTTTTCGATTCTAAATAGCTCACTTTGCCAATCGTGGTTGCGCAAATTTTCGACATTTTCCCGCCAAGGTACGCCGATTTTTTCTGCCCTTTCGATCATCATATTACGGGCTCTAGTTTTAGCAAACTCTGCTAGGGGCTTAATGGCGAGAATACCATTTACTAAGCGTGATGCTAGTCCGGGTTCAGTTTCAGTAGTTGTAGCTGTCATCAATAATTATTTTCCACCAAATTTTTAGAGGATATTGTCAACCTTTGGGGATGAATGTTCTCCTCGCTCATTTTACCACTAATAGATTACCGAGTTCGGACCACCTCTGAGTTATTTCCTTTGAGCATATCTAGAAACTGAACAACTAACTTAGCTAATTGGCGATCGCCCTGCTCGTAGCCAATGGGTTGGTAGTGATTGCCGAGAATTTCTGCGCAGATTACCAAATTCTTTTCCCTGTATTGGGTTAACTGCTCATACAGCCAATAGACATCCCCCCTTTGATATGTCACATTGCCAGCTGTGAAGTCTTGGTGGAAGGAAATCATAGCCATGGCCGAGTTTAGACCTATCTTCAAGAGTAAATGTCTTGTTTCGTCTTGGGTAGGGCGAATATAAGCACTAATCAAAGCTGGTGGCTGAAAACAAGGAGCAATCAGCAAACATGGTTGCTCTTCCATGGGGAAAGAAAGCGGGGAATTGTGCTCCTCTCTCAAGTCTTTGCTCTCTAGACTGAGAAAACGTAAAAGGGTGATATACTTGCCACCTAGACTATGACCGATCCAGAGATAGGATTGAGGCTCTTGATATATATGGGTTAGGTAACCTAGTTTGGTAGCTTCTTGCGCTAGTTCGGCTGGTAATTGCTGTTGTTTCTCCAGTAATTGTTGGGCCATTACCCAGTGATCAAATGCCATACGCGGCATGAGAGCAACAACTGTATAGCCTTGACAAAATACCTGGTGCAGTAAATAGTGATAAGAGACTATGGGAGAAAGATCGAACAGAGACAATCCCATCAGTGGAGAGGAGAAATTTGGTGATGTCCCAAAGAAGGCTCCACCGATAAATTGAACTACTCCTAACGGTTTTGGATGAAGAGCCACCCAACAGCCGTTAATTACCTTGAACTTGAAGGGAGGTTGCTTGACACTCCCCGCGCTAAAGCGACAGGGATTCTCGCTTCGATGGGTGCGCCTAGATAGCATAGACAGTGCCTACACTATCCCCGAACACATTGCCCTCCACGAGCATTTTTCCCCTGTGCCCCACGGTACTTTCTACTCCTCTGTTCTTGACTACTTGAGCCGCTGCCACATCTCTGTCGGTGGTGTATCCACAGTGCTTGCAGCTATGCACCCGTTCTGACAAATCTTTTTTCCCACAATTAGTATCACAGTTGGGACAGAATTGACTAGTGCCGCGACTATCAATTTTGGCAAAGTATACCCCGCGCTTCCAACAGACAAAACCTAGAATATTCAGGAATGTCCCCCAGGCAGCATCGAGAGTATGCTTAGATAGCATACCCCTGGCTAGTCCTGTAAGATTCAAATCTTCGGCGAAGATAGCGCCGGCACTGTCACACAAGTGATGAGCCAGCTTAAAGTAGAAGTCTTTACGGCTATTAGTGATCTGCTCATGTAGTCTAGCTATTCTCTTCTTGATGAGCTTCCAACGTCTAGAACCTTTTTGCCGATTTTTCAACTGCCTTTGTAGCAATTTAAGCTTACCTTGGGCTGTCAGGAAAAACCTAGGGTTAGGTATCAGTTCACCTTCAGAAGTGGCTAAAAACTTTTCTAATCCGACATCAATCCCAATGGGAAAACCACCATAAGGAACATCGGGGACATCAACATCTAATTGGCAGACAAGAATCACATAGAATCCGCTAGCTTTCTTTACTACCCGCCCTTGCTTAACCACAAACCCCTCAGGAATAGGACGGGAATAGCGGATTTTGATATTGCCTATTTTAGGTAGCTTTACTTTCCCGTTTTGGATGATATCTCTCTTTAGTTGCGGAAAAACAAAGGACCTTAGCTGTCCTCTCTTCTTAAACCTAGGGAAGCCAAAACCTCGCTCGTACATATTGACAAAGGCATTCTCTACTCTCTCAAGGGTCTTCTGCAACACCTGAGCTTGTGGGATTTTTAGCTCAGATATCAGTTTCTTAGCTATCGTTAATGCCCTTGCCTGGCTATGGTAAGTAGGTCTGGGTGCATCGGCGGGGATGATATATTCACAACGGAGCGAGCAAGCATCTATGGGACTCTTTCTTGAATTCACATAATCTTTTCTCTCAGCAAGAGCAAAATTATACACCTTGCGGCAAATTTCAAGCCATTGGTCAAATACCTTAATCTGCTCAACCGTTGGTTCTAACTTGTACTCGTAACTGAGATTAATCATTTTAGAAAATTAATATCTATTCCCTAGACGTTAGCAGATTAATAGTAGAGTGTCAATATACGGGGATTAAAATCTCGTGAGCGCCCCACATCTCCTCTTTAAAAATAGGAGTTTTGGGCGCGTTATCTTAGATAACTTATTTTATTGATGGTTGATAGGGGAAAACAATTAACAATTAACAATTAATAATTAACAATCAAAATTTTCAAGTTTCATTGTTGTATTTTAAGTTAAAAATAAAAATAATCTATAACATTTTTTGTTGGCGAGATTCTCGCCAGATAGGAATGACAATCCAGGCAATTACTAATAATAAAGCTAGTAATCCAAATTGAGCAATAGAACTAACTAACTGAGCTAAAGGAATAATCTTGCCCACAGAAAATGATAAAGTTACCATAATCAATGCCCACACAGCAGCACCACCAAAGTTACACAAGATAAACTGGGGATAAGGCATTTCTGCTATGCCTGCCATTGGTCCAGCAAATATCCTTAACAAGGTAATAAAACGTCCAAAAAAAACTGCTTTGGGTGCATTGTTAGTGAATTTGTTTCTGGCTTTTTCCAATTGTTGTTCATCAATACGGAATAACTTACCTACTTTTAATAAAAATTTCCAACCGCCAATTTTGCCAATCCAGTAACCAAAATTATCTCCTAGAACTGCCCCGGCGATCGCCGCAAATAATACCCACCAATAATTTAACTCGCCACTACCGGCTAGGAAACCGCCGACGATAGTGATAGTTTCTCCCGGTATGGGAATGCCAGTATTTTCTAGGGCAATGCCGACAAATACCGCTCCGTAACCATATTCACGAGCAATTTCCTGAATCTGTTCCAATGAGATTAACTCTAAAGACATTCAATTTTAGCTTTACAAATCTTTACATATTTTTTATATCTTAACTTTTTTTCTGTCTATTTAACATATTTCTGGTGTAATAAGAATTAATCGCTAATTTAGTCCGTCTAAGTTTGGTCAGCTCGGCTGTAGAGGAGTCTTCTTTTTCTTGAAAAAATTTAATCATTTTCAAATCTTCTTCCTTGAGGTGAGTGAGCAACATTTGATTTAAAAAGTCCAATATTTCTGCATTAATTGAACTTTGTTTGGTTTCTAGGTTTTCTCTTAGTTCTTTTAGTTTTACTTTTAATTGGTCATGAATTCTCTTATGTTCGTCAAAACCGAGATATTGATAAGATGACATTAGAAACTCTTGGGTATTAAAATACTCTACACTATATTTTATTAGTCGATCTAGTGTATCTTTTAAGAAGTCTGTTCTATAATCTCTCTCAATCAGCTCATATAACTTATTGATTATTTCAAATAGTTGTTGATGCTGTCGATCTAACTGAGCGTTTCCTGTTTTGTACTCATCGCACCAATCAACAAATGCTGGACTCATGACTATCCTCCTTGATCTGCTCTATACCTCCATTATGCTCTATTAAATTGATACTGCCCTGTAATCATCAAATCCGCTTAATTTTCTGGCTCGGGATGGAAATATTGATAAATAGTTCTGGCTAAATTTGGTCCAATACCGGTAACTTCGCTCAGTTGTTCAAGAGAAGCTTCGCGAAGGTAATCAAGGGAGTGAAAATGAGCTAGGAGTTGTTTTTGCCGCTGGAAACCTAAACCCGGAATTTGGTCTAATTGCGAGCGCCGACTTTGTTTGAGTCTTTGCTGGCGGTGAAAAGCAACCGCAAAACGGTGTGCTTCATCTCTGACTCTTCTCAGTAGTTGTACTCCTGATTGTTCCGCATCCGTAACTAAGGGTTGAGACTCTCCTGGTAAAAAAATTTCTTCTCTTTTTTTAGCTAAACTAATGACCATAATTTGGGATAACAAATTCAATTCTTGTAGAACTTCACAGACAGCAGAAAGCTGTCCTTTACCTCCATCAATCATGACTAGATCGGGAAAATTTTCGGCTTTGAGAAAGCGACGGCGAATTACTTCTTGTAAAGAGAGGAAATCATCAGAATGTCCGCTTTTAATTTGCGAATTTTTAATTTTATAGCGGCGATAGTGTTGTTTAGCAGGAATACCATCAATAAATACTACTCTAGATGCTACTGCATTGGAACCTTGTAAATGGGAGATATCATAGCCTTCTATGCGTCTTGGCAAATCGGCTAAATCCAAAATTTTAGCAAGATCCTCCATTGCTTGCAGGTTAGCTTGAGTAGAGCGTTGAGTGCGTTCTAATTCTATTTGGGCATTTCTTGCCACCATACCGATTAATTCAGCTTTACCTTGACGTTGGGGATGAATAATCTTAATCTTTTGCTTCTTTCTTTCACTCAACCAAGCAGTTAAAATTTCGGCATCAGGGAGAGGATATTGAACTAAAATTTCCGGAGGAATTTCTACCGCATCTATCTGAGCGTAATGTTCCTCTAATACCCGTTGTAAAATTTGTCCCTGCTCTTGAGGCGAGACGCCTGGGCTACCTTCGGCAAAAAAACCCATTCTGCCCACTAGACGCCCTGCTCTAATTTGGAATAATTGAATGCAACAATGTTGTCCATCATGAGCTAAAGCGATCGCATCTCTAGAGACAGTATCATCAGCTAAAGAGACTTTTTGGCTAGCAAATAATTGCTCTAAATCCCGAATTCGATCGCGAATCAGGGCTGCTTGTTCATAGTTTAATTGGTTAGCTGCGGTTTCCATTTGAGCATGGAGTTGCTCAAGTAATTCTTTAGTTCTTCCCTGAAAAATGAGGGCTATTTTGGCCACTGTTTGACGGTATGCTTCAGGAGTAATTAAATTTTGACATACTCCTGGACAACGTCCTAAATCGTAATTGAGGCAAGGGCGATCTTTGTATAGAGGGCGAAAACGCTGACGCAAAGGAAATGTCCGCTTGACTAGATATAAAATGTGTCGTAAAGTGCGAGTATCTACATAAGGACCATAATAGCGATCGCCTTGATTGCCTGGACGTCGTTTGCGAGTAATAAAAATGCGCGGATAAGTTTCTGACCAAGTTATACAAACATAAGGGTATTTTTTGTCATCTTTGAGCAGAACATTAAAATAGGGTTGATGCTGTTTAATCAGATTAGACTCTAGAGCTAAAGCTTCTGCTTCAGTATCAGTGACAATAAATTCAATATCTCTGACCTGTTGTACCATTAAACTAAGGCGTGGGCTCAGAGATTGAGAAGGACGAAAATAGGAGCTGACTCGCGATCGCAACTTTTTCGCTTTCCCGATATAGAGAATATTACCTTCCCCATCCTGAAAGAAATAAACTCCTGGTTCAGCGGGAATTTCCTTAAAATTTCTCATCATTTATCCCCTAAATGCTTTTCTGCTAAGAGACTATTCGTAAACTATTGTAAACAAAAGTTCAATGCAGCATCTGCATTCTTACCCTTCTTCCCATTTCCCTTTCTAAATCGCACCCCAAATAGTAATTTTTGTTACAGAACTTAATATAAAGATTTGATTTAATATTCAAGGAAATTGAAATTGACTTACTTAAAGACAAAATGAATCCTGTATCATCTTTATTATTTGCCGCATTCTTCGGGTTAACGGCTGGCATTGGACATGGAGTTATTGCTCATCATCATAATCTACCTTTTTCTTTAACAGATCAATTTTTTCAATCCTTTAATA
>JAAUYA010196796.1_pt1 | contig 16041 bp, 16 predicted proteins | sample 7278161 | NCBI WGS metagenome assembly JAAUYA01 (sample SAMN14350120, study PRJNA611818) | marine sediment metagenome | isolation source: surface marine sediment (3m) | place: French Polynesia: Moorea | collected 2018-08
ACAATTTTGATTTGAGGGATAGGGCTGCGGGGCGGGAAGGGGGGATTTTTAGTGATCTGCTCTGAATCCATAGTTGTCGGCTGAGATATGTCCCCCCTTTCCGGCAGGGGAGCTCCGGAGCTGGAAGAGAATTGAAAAACCGATTATTCTATTCCTCATTTTAATCTTGACAGAGTACTATGTTTGAGAACTCTGAGATAGCGATCGCTTCCACGTCTGCCAACCCTGCCAGCGCCCGCGAAGGGATGCTAACAATTTTCGACTGGCTAGCGAACCTTCCCTCGGCAACAATCGCAGCCACTGCAAGAAACCTGGTGTCCCTTGGGTTCCCACTAAGATGACTACCGTTATAAATATAACCCGCCGTACAAAAGATAAGTATTCTAACAAAGCTAAGGTTTCATTATGTACTCCGTTCATCAAAGCAATTTCATTGAATGTTTCTCGCCGATCCTCGTCAAAACGTTGGGCCGGATAGTGATCCACTGCCACCCTGGGATCGTAAATGATTTTCCAACCCGCCCGCCTCAATGACAGGGTAAACGCTAACTCAAAATGTACCTGAGCTCCTGTGCCTCGCATCCGTTCATCAAAGCGCAGTCGTGCGCTCACCGTAGGTGTACTTTCAGTGAGCGCGGTTCGTCTGTAACTCATGTTGACTCCCTTGAGCACATCTACTTCGCGAGGTTTTCCAATGCCCAGATGATGGTTACCAATTACCAGTCCGTGCCACTGCATCTTACCGACTACTTTCCGCTCACCTACTTCTTTAAGTTTTGTACCACAATACTGCCAGTCTCGTCCCCCGACACCGCCGAGGCGTCCATCGGACAAAAAGTAAGCTTCGATGCGTTCTAGCCAATCAGGATGGGGCGCGGCGTCGTCGTCGGTAAAGGCGAGGATCTCTCCGGAGGCTGCATCAAGACCAACATTCATAGCCGCTACCACACCTGGTACCCTCACCTTTAAAGTATGTAAGGGTAGAATTTCGAGGTTGAACGCTTCGAGGAATGCCCAAGTTTCAGCATCAGTATCCCGCACTATCACCAATAGCTCATCAACTGGACGAGTCTGCTTTTTAAAGGCTTCCAAGCACCGTGCCAAGTCTTTCGGCCGTCGGTAAGTGGGGACGATCGCCGTGATCTTCATACTTCAATCAGTTCTTCAAATAAGTCAACATAGCTCTGCGCCTTGCTCTCCCAACTATGCCGTTCGGCGATCGCTCTGGCAGCTTGACCCATTTTACTTCTGAGCTCGTGATCGCTGGCAAGTCTGGTGAGTTCTTCTGCCAAAGTTTGCCGAGCTTCTGAATCAGACAAGACTACCCCACACTCTGGGCTAACAATCTCAGCTCCACCTGCTGTCGCAGCGGTAATCACAGGCAGTCCAGTTGCCATCGCTTCGAGCAAAACCAGCGTACAAGCCTCGTAGCGGGAGGGAAAGACGAATAAATCTACCGCCTTCATAATCGCTGAGACATCACGCCGGAATCCCAGAAAATGGACGCGCTCGCCCAATCCCAACTCAGCAGCGAGTTGGGGGTAGGGACTTCTTTCGGTAGCCCCGGCAACCACTAAGTGCAATTCAGGGACTTGAACTAAAGCGTACAACACTGTATCTAAGTTCTTTCTGGCGGTTCGTATATCTCCCACAAACAGGGCGAGGGTCACTCTTTCAGGAAGTCCCAACTGGCTGCGGCTATTAGCACCTGGAGAAAATTCGTTTAAATCAGCGCCATTTAAAATCACCCTGATGCGCTCTTTAGGAACGCCAATTTCTAATAATTCCTTCTCAATCTTCTCAGATACTGCCACTACTACTTTCGCCTGCTGGAAAGCTTTCTTCTCCCAGAAGGAATTCAAGATAGTATAGAGCCACTGGTAAGCACCATAAACATCTCGACGCAGCCGCCAAGGATGGACGGGCGATCGCAGCCAACCGCCATGGACAAACTGGACGGTATTAACATCTGTCGCAGCACCAGTGACAGCCCCATAGGCTTGGACGAGATCGACACTGGAGCGATGTTTACCTAACCAAGCTGTACTCCGCCATGAGAAAACTAAACTGCTCAAAAGTTGAGTTGGCAACCTTTTCACTGGAATATTAATCCAACTAACTTGGCTGTGTTGTTGCAGTTCTGGCTCTACGTTGCTCGACAATAAAGTGACGTGATGTCCGCGACGGATAGCTTCCCAGACAATTTCATAGTTCGCCCGTCCTTGACCATCACCTTTGATGACGCTGCGCGTGACAATGCATAGTTTCATAATTAACTCACACTTTGAATTATGTACATCAGTTCTACTTAATGGCTTCAATGTATAAACTCTCAGTTGATCTGCCCTCTAGATCGATGCATATTTCCGGCATCACTGATTGACCAAAAGCCTGTTTTCTTACATCTTGAAAGCCATTTCTTTTTAGTAAAAAATCTATGGTTTCAAAGTCATAAGCAAATTTATGCTCTTGTAACTGGCGAAATACTACGTTAATCAGCTCCATACGGGTGTTGTACTTAAAAGAAAAGTAAGGATCTCTCAATTCTGCATTGAGGTTTCTGAGCTTAGACAACTCTTGCCAATTCCCTTTTGCATAAGCTTTAAGATACTTTTCAGCATCGGGGACAATTATTCGTAACACACCACCATTTTGAAGAACTCGATAACATTCACTCAGAAAATAAGGAGCTTCTTCTATATAGTCAAGATGCTCAAAAAAATGTTCACTGAATATTCCTTTGACTGAATCGGTTGCAAATGGCAAACTCTTTCGTGCATCGTAAAGACAATTAACATTCTCTTGTAAAAATGCGTCGAGGTTGATCCATCCTTCCTTGCCTCGTTTTCCTGCACCTATATTGACGAACAAATCTCGTTTATCTTTATAGGTATGAGTTACATTTCGAGAACGTATTCTGACAAAAAGCATATTTATTTCAAATTTTATCTGCTGTAGTAAATGGTAAGGGAATAGCAGCAGAAGAACTTTGGTAATTACATTTCTCTTTTTATGTTTTTTAATTGCCTCTAATAGAGCTATTCGACTCTGAAGGAAAAAATCATTATCTTTTTGGACCATTGTCAACTCCAATTCATATAGAATAATCTAAGTTAAGAGAGATATAAAAAAATGAGGTAGTTAGGTGGGGATAGGCAACAGTAAATATAAAAAAACTTCATTCATATAAAAACATCGCTGAGTTGTTCCTTAAATTGCTCAATCCATTCATAAATTTCAGTCATAGTTAGTTTAGCATCCCTTTGGGGATGCCAGCCGGTAGCAGCGATCACTTTGCGGGAGTCTGTAACAAAAATAGGAACATCTCCAGGACGAGTTTCGGGAACTGGAGTAATGGAAACCTGATGCCCAGTAATTTCCTGACAGAGCTCAGTAGTTTCGTACAGTGAAAGGGTATTATTAGCTCCCCCACCCACGTTGAAAGTCTTTCCTTTCAACTCCTCCAGTCTATTAATTTGTATCTCAATCAAGTCTAGTAAATCGGCCACATGCAGAAAGTCTCTAACCTGTTTGCCTGTGCCGCCATAGCCGATATATTTCAATGGTTTCTGGAAATAGTGACGGGCCATCCATAAAGCAAATACTCCCTGATCGACCTTGCCCATCTGCCAGGGACCAGTCAGCACTCCACAGCGATTAATTAAGGTTCTCATAGAGTAGGCATCGGCATATTCAGCGATTAGTAATTCTGATGCCAGCTTGGTTGAGCCGTAGAGAGAGCGCGCTTTATCTAAAGGAAATTCTTCGGAAATTCCCTGGCTGGATGTCCCCGGTAAGGGCTGTTGTTCCATCAGTTGAAAGCGGGTTTCTGTTTCGGTAAACTTCAGAGCTTTCAGATAAGCAATGGGATAAACCCGACTGGTAGATAGAAAAATAAAATCTGCCTCAGTTTGCCGAGCCAATTCCAAGCAGTTAATCGTTCCTACTAGATTCGTTTGCAGCACATAGCCTGGAGAAGCATATCCTGCCAAAACCGATGGCTCCGCCGAACACTCTAAGATTAAATCAGGTTGCAGCACTACTGGATCTAAATCTTCTCTATTTCTAATATCACCATGAATAAATTTAATACCTGCTTGCTTTAGCCGAGGTAAATTTAACTCTGAACCCCGACGTTTCAAGTTATCTAAAGCCGTAATTTGCCAGTCAGGATAGCCTTGCGCTAATCCTAAACCGAGGGAACTTCCTACAAAACCTGCTCCTCCTGTAATTAAAATCTTTCTACTCATCTTTTTGATATTATTGAGGGTTAGCTTGCAAATCTTTAGGTTGAAAATATATGTAATTTTTAATCCATTTTGGCAAAGTTAAGATTAGCGTATAAACAAAGAAAAGAAACAGGAGCCAATTGATTAGTTCACCAAAGTAATAGACTTTGATAAATTTAAAACTACCTCGGCCTAACCAAACAGTTAAACTAATCCCAATTAAGGCCGACATAGAAAGGATAGAAATTTGATTTTTACTCTTAATCCAAGCTAAAAGCTGAGGAATAGTAAATAATAAAAATATCAACCTATAGTCCCAATTATTACCTATTAAATAACTTCCCAAGTATATGCTTGCACCTATCCGGAAACTGTCAATGTACTTAAGATTAAATTGAACGATATCTTGAGATGAAGCTTGTTTATTACTTACCCTTGCTCCTAAATAAGCTATCAAAAATACAAGTACTATAATCAGGAAAAAGACTATTCTTTTAAGAAGATTAGCAACATGATAATTTAATAAAGCTGGAAAATATTTGGTTAATTTATTAAAGGCGATATCCAAGATAACCATACCTCCATAACTCAAATATGTTGCTCTAGGAGTAGCATGGCTAACCAAATTTAGACTTTCAAACTCAGATATAACATAAATCCCAAAAGCGATTAATATAGCCAAAGAAATAAAAGTAAAAGTCCGCTTTTTTTCTTTAAGACAAGTAAGCAAAGCAAAGATTGGGTAAAGCTTGACAATAGCGGCAAATAGTACCAAAATATAAGAAAATGCTCTTAAAATTATACTTCTACTCTTCAGGATTAGTAATGAAACAGCTAAGAGCGTGAAAATAATTAGATCGTTATTACCACGTTCTACTGCTAGCATTACCGAAGGAGAACATAAAATTAGTGCATAGATTAAGGCTTCAATATAGTTCAAACGTTCGATAATAACTAAGGTAAAGATAAAGAATAGTAATCCGCAAAGAATTCCCAGAAAAACCGTATGACTTTGATCTAATCCCCAAGATGCAGGGAGTGACCAAATTCGTGGATAGTTTAGCGGGCGCTTCCAAGGATCGCAGGGGTTTTCAATGATGACATCGTAGCCCAATCTGATACATTCAGAGCCAGAAGTAATAACTCGCATATCAGCAAAGGGAGGAAACATTTTAGGAACTAATGGATATATCCAAGGAGAGTTCCACTCATTAGGGTAATTATGAGAAAAAATAGTGCAAAAAAGCGGCAAAAAATATCCCATCAATAGTGCTACTAACAAAAAGCGTCCATCTATTTTCGAGCTTTTAGATAAATGGAAGATAAAATTGCTACAAAACCTGTTAAGGATTCTAATCATCTTTTCTAATTTTTTGGTAAGCTTAAGAGACTGTTCGTAAATTTGATTAGGGATTGTTGCTCCTGCCTCGGCTAAAGCTTGCCGCAGTCGTCGCTGTCCTATGCTGTAGGCCAGCAAACATAGCCCCATAATCATGGCCAAGGCAGCTACTCGTTGAGGTAACTTGACAAAGAGCCGAGAGGTAAAAAAGAGGGGGTCTTTAAGAAATCGAAAGCCTCGCTCACAGGACTGCTGGTTCTTATACTCTTGCAGGAGCGTATCATTTGACCATAGCTCATCATCAAGTAAGTTGGTCGCTAAGACAAACCGTCCTGCTTGGTTTCGCTGTGCTTCAAAGGCTTTGACCACATGGCCAGCACTGACTTCTTCCAGCGGATGTTTTCCCAATAGGCGATTCGTGATTTCGACAATCCCGAGCTCATCTACGATACCTGCAATCAATCCGAGATAGTCGATATCCTGAACATCAATCTTCATAGGTTGGTTCATTGGCTTGAGAGAAAAACTTTCTTAATCTTAGAATAGTGTATCCCTCAGTTAACTTTGAGCCGTAGACTAAATCGCCGAAACCTTTGTTATGTCAGAATTATAAAATTATTTCCTGCTCGTTTAAGTCTAAAATATTGAGGTTGAGAACATGAACATCAGGATTGGCAAATGTTTTAGAGTCAGGATTGAGATCGATTAAGTATTTTTCTCTTGCTTGAATGTGATTGATGAATTCACCATATCCTCCTCCGATATCTAAAACGTCTGCTTCTTTCCCCAGATGCTTTTGCAAGAATTCCTCGATCAATACTTTCCACAAGGCGACTTTAGCTTTTCTCTGTTGATAGTCAAAACGATTAGAGTAAAGCTTTTTTAGGTATTCTTCTTGTCTGAGCGCTCTGTTATCTGCAATCATAATTCTCCTCCTCAGCGAATTTTACTCTGTAGTGCTAGTTGTGGTTGCTTGCGCACGTAGTCTCCTCTAGAAAGATGTTTTTCTAGCCAGATATAAAGCACAATAAACAAGTATCGGCTTCCCATCTCTTTTAACTTTAACTTGGATACTCCCGTAGCGCGATTGCGCCAAGTAATGGGCATGGTTGTGTAGGAATATTGCCGCACGATCGCCTTGAGAGGCATTTCTACCGTTAAGTTAAAGTGATGAGACAACAGGGGAGAAATTCCCTCAATTACTTCTCGGCGGTAGGCTTTAAAAGCATTGGTAGTATCATTGAACTTTAAGCCAAAGAGAACTGAAATGAATAAATTAGCCAAGCGGTTCACCATTAACTTGTGGGTGGGGTAGTCAATAACTTTACCTCCCCTGATAAACCGAGAACCAAACACGCAATCGTAGCCTTCTTGCAGTTTGTAATAGTAATCTACAATATTTTCTGGCGCATCCGAACTATCTGCCATCACGATGGCTACCGCGTCTCCTTGAAAATTCTCTAAACCGCAGCGAATGGCAAAGCCAAAGCCGTTGGGGTAATAGTTGTTAATGTAGCGCACTTTGCCGTTTTGAGCACTTAGTTGCCTTAACAATGCTTCCGTGCGATCGCGGCTGTTGTCATTGACCACCAAAATTTCGTAAGCAATCCTTTCTGCTTCTAGAAGTTGGCTGATAGATTGAACGGTGGTTACAATGCAACCTTCTTCGTTGTGAGCCGGAATCACGATGGAGAAAACCTTAATCCTTTTGGATGTTTCCGCTCGTGGTGGTTCTGGTAAAGAACAGCTATGTACCAGTGCCGGAGCCAATCCCTCTGGGTAATAGATTTCTGAGGAAAAATCTGCTTGTCGCCGAGCATGAGAACGTTGCACCGGAGTTTTAAAGACCAAGCGATCGCTAATTACATAGTTAAGGGTGGCGCTGATTAATACGCCGACTAAGGTATTAAGGACGTAATTAATCCCCCACCAATCCAAGAGGGGAAAGACCAAGAAGATACGAGCCACCACAGCAGCTCCCGCAGAAACATGGTAGAGGGGAAGTTGTCGCCAGAAAACTTCTCTAAATGTCCAACTGCCCCCCGGCCAAACCCAAATCCGATAGACAAAGAAACTAAATAAAAGTGAAAGCTCGATTGATAGTACATTAGAGATATTGCGTAAAAAAGGCGTATTAAATCCCAGCCACTCAATCAGGCAAAACATGAGTAGCACGTTAAGTAACGCTGCTAAGCCCCCCCCTACGAGAAACTTAAAAATTTTTGGCCGAAATAGCTTTTTTAGCTGAATCATTATCTTATCGCTGTAGTTGTAATATTTGAGTCTGATTTTAGCTCCATCGACTCACATTTTCGCTAAAAATCTCTTTCAAGATATCTGTAACTGTATAGGTTAGCTCCCAATTAGGATAGTGACTCTTGAATTTCCCGACGTCACTAATCCACCAGATATGATCGCCAATGCGATTCGTTTCACCATAGCTCCAGTTGAGCTTTTTCTCCGCAATAGCTTCACATTGCTCAATGGCTTCTAACATCGAGCAATTACTAAAACGGCTGCCACCCATGTTATAAACTTCACCGACACGGGGAGTTTGATAAAAATGGTAGAAAGCATTCACTAAGTCATAGCTGTGGATATTGTCACGTACCTGCTTGCCTTTATAGCCGTAGATTTGGTAAGGCTCTCCGGTGATAGTACATTTCATTAAGTAAGATAGAAAGCCATGCAATTTAGTCCCGGAGTGACTTGGCCCAGTTAAACATCCTCCTCGGAAAGAAGCAGTTTTCAGGTTGAAATAGCGGCCATATTCCTGCACCAATACGTCCGCTGCTACCTTGGAAGCTCCAAACAAAGAGTGCTTGCTGTTATCGATGCTCATTGTTTCGTTAATTCCCCGGTAGTAGGGATGGGCTTCCTCAACTTCCCAGCGCAATTCTTGCTCTACTAGCGGTAAGCGATTGGGAGTATCTCCATAAACTTTGTTGGTCGAGCAAAAAATAAAGACCGCCTCCGGACAATGTTGGCGGGTGTTTTCCAGTAAGACCAGAGTGCCATTGGCATTGACAGTAAAGTCAGTGTAGGGAGCTTTAGCTGCCCAATCGTGGGAGGGTTGAGCGGCTGTATGAATAATCAAGCTAATATCTTGGTTATAGGTTTTAAAGATTTGGGAAATTGCTTCATGGTCGCGAATGTCAACATTATGGTGAATGTACTTATCTCCATAATCCTCTAGCAGGCGATCGCGATTCCATTCGGTAGAGGCATCTTCGCCAAAGAAAAAGGAGCGCATGTTGTTGTCAATGCCGACAACGGTAAAGCCGCGCTCGCCAAAAAAGCGAACTGATTCGGAACCAATTAATCCAGCTGAGCCTGTCACTAAAATAACTTTCATAGTTGATTTTTTTTCTTAAATTATTAAATGAAAACATAGTTGTGCAGAAAAGTCTTTCTCTCAAGGGGGTAAAGTTTGCCTCGGCAATGCTATCAGGGCAAACGCATCTAAATTTTATTTAGCCAAGAATAGAAATGATAAAGTGAAAAAGTTGGCTTGAGAGTTTGAGAAACCGAATCATAGGCAAGAATGATATTAAGACCCAAAATAACTTTGATTGACCACTTTACCAATTTAACTGACCCAAGAGTAGATCGGACCTTATGAACATAAACTAATAGATATTGTCGTAATTTCTGTCTGTGCTGTCATTTGTGGAGCGGACACTTGGGTGGGAATAGAAAAGAGCTGGAAAGGCTAAATATAAATGGTTAAAGCAGTTTTTGGAGTTAACCAATGGAATTATTTTTGGTGATCTTTGAAGGGTATTCCCTTCAAGGCAGAGGGCAGGAGGCAGGAGGCAGAAGGGTAAGAAGACATCATTTGACTTGTGACCAAGTCCTGTTTACGGATTCTGTGGGTCAACTTAATCAATAAGGAATTGCAATGCCTTCAGCAGGAGGTGGCAGAAGTAGGAAGACAAGGGGAATTAAGCTTTTCCCCTTTTTCCTTATCCCTTCCTTCTGCCCTCTGCCCTCTGCCTCCTGCCTTAACCATCACCAAAAGTGAGAAAGATCCTGAGAATTTTGCTTTGTTGCGTCATATTGCACTTAATCTCCAATCTCTACGAAAAGACTGCCGCAATGGGTATTCAAAACAAGCGTCTTCAAGCCGCTTGGGATAACAATTATCTAGTTCGAGTTTTGGGAATTTAATTTCTTACTGTTTGATAGTGAGCTAGCGATCGCCTTTGACTGATAGCGATCGCCTTTGACTGATAGCGATCGCCTTTGACTGATAGCGATCGCCTTTGACTGATAGCGATCGCCTTTTTGACTGATAGCGATCGCCTTTTTGACTGATAGCGATCACCATAAGCTTTAAAATTCTTTTAGCCTATGTTTTTTGGTTTTAAGATGCGTTTGCCCTGGCAATGCTATAGGAATTTCAGGATCTGCATAATAAATAATGTTATGCTAGTAATTTATCAAGACGAGAATGTTGAATGATTGCAGACCATTTATTGAGCGCATCTTTTCGCCAAAGATATATGGTCATATGGCTGAAGTAAACTAAGAGAAAAGAAACCAATTTAAAAAGATTTGGAAATATATATTTATATCGTTTAACCCCGACATAAAGCCGAGCAGCCTCTACGTAAATATCATAATTTGTCAAACCATTTAAGTTATTTGTCTTTAGTGTTCCACTTTCGAAGGCAGTATTAAGAACTTTAAGCTCAGGACAATACACAATCCTATAACCCTGTTTCAAGGCTCGAAGACAAAGTTCAGCATCTTCATAACCAAAAAAAATATTTTCGTCCCACTGTTCTTCTTCAAAAAATGTTCTGGGGAATATAGCCGCATGGATAGCGACAGTTTCAAAAACATCGCTAGTATTAGTAAAGTATCCTCGAAAGGTGAGTTTGCCAGGACGCATTTCATGACCATCTAGAGATTGACTTAAGCCTGAAAGGATGGTGCGATTTCTTTTCTCTAAACTCACTTGCTTGTACCAATCTAAAGCACGACTAATGAAATCTGGTTCTACACAAATATCATCATCAATGAAGGCTATTAAATCAGTTTCTGAGTTTGGAATAGCATTGACGGCATTATTGCGGTTGGCACAGACACCAGCTTGAGGTCCTGTAATGTAGGTTGTTCTGAGATACTGTTCAACAATTTGACGGTTTTGCTGTTGTACTTCCTTATTTGGTGAATCGTCAGAAACAACGACGGAATGGGGTTTGACAGTAGAATTCCAAAGTGCGCCAAGACAAGCATCCAATTCCTGCGTCCGATTCCTGGTGGTAATGCAAGCTGATAATCGCATATATTTCTGCTCCATGAAAAACTAAGATGACAAACTTGACTAGAGGTTTTTCCAGAATCTCTAGTAACTTGATGCTGGCTACTTTTTCGAATTCAGAACTGCTGAATACTTATAGCGATAGATATTATCTATCGCTATAGATGTTATTCTTGATTTAACTCTATTAATGAAGCTCCTTTTTAAGGGTGCTTGTGGATAAAGCGTGACAGGTTGTGCTGCTTTTTGATTCATGTTTGAAGATTTTAATAAGTTAGCTATCATAAAAAAGAAGCTATGTTTATTTAAGTATTTATGCTTGGCTCTGATAATACTACTTTTATGTCTAGCATAATGTTCAGCATCAAAGATTGTCTCTTTGATAACTTTCAAAGAATAGTCAATATTATTAATATCAATTGTAATCAATGAATCCAAATTGAAGTAATTTTCGATATTAGGACAACCAAAATAAAAAGGAAATGTTTCTGCTAAAAAACAATCGGCGAGTTTTTCAGTCATATAATCTTTGCACAATGTGTTTTCAATAACAACTGAATATTTATAAGGTGCTAAAACATCCCATTTGTCATCAAAGTTTCTAATTCCTCGTCCATAAACATCCACTACATCTCCGAGGCTCTCTTTCAGTTTCACTGCAAATTTGTAACGTTTTCTATGACCTTCTGTAAGCAATTTGTCAGATGTAATAATCGACAGCAGCTTGGTTTTTTGTATTGATAGATTGGACTTGAGTTCATCATAAGTTTTGTACACAAACCAGGGCTGTCCCTGCTGCAAATAGATAACGTTATGATGCTTAATTTCCCTTTGACAAGTGACAACCATAGAAAATTGTTTCAAGAAATCAGGGTCATAGGTCAGGAGATTAGAAGGCTCCGCAGTAACGAAAATTAAATGATTGGGAGGACAAATGGTTGTTTCTGGATTTAACAAACCGCCCCAGACCACCCAATAATCACATTCTTCAACCTTACGATCAGGGAAAAATTTATAGTCCCCAATGATGCCAGAAGAGTTTGGAGTGTGTTCCAGAACATTCCAAGAACCACCATATAAGGTTGTTAATTTAACTTTAAGCATGTTATTTTCACTTGAATTAGAGTCTTGAAGAACCTAGCCCGAGTGTTTCAAGCCACAGCTTGAAAACCGTTTTGAGTTTTGAAGGAAGGCTTGATACCCAGGGATTTTGCCAGGCCAGTCGACTGAGATGAATTAAGTTTTTGTCATAACCTAATTTGTATCTCAGCAACTGATAGGGCCAGTGATCGATGAGACTAACTTCTGTATTCACGCCGAAATCTCTCAAAGTACTATTGAGAACTTTTACCCGGACTTCATGGTGTTGTAGAGACCGCTTTTCTATGTCACTCGAATTACTCCAATTATTATTATCATGAAAACGTAGCAGAGATAGTACGCGATCGATGCCGACTACTTCCCCGAAAAAAGGAGCTAAATCGGCTAGGTAAGCATCGGCAGAAACACGATATTCTGCCTCTGGAATATTCATTACTTTGCTAAGAAATACCCGACTAAAGCTGAGTGCTGTTGAGGGAGGCCAAGGCCACCAACTTCCCGTTCTGGCAACCTGACTAGAGATATCTCCTCTAACTACTTTGTAAGGTGGCCAAGGTGGACTAATGGATTTACCAGCTCGATCGATATTTTGGACTTTGTGGTAGATAATCGAAGTATTTGGATAGTCACTGATAGCTTTAACGACCTCTTTAACCTTATTAGGTAACCAGAGGTCATCTCCATCCAAAGAACAAATAATTTCTCCTTGACTGATGGCAAATCCTGCATTGATTGCCGAAGCTTGTCCGCCGTTCTCTTTAAAGACTGGGATAATTCTGTCTTGGTAACTGCCAAGCAAATCTTGTGAATCATCTGTAGAACCGTCGTCCACCACAATGATTTCTATAGGGGAATAGGTCTGATTCAGGGCACTATCTATTGACTTTTTTAAAAAGCGACCGCAGTTGTAATTGGTAATTAAGACGCTCACTAGCGGTCGAGCGGTATTCATAAGAAAACTGTCTCTATAATTTTTGCTCGTATGCCTCTAATTATTTAATAAGTTCATAAATCAGCGAATGAGGAATTACGCTCTTAATTAAAAACCGAGCCAGAAATTTAACTCGTTCCCATGGGTTATAGAACGGCCACCCTAAGATAAGACCTGATATTGCTCTTAGCTCTTGGAAATCCAATTTTTCCTGAGCAAAGTATCGAGTACGTCGATAGTCAAGGTGACGGGACAAACTCACTCTTTCTGGATAAGCGATACATTCTAAAAAATTGTTCAGCGATCGGTTTGAGCTCTCAAGTGCTGTTAACTTTCTTGCCGTATTTTCTTCTGTAGTTTTTCCTTTATTCGCGCTTAATTGGAAGTTCGCCCCATGATCGCGGTAACTCCCTAACACAATATTAATTGCTTGAATCTGACCCAAGAATGCGGTACAAGGAAGGAGACAACCATCCATAAAAACCACAAACCACGTAGGAGGGTCCATCGCTAATACGATTGGCAATATTTTTTCTAATACGCTCCGTCGGAAGGTGAGTCCAGAGGTGGGAGGGTAATGCCACGCACAACCTGTATCTATAATCAATCGCGCTAGATCTCCGCTGGGAAGTGGTCTGTTAGAAGCACTTTGGATGAGGTTTCCGTCTCCATCGATCGCTTCCAACGGGTGCATGACACCCATAACGCTTGGCTCGCTAAATGCCGCTACAACCCGCTCCAACTTGTTAGGCTTCCAAACATCATCTGAATCCAAAAACGCAATTATCTCTCCGCTTGAATTCTCAAATCCCGTTTTCACCGAGCCGCCATGTCCTCCTGAGTTAGTCTGGTGGAAGACCGCCTTGATTTTATCGGGAAATTTCTCTTGAAACTGAGTAATCACCTGACGGCTGTCATCCTTAGAACAGTCATCAACAATGACGAGCTCAGTATCTGGATAGGTTTGTGCCAAAGCTGAATTAATTGCTGCTGGCAGATACCGAGCATGATTATAGCTAGCCATAATGATGGATACTTTCATGGGCTAATCGCTCCTTTGTGTATTCGCAAGTCTCTAAACCAGCGTTTCAACTGCCGCCAAGAAGGACCCATAGGAGAGCGCCCAAACGCTATCTGCAACGTCTGCAACTGTTTAGACAGCCTGACGAGTGGCGACTCTCCATAATAAACCCACTTATTGGGTACTGGTTCCGCGTCAGAATATCCTGCATTCATGTAGCGCTTAATATCCCGACGAGCTAGGTACTTTTCCCGTGTTTTCTTCAGGCGTTCTTCATGAGTATTGGTATGAAATACTGTCCAGTTAGGGTCTTCTATTTTAGTCAACGTATACATATTATGACGCTGCATATAAGTCTGCCATGCAACCTCAATTAAATGTCTACGTAGATCTGTTGACTCAATTGGGTTCTGCCCCTTAAATCCGGAAAGAATATAAGCACCCGCCAATTCATGTACAGATGTCATAAATGTACTACGCTTCATGAGGGCGAAGTTAAGGCTACACTTATGGCTAAAATACCATCCTGGCCAAGCATCGTGGTGTTTTGACGGAATGTTGTGGGAGCCACCAACTGCAAAAACATCGTCCCGATCTAAATAACTAATTGCTTCATCTATCCAGTTATCGTGCCCTTTTCTATAGGGCAATGTATCAACCTTAAAAAATAACAGATAAGGCTTGCTGGCGATCGCTCCTTGTGTATAGTCCCCGATGTAACATGTTTCCTTTCCCAGGGCATTATCTTCATGATTTGACTGAATGACTTGCAGTTTATCAATTAAACCCTCTTGAAATAATTTCCAGTAGACTGCGTGAGTTTCCAGATCACTTCCACAGTCAACAACCACAACTTCCCCGGGTTTACCACCCAAAAACTGAAACCAATCCTGAAGAATATCAGCGAATACCACAGCCTCTCCAAAATTAGCTGTCACCATTGATACTTCACTTAATTTTTTAGGCTGATTGCTCATCATTTAACCACCTCAATGTAAACTCTTCAAAATAAGAACCGATGTAGGTGAACAAACACCGCAGGGCGTAACCAAATTGTTTTATAGCTCCGAGGCGCCCTTGAAGAAGAAAAGTTTTACTCCAGTGTAGGCTATTGGTAAATTCAGAAAACTCGTAATTTCGGTAAGCTTGTGCCGCATATTTTTTCCGTTCTAGTGAATTTCTTGGTGAATACAACTGTTTCCGAAAAACCGTTCTGAGCCCTTGACGCATCTTCTTTCCATCAGAAGATGCACTTTGGTGTCCAATACGATAATATGCAATAGTTTCATTGACAAACTCAAAATTCCCGTATGTACTTAGGCGCAGAAATAAGTCCCAGTCTTCCGCATGACTTATATTTACGTCAAATCCTCCAGTTTTTTCATAATAGCTACGCCGAATTAAAGCCGTTGATGGTAAAATGAAAGCATTTACGAGGAGCGTCTCAAAGCTAGTCTTCGCATCTAAAGGTAATAGAGTTTTATGACCATTTATTAACACATAACGCTGCCGACAAAATTCTTGATTTCGCCAATGATCGACACAATTACCGTAATCATTAATATTTTGAAATAAACTGTATGCACCGACAGCTAATGGGTTTTTATCAAGAGTGTTTACGAGAGTCTCAAGCATAAGTGGAGTCCAAGCATCATCGCTGTCGAGAAATGCAACGTATTCGCTTTGTGAAACGATGGCTGCGTAACCACTTCGTCGTGCACTTGAAACCCCCCTATTTTGTTGTGAAATATATTGAATTCGTTGATCAAACTCCACGAAACGCTCAGCAATCATTTCAGTGTCATCAATAGAGCCATCATTTACAACGAACAACTCCCAATCATGTAGTGTTTGGCTCAAAACACTCTCGATAGCCTTTGCCAAGTATTTTTCAGCATTATAAGCTGGAATAATAATTGATACAATCGGTTTGTTCATTTTACAAATCCTTAAATTTTGCCACAGTAGATAAAATGTGTTGTTCAAATTACGATTCAGTATCTTGCCGCAGTTTCATTGGCAGTTAAAAGTATTTTAAGTTATTGGTGTCTCGTTGCCTTGTAGTTTTAGATAGAACTCACTTCTAAGACGTTTTATCTTGCCCACAAGCTTAAGCAAGTTCCAGTGCCAAAAGGTGAATCTCCATGCTGA
>JAAUYA010095967.1_pt1 | contig 15967 bp, 15 predicted proteins | sample 7278161 | NCBI WGS metagenome assembly JAAUYA01 (sample SAMN14350120, study PRJNA611818) | marine sediment metagenome | isolation source: surface marine sediment (3m) | place: French Polynesia: Moorea | collected 2018-08
CACTTCAGTTGCGAGTGCCTACGATTTAGATGCCCTACCAGAATATAATGCGGATAACCCACAAACTTACGAATTTTCAGGCAAGAGAATTAAACGAGGTTTGTATCGTACCCTCGAGGGAAAATTAGTCAATGCTGACCTTGTCGGGGCTGTCAATATTGGACGGAAAAGTAAAGCCAATCTCTTTGAAAAGAGAGAGGTAATAGTGGGGCTTTTGGACGCTCCTCAAAGATGCTTTGTATCTTAGAAAGAATCCCCATCGCCTTGCGTTGGGGTAGTTCAAGCCTAAAATGCTAATCAACTAATCTCCAGGCAATGAACCAAACATCACAACAACGCTGGCAATTTTGGATAGATAGAGGGGGTACTTTTACTGATATTGTCGCCCTTACTCCCAGTGGTGAAATCATTATCCATAAGCTGCTTTCAGAAAACCCGGAACGTTACCAAGATGCAGCCATACAAGGTATTAGGGAAGTAATAGGAATTGAGCCCAATCAACCTCTTCCTACCGAGGCAATTGAAGCGGTAAAAATGGGAACAACTGTGGCTACTAATGCCCTGTTGGAAAGGAAGGGAGAAAGAGTTGTTTTAGTCATTACCAAAGGGTTTGGAGATGCACTACGGATTGGTTATCAAAATCGTCCGCATATCTTTGCCCGTGAGATTATCTTACCGGAAATGCTCTATGAGCAAGTCATTGAAGTAGAAGAGCGTTATGATGCCCAGGGACATGAATTAATTCCGGTAAACTTGTTACGGGTAGAAAAGGATTTACAACTAGCCTACAATGCAGGTATTCGCAGTTGTGCGATCATTTTGCTTCATGGCTATCGCTATCCCCAACATGAGCAACAAATAGAAGCGATCGCCTCCCAAATTGGTTTTAGCCAAATTTCGGTATCCCATCAAGTCAGTCCTTTGATGAAATTAGTTAGTAGGGGCGATACTACCGTAGTTGATGCTTATTTATCACCTATTTTACGCCGTTACGTCAATCAAGTCGCCTCTCAAATATCAGGGTATCAAACAAGAGAAATTAACCCCCAACCATCAACTAAATTAATGTTCATGCAGTCCAATGGCGGATTAGCAGATGCCAATTCATTCCAAGGTAAGGATAGCATTGTTTCTGGGCCGGCAGGAGGAGTTGTTGGTGCTGTCAAAACTTCTCAATTAGCTGGTTTTGAGAAAATTATCAGCTTTGATATGGGGGGAACATCCACCGATGTTGCCCATTTTGCCGGAGAATACGAGCGCAGTTGGGAAACAGAAATTGCCGGGGTAAGGTTTCGCACGCCGATGATGTCTATTTATACTGTTGCTGCTGGTGGTGGCTCCATCTGTCAATTTGATGGCAGTCGCTATCGAGTTGGTCCCGAATCTGCGGGTGCCAATCCTGGACCTGCTGCTTATGGTAGAGGTGGACCAATTACAGTTACAGATTGTAATGTGATGGTAGGAAAATTGCAAGGGGAATTTTTTCCGCAGGTGTTTGGTAAAAATGGCAATTCTCCTTTAGATGTGGAGATAGTTAAGCAAAAATTTGCCCAATTAAGGGAAGCAATAGCTGATGGGCGTAGTAGCGAAGAAATTGCCTCTGGTTTTTTGGCGATCGCCGTCGAAAAAATGGCCAATGCCATCAAAAAAATTTCTCTCCAAAGAGGTTATGATGTCTCAGAATATACTTTATGTTGCTTTGGCAGTGCGGGAGGACAACACGCCTGTTTAATTGCCGATGCTTTAGGCATTAAACAAATTGTTATTCATCCCTATGCAGGAGTTTTATCTGCCTATGGTATTGGTTTAGCAGAAATAAGAATACTTAAACAAAAAGCAGTTGAAGCTTACTTAAATTCTGATTTAATCCCTCAACTAGAATCAATTTTTAGTGAATTAGCATACCAATGTAAGCAAGAATTACGACCACAGCAAACAGAACATTTAGGCGAGCCGACTTTGGTTAATAAAGCTTATCTTAAATATGAAGGAACAGACTTTAGTTTAATTGTTGATTTTACTAATGTTGCTGCTATGATTCAGCAATTTGAACAATTACATCAGCAACGTTATGGTTTTATTCTCCCAGACAAAAAACTGATCGTCGAACAAGTATCTGTAGAATTAATTTCTCCTACTTATACCGGAGAAGAAATGAGAGTTAAAAGGAAGACTAAACAACCACCGCAACCAGTGACAAATATTCCACTGTACACCAATCATCATTGGTATGATACCCCCATTTTTAAGCGTCAACAATTGCAACCGGGAGATATTATTTCTAGTCCTGCTTTAGTTATCGAACCAACCGGAACTAATGTAATTGAACCAGGTTGGCAAGCAGAAATTGATGCTCTAAAAAACTTAATTTTAACTCGCACCAATAACCATCAACCATCAACCATCAACCATCAACCATCAACCATCAAAAAAGATCCTGTCTTATTAGAAATATTTAATAATTTATACAGATTTATTGCTGAACAAATGGGGACTACGCTACAAAATACTAGTTATTCAGTCAATATTAAAGAGAGATTAGATTTTTCTTGTGCTATCTTCGATCAAGAAGGTCACTTAGTAGCCAATGCTCCTCATATTCCGGTACATTTAGGTTCTATGAGTGAGAGTGTTGCCAGTTTAATTAAAGCTAAGGTTAAACAGCTACAACCAGGGGATGTTTATATGTTAAATAATCCCTATAATGGTGGCACTCATTTGCCTGATGTGACGGTGATTACCCCCGTATTTATTAACAATTATTCTCAACCTGTTTTCTACGTAGGCTCCAGGGGACATCATGCAGATATAGGGGGAATTACTCCCGGTTCTATGCCTCCAGACAGTAAAAATATTGCAGAAGAAGGAGTATTAATTGATAATTTTCAGTTGGTTAAACAAGGTCAATTTAGAGAAAAGGAGTTACAAGAATTACTAACTAATACCACCTATCCTGTGAGAAATTATCATCAAAATTTAGTCGATCTACAAGCCCAAATTGCTGCTAATGAAAAGGGAGTACAAGAGTTAAACCGCATGGTAGAACACTATGGTTTAGAGACAGTCAAAGCCTACATGAGATATGTGCAAGAAAATGCAGAAGAATGTGTCAGAAGAGTAATAGATGTGCTCAAAAATGGTAGTTTCACTTGTGCATTAGACAACGGTGCCCAGATTAAAGTTACTATTACTATTAACCAAACAAATCGTAGTGCAACTATCGATTTTACTGGCACATCAGAGCAACTAGATAATAATTTTAATGCTCCCACAGCAGTATGTAAAGCAGCAGTTATATATGTATTTCGTAGTCTAGTGGATGATGATATTCCCCTAAATGCGGGCTGTCTCAAACCATTAGAAATTATTATTCCTGAAGGGTGTATGTTAAACCCCACTGCTCCGGCACCTGTAGTAGCAGGAAATGTGGAAACTTCCCAAAATATTACTGATTGTCTTTATGGTGCTTTAGGAGTCATGGCTGCATCTCAGGGAACGATGAATAATCTTACTTTTGGCAATGAAAAATATCAATATTATGAGACAATTTGCGGCGGCTCTGGTGCTGGTGCTAACTATCATGGTACAGATGCAGTTCACACCAACATGACTAACTCCCGTTTGACTGATCCAGAGGTATTAGAATGGCGTTTTCCGATCATTTTAGAGAGTTTTTCTATTCGGGCGAATAGTGGTGGAAAAGGGCTTTACAATGGAGGTAATGGAGTTATTCGTCGCCTTCGTTTTTTAGAGCCCATGACAGCGGCAATTTTATCTAGTCGGAGAGTTATTTCTCCCTTTGGCTTAAATGGTGGAGAAGCGGGAAAAGTCGGTAAAAATTATGTAGAAAGAAAGGATGGAAAAAGAGAAGAATTAGCTTCTACTGCGGTGGTAGAAATGCAGCTTAGAGATGTTTTCGTCGTCGAAACTCCTGGCGGTGGTGGTTATGGGATTAAATAAATCAAGTTGCTAGTTCTACCTCACCGTTCGCCCATATTGATCTGAGGAGCGTAATATTGTTAAGGACAGAATCAAGTTTACAAACTTTGACCAAAATGCGATCGCTAACTTGTAATTGTTCAAATCGGCGATCACTGAAGGCATATCTTCTGTTTTCAGTCCCAAACAGTCTTAAGGTCAGAATAGTTTCTTAATACATCATCTCTTGTAATCAATACGGATTGATAATATCGAGGTTATGCCTTATATAATTTGGGCAAGTATGAAGAAGCGATCGCCTCCTATGAACGCGCCTTGGAAATTCAACCCGATAACGATCAAGCTTGGTACAACCGAGGGTATGTCCTAAAGAAATTGGGCTGGTATGAAGAAGCGATTGCCTCCTACAATCGTGCTCTAGAAATTAAACCTGATGATGTTGATGCTTGGTACAACCGAGGGTATGCCCTAGAGAAATTGGGCAGGGGGAAAGAAGCGCTCTCCTCTTATGACCAAGCCCTTAAAATCAAACCTGACTATCAATTAGCAATTGATTCCCGTCAAGATTTATTGAACAGATTAGGAAGGTAATTCACTAGCTCAGTTATCCACTGAGTTGATCTTTATGTGGCAGTATCTGATCGCCAAGCTGTATTGTGAGTTTTTTAGCGATCGCTAACTTTTGTAGTTACTACCAGAAGACTCATGACGCTAAAGCGGAAGATAGTGAATCTGCCCTTCCAATTCACCTTCTAAACTACAATCTACAACAATCAGAATATCCTCTATTTTCACTTGTCCTAGGATTAGGCGTTGTTGAGAAGCCCAAATCACTTAAAGTTTTGGACAGACCGGATTTACCAATCCACAACAATGCTCCTTGGCAAGATATTCGCGAATTTGTCACGAAACGAAAAATCAGTGGCAGCACTCGAAGTGATGAGGGGCGAAAATGCCGGGACACTTTTGCCAGTTTGAAGAAGACAGTAACGCAAGCTAGGAGTTTCTTGCTGGGAATACCTCACCGACCGAGTGTTTGGCAAAAAGGTGATTCCGCTTTTGGGGGAACTGATTGCCCAAAAAGCGGGAAGCCTGGGCACGCTCGCCGATATTATTTCTCTGTCTTTAGCCTGAGGAATCCCAGCGAGCGCACCCAGACTTATTGAGAAGATACCTAATAATTGTAATAATAGCCACCAATGTAAATGCTTTTTTCGACACCAATGACGGCGAAGTGCGGGTTAACTCTGCGAGCATCAGTGTCCATCCTTTGTGGAACGGTAATGTGTTCGATGGTGCTGATATAGCTATAATTAAAACGAATAATATAATATCAACCTTTGTTCCAATCTATGAACTCTATCGAAAGTCTGATGAGTTAGGTCAGATTTCTGTCAAGGTAGGTTACGGTCGTTCTGGTAGCGGGAGTACAGGGGTTACCGAGAACTCTGGAATTAAGCGGAAAGGGAAGAATAGTTACGATATCGACGGTAGATTATTTTCCAATGTCAATGATGACGGCGTCCTGATGCAAGACTTCGATAATGGTCTAACCGAGTAGTATTAAGTTTTTAGCTAGGATTTAGGTATATTTTTAGAAAGAGACCCGCCATATGAATTTCAAGGTAATTAGTCTAAATAAGAAAGAACAAAAAGCATTTCTATTTATTTTTTTTATTTCTTTACTATGTTTATCTTCTTTGTTACAGTCTAATCAATTATATCTAGATGACTTCGTTCGAGTTATGAAAGGAACAGGTGGTTGGGAAGTAAATGGAAGACCAATAGCATCTTTTGTAAGTGTACTCCTTCAATTAGGAGAACCACTAACTGATATTTCCCCACTACCACAAATTATATGTGTTGCTTTATATGCTTTAGGAATAATTTATCTTGCTAGAATATTTAAAATTGATAATTCATTATTATTAATCTTAAGTGGTATCATTTTTGTAATTAACCCCTATAATCTTTCCCTTTATTCTTTTATTTTTGATTCATTCCCTATGGGATTAGGAGTTTTCTGTTCTATAGTATCTTTTTGTTCTGCTAAGATAGGAATAGAAAAAATAAAACATAGAAAATATTCAGCTTTAGCTTTTGTATCTAGTATTTTTCTCTTAATAATCTCTCTTTGTTTATATCAGCCAATATCTTCATTTTATTTAGCTAGCTTTATTTTTTATTTATTAATTAAGTTATGTAGAGACATAAATCTTAAAGAGTCTTTAAATTGTTTTCTGATTTACTTAAATATTTTAGTATTATCTTTTCTAGCTTATATTCCCATTAAAAATCACTACATTGAAGGAAGATATACATTAACTCATTCAAAAATCCCATCCTTAAATCAAATTCCAGAAACAATTACTAAAAATATAATTCAATCTTGGAATCAAATAATTTGGGGTTTGCAAAATAGTATAATATTATTTTTAATCATAGGACTATTAGTTCTAGTAGCTGTTAATATTATTTTTCAAATCATTAGAAATAACTTCAAGCAAAAAAAATATTTTCCTTATTTAATTACAAGTTTATCTTTAGGAATATTTTACTATTTTATTTTAGTTTGTTCCTTTATTTTTCCTAGTTTAATTCTCAGCCAACCTGTTTGGACGGCAAGAATTTTTACAGGTTTTACGGCAATAGTTGGTATTGGGTGTCTATTTTTAGCTCATTTTTGGTCAGCTTCTAAATTTTCACTGTTAAAATATATCCTAATTTCTTATCTATGTTTGATTGTTTTATCTTTTACAAATTTAAGTTTAACTTATGGTAATGTAATACATCATCAAAATGTTTATGAACAAAGAATTGGAACTTTAATAATTGCTGATATTGAACAAGCTAGTAACAAATTATCTCTCCCTTTAGATAAACCAAAGATTAGCTTCGCTAATACAGAACAAATAAGAGTTATCAGAAGGAATATATTAAATTTAAAAGCATTAGAAAAATACCCTGTTTTATCCTTAATAGCTTATCAATATTTTACGGCAAATAATTTTGGAATTAATAAGCTTAAAACTTTTGGAATAAATTTTGAAAAACATTCAAATAAAAATTTTATCTCTGAAAAGAGAGGATATTATATCCCTAGTAATAAACCAATTGTTATTCGCCAACTTTATGATATTCATCTGGAAAATGACGATACATTTGTTATTATCTTTAAGGAATAATAAACTTGAAGATAAGATTCACGAAAAATCATGCTATATCTTGCTACAAACTTCTGTCTTATATATCGTTATAGAAAGTTTCTATATTCTATTCCATCCCCAAAGTGGTCTTGATATGATCGAGATTGATTTCCGCTTGCCACCTGAGTCCATAGAGTTCTGCTAGTTTCGCTTTGGGATAGACTTTCGGGTCAAGCAAGGTGGTCACCACCGTGACGGATTTAGTTCGCCATCCTGGTCGCTCAACACAGAAGTGTACCTCTCGCACTTGAAGAGTTAGGGGTAGAGCTTCAAATTCTGACTTGTCCATAGCTTTAGGGCAACGCTTCGGACGGGTCCAAGTAACAAGATGGTCGTTTTTACCCAGCCGCTTTCCCTTTTTCAAATCACAAGACACGATTCTGATTATGGATTTAAGAAGCTGATCGACTACAATAATCGGCTGTTTATTCCTTTGAAAACTGCTTTTTCGGGCTATAGTAATTCTATTCCTGCTGATGACTGAAATGCGATCGCTAAGTTGTAATGGTTCAAAAAGGCGATCGCCTGAGGCTCTGCTTCGCTATCTTTCCGAATGGAATTCAAGAATATTAGTGGACCGGCTCTCTAGGCTGTTTGAACTTGATTGAGGTAGTTTTGCAACTCCTCCCCTTCAAGAACTTCCTTAATAATAATTTCTTGGGCGATCGCCTCTAATAAATCGCGGTTGTTATTCAAGAGCTCTAAGGCTTCTTGATGTGCCTTTTCCACGATTTCCTGCACTTCCTCATCAATTTCTTTGGCCGTTTGGTCACTTACCATGCGCCGGGGGTTGAGCATACCATCGCCAAGAAAATTATTTTGCTGCCCCCTCTCGTAAGCTAAAGGTCCTAATACCTTACTCATACCATAAGTAGTTACCATCCTTTCTGCTAAATCTGTAGCGCGTTGTAGGTCATTAGCTGCCCCAGTGGTAATACTACCAAAAACAATTTCTTCAGCAGCACGTCCACCTAACATGGTAGCAATCTGATCTCTTAACTCCGACTCTGCCATTAAAAAACGTTCTTCTGTAGGCATCTGCATAGTGTAACCTAGAGCAGCCATTCCCCGAGGTATAATCGAAATCTTAGCCACCTTACTCCCTCCAGGTTTCGCCGCTCCTACCAAAGCATGACCGACTTCATGGTAAGCGACAATCTTCTTCTCTTTGTCAGTCAAAACCCGGCTTTTTTTCTCTAAACCAGCAACTACTCTTTCAATGGCTTCGTTCAAGTCTGGTTGAGTTACTTTTTCACGGTTATTCCTAGCTGCTAGTAATGCAGCTTCATTGACTAGGTTAGCTAAGTCAGCACCGGCAAAACCAGGAGTACGAGTGGCAATTTCTTTGAGATCCACTTCTGGCGCTAATTTAACCTTAGCAGCGTAAATTTCCAAAATTTTCAACCTTCCCGATAAATCGGGGCGATCGACTAGCACTTGGCGATCGAACCTTCCCGGGCGCATAAGAGCAGGATCGAGAGTTTCTGGGCGGTTAGTAGCAGCCAACACAATTACCGTGGCATCTCCTGCCGCGAAACCATCCATTTCCGATAACAACTGGTTGAGGGTTTGTTCTCGTTCATCATTACCACCAATAAATCCAGCACTGGCACGAGATTTACCGATCGCATCTAACTCATCAATGAAAATAATACAGGGGGCTTTTTGCTTGGCTTGTTCAAATAAGTCTCTTACCCTAGCAGCGCCAGCACCGACAAATAACTCTACAAACTCTGAACCGGAAATACTAAAAAAAGGTACTTTAGCTTCTCCCGCTACTGCCTTAGCTAAGAGAGTTTTTCCCGTACCCGGAGGACCAACTAATAAAACTCCTTTGGGAATACGTGCGCCTATGGCTGTATAGCGTTGAGGACTCTTGAGAAATTCGACAATTTCGCTCAATTCTATTTTGGCTTCCTCCACTCCTGCTACATCATCAAAGGTAATTTTGATAGCATCTTCTTCTACGTATACCTTAGCTTTACTTTTAGTGAAAGAAAGTACTCCTGTAGCACCACCACCACTGTTTCTAGCTAGGAAAAATTGCCAGATTAAGACAAAAATGATCGGGGGAATTACCCAACCCAAAATATTCCCTAACCAATTATTACGAGGAGGAGGAGTGGCAGCAAATTCTACGCCTTTGTCTTCGAGACGTTTTGGTAATTCTAGATCGAAAATGGGTGTAGTACGCAATAATTGTCCCTGTTGGTCATATTCGCCCTTGAGTTGATAACGAATTTCTTCTTGTCCTAAGGATACTTTCTCTACTTTGCCATCTTCTACCTGGTCGATGAATAAACTATAGGGTACTTGAGGGATGGGATTACCGAATAGTTGAGGAAAGAAGATGTTAACCAGGAAAAATAGTCCCGCTAGCCAAAGCAGAATATTGCCAATTTGACGAGAGGGTGAAGGTGGTTGATTTTTGATACTCATGGCTGTTGTGTGAGATCTAGTTGAATCTACTTAACTATTGTAAACTTCTATCACCTGGTTTTAAGATTAGTGCGATCGCTCTTCTAATTTTTCCCAGTCTTTTTTGTGCTGAAACAACTACACCGAATCAAAAATGGGACATGGATAAGCTTTAATGATAAGCTAAGGAAAATATCTTCTGTAACTGAAATAGAAATCCATGTATCTTCGCTCCTTACTAATAATTTTAATAGCGACGTTATTTTCGCTAGTTAGTTGCTTAATCGTTCCTCCAGCCGAAGCAGTTACCCCGATTAAACTTTTAGACATTTCCTATAAAGATTGTCCGCCAGAATTAGCTGAAGGAAATGTCACCAGTGGTGGTAATACCAGACCAGCTAATTGTTTCCTGATTACGGGACAAGCCAAAAATACCTCTGGCAGGACAGTTTATGATGCGGATGTGTTTGGCAGAATTTACGATGCCAATAATGAACCAGTACTGCAAAATCGTACCCGAATCGGTTCAATTCCAGAAGTACCAGTGGGTGTGAGTGATTTTGAACTAAGAATTAGTGTTCCTGCTAGTCAACCTACACCTCTTAAACTGAAACAGTTTAAAGCTTCTGGTTTCTCTTCCAAAGTAATACCAACTTTTTAGCAAGAATAGCCCAACTAATGGAAGAGTTAACCAACTGAGTACAAATCATTACCAAAATATGTACTCTTCAACTGGTTTCAATGTAGCTCAATTAAGCAGGCTTGAGGGTGCTAATAACTTGTACGGGCGGGTTTTATGGTTGAATTTTTCTTAACTTAGAGAAATTTTAGCTAAACCCACCCCTAATGACTTTTAAATACAGCACTTTCTCCTTAGAGTAGAGCTTTTCGCTGATTAGACTAAAAAGCCATTCCTCCTAGCAAGCTAGAAAGAAGTGGAGGAATTAAATTAAGCACAAGAATAGCCAAAATGGGTGAAAAATCTATTCCTCCTAAAGGTGGAATAAAAGAACGAAAAAGATTGAGATAGGGATCAGTAATCGGTGCTAAGAAAGAAATAATACGATAAGCCCAATCCACTGTTTGAAACCAACTTAATAGAATCCTCACTATGATTAAGATCAAATAAAGATTAATAAAGTTGACTACCGTGGTGATTAGTAAATAACTAGCATTCATAAATGTTTATCTTTCCTGATTATTTTTCTAGATCATAGATCATATTGTTAATCTTACCTAATATTGTACTGTAGTTAGTCGTAAGTGACTCAACCAACAAAAACAACCATAATCAATAATCAACTAACATGCTTCCCTGAGTTACAATTACCGAAGCTCCACCAACCCTAGTTTCCTTAATTGCTCCATTTTCCTTGTCTGCTGCTACTTTTAATAAACTAGGTCTTCCCATCTCAACTCCTTGCTCAATTATCCATTGCCAACTACCATTAGGTTGATTTTCTCTCATGGCTAAATAAGCAGCAAAAGCTGCAGCTGCTGAGCCTGTGGCTGGATCTTCTTCAATGCCTAATGCGGGAGCAAACATCCGCGATCGCCACTTATTTTCTCCCACGGCACAGAAAAGATATAGTTGGGGTGCCCAAAATGAGCTGAGAATATTTTGCCATGCTGGTTGATTAAGTCTTGCTTTACCTAAAGCTTCTAGGTTACGCACCTGGAGCAATAGAAAAGGTAATCCACAGGAGACAGCTTGAGGTGGGTAATCATCACTTACCAAATCTGTAACTTTCAACCCAACTATTTGGGCTAAATCTGCCATATTGGGAGTGTTATCCTGAAACTCTGGTGCTGAGGGCACTCGTAATTCAGCATAGACTGGTTGATTATCGATCGCCTTGACTTTAACGGGAACTTTTCCTACTCCTTCTTGAAAAATAATCTCGGTTTCTTCTCCCTGTAAAGGAAAAGAACCGATCTTGGTTAGCACAAAAGCAGTACCGACGGTAGGATGTCCGGCAAAAGGGATTTCTCCTGAGGGAGTAAATATGCGCAATCGCCGCTCTATATCAGAGCTTAGGGAAGGAAAGACAAAAACAGTTTCCGAAAAATTAAATTCGGCGGCAATTTGCTGCATAGTAGTCTCATTTAATCCTTCAGCATGAGGAAAAACAGCCAACTGATTACCACAAAAAGGCTTATCTGTAAAAACGTCTGCGGTATAAAATTGATAATTCATCATTGATTGTCGTTTTAATTAATAAAATTAATTTTAAAATCAAAAAATATGCTCGATAAGCAAAAAATTACTATCTTATTTACTACTTTGCTAACACTTCTGGTATGGTTAATCAATCAATCTAAATTTACTAATTTGTCAAATTTTGCACGGGTTATGGCCATGACTCCTCCTTCTTTTCCCAACAATATTGATCCAAGTTTAGTTAATGCTAATAGAAAATTTGCTTTTAAACTATTTTCTCAAATCTTACAACAAGATCCTGACAATAATGTCTTTGTCTCTCCTACTAGTGTGGCGATCGCCCTCAGTTTACTCTACAACGGTGCCAGTGGCAAAACACAACAACAAATGGCAGAGGTGTTAGAATTACAAGGAATGAGTTTAGAAGCTCTTAACTCTAATTATCAAGCTTTACAAGAGATATTAGAAAATCAATCTGAGGTTGAACTATCTATAGCCAATTCTATTTGGTTAAGAGAAGGTTTTCCCTTACAACCACAATTTTTGGAAAATAATCAACAATATTATCAAGCAAAAATAACTGCATTAGATTTCAATCAACCTCAAGCTAAAGATATTATTAATAATTGGGTTAGTCAAGAAACAAAAGGAAAAATCAAAGAGATTATCGAATTTCTTAGTCCACAAGATGTCTTGTTTTTAATTAATGCTATTTATTTTAAAGGTAATTGGACAACAAAATTTGACCAAAATTTAACTCAAGAACAACCTTTTTATCTCAAAAATAAAGAAAGTATTAACCATCCGTTGATGTCTCAAGAAGGTAAATATTTATACTACGAAAATGAACAATTTCAAGCAATTAGCTTACCTTATGGCCAAGAAAAAAAACTAAGTATGTATATATTTTTACCCAAAGAGAATAGTGAATTGACTAAATTTATCGATAACTTAACTCCTGAAAATTGGCAAAATTGGTTGTCTAAAATGCAAAAAAAGAAAGGATTTATTTCTTTACCTAAGTTTAAATTAGAATATGAAATAAAATTAAATAAAACCCTTAAAGCGATAGGGATGACCGATATTTTTAGCCATAAAGCTAATTTTAAAAACATGACTCCTGCTCAAGTATATGTAGATCAAGTAAAACATAAAACTTTTGTAGAAGTCAACGAAGAAGGTACAGAGGCAGCAGCAGTTACTTCTATTGGTATTCGAGCAGTTTCTATTACTATAGACCAACCTTTTCGTATGATTGTTAATCGTCCTTTTTTCTACGTAATTGAGGATAGTCAAACAGGAACAATTCTGTTTATGGGAATAATGTTAAATCCGAGCTAAGGAGCGAAAATTAAATAATATTGATGCAATCGTAGATTTCGCTGAAGATGAACGGCGCTGAAATAAGAGGGGTGCGAATCGCCAAAAGCATTGAAATTGATGATACCGTGGTTCAATTAAAAATTCGGGCTCTGAACATAGTCCATTAGCAACTCGTGAGACAGGCATCCTGCCTGTTGAGAAACCCTTTAATTTAATTCGCCCACAGTATCATTGACCAGGTGGGCACTGCCCACCTGCCTTAATTCACTGCCATTCAACTCAGAAATAACTGCCGTTCTGCTCGGCGCCGCCTAACTAACCCTGCCAGAACACGCCCCCCGGCATGAGTCCACAGAAGAAACTGATTGGCAGCCCCTTGATAGTTTCTGGCATTCAACTCCCGCAAAAGGGTGGAATGGGCTAAGGCTCCCGCACCCAAATTGAAGACAAAACTCACCAAGGCCGCAAATTGATTATCATTGAGGGGGACTTTAACTAACCGACTGACTGCCCCTTCGGCTTGCCGCAGATCCTCTTTGAGAAACTCTTGCGCTTGCTCGCGGGTAACCACTTCCCCTATGTAAACGCCGTGGGTATGACCATAGCCAATGGTCGGTACGCCCACCGCATCTCGATAAGCGGCAATCCTCCCATCAGGCAGTTGTCGGGCTAACCCCTCAAATTCTTCAATCAGATGTAACCCTGCTTCGTTAATCTGCCTTGCCCCATCGGCGATCGCCGGTTCAGATTTAGGTGTTGCTTGATCCACAATGGCGTGATAGTATACATCCGCCGTTTGTGGTCCGATGACTCCTTTCACTGCCCCAGTATTGCCCAGTTTGTGTTTGTCTTTGAAGGTATTGACCCCAGCTTCTGATAAGTCAAAACCATGTTCTTGACACAGTTGCAAAAACTTTTGCAAGGTTGTCATGCCAATAACCCCAGTTGTATTCAAATCCATGAGGTTTTTCAGGCGATCGACTTGAGCAATAGGTAGGTTTTCCAGAATAGCTAATGCATTGTGTTCCTCAGTGGATAAGGAAGAAACTGGGATGCCTTCTATGGCTGCTGTTTCAATTCTCGACATAACGATTTGCTCCTTTTTTATTTTGATATACTCTTACGATTCAACTTTGCGAATCGCCAAAAGCACCGAAATCCTCAAGGGTGGGCAGTGCCCACAGCCTTAATTCAGTGCTGGTAAATAGCCCGCTGCCGCCACTGCGTCGAACCCGCGTGACTTGTTGGGGGCACTTTGAACTGTTCCGTTTAATTTAGAATTAGACATCATAATTTTCCTCCGTACTGGTTGTCGATTAGAGGGTCTACAGGAGCACGAGGACAAGAGCATCTTCAAAAAACATGTCGACGGTTAGTTCACCCACAGCTTCCTCACCGGCAGCCGCCCCGATGTCAAGACCACCTTCCTCGACGCTGGCTTCCACAATCGGATCCCCAGCTGGGTCGAACTGTGCTGCATCGACATCTTCGACTTGATCGAGTTCCAGTTCGTCGCTCTGAACATCGCGGACTGCATCTGAGGCATCTTCCGGCGACAGGCCGTCTTCCGCGATCTTCTGGTCAATTGCACTCTGCTGAATGGTCGCAATCTCACCCTGTGATTCTGACACATCGGTGATATCACTATGCAACTGCGTTGTGGTTTTACCCCACTCACTTTCAGCCGAAATATCCCCACCATCGGCTTTTTTCTGCAGATTTGTCGCCTTCTTAATCAGGTCGTACATCATATACACCTGATTGATTTGTCCCAGATACTTATTGATCACTCCCACAACGCGCATAAAGGTGCTCTCGTCTTGGCTTAAGGAATATTTTGATCAAGAATATGATAAGCCTGAATACTGGCTTCGACCAATAATAAAGCTTTATCCTGATCAAGCCGCGAGATTAAATCAACCACTAACCCCATCTTTACTACTAGAGATCCGGTTCGGTAGAATGATTCTTAAGGAAAGCTCGCTGTTTGAGCCCCGTTATCATCCTCGCTCATCGGCTGAAATATACAAATTCGTAATAGTGGACCGGCTCTCTAGTACTCTGTCAATTTTGAAATGAGGAATAGGACGATGGGAATGTAGAATGCAGAATGCAGAATGTAGAATGTTTGCCCAACCACAAAATCCAAAATCACCTTAGCCAGTTCCTCAAAACTATCTTGACGGACCACTAGGACATCAATTCATTGACTACAGCAACAATTTGAGGAAGATTGGAAAAATCTTGCAAAGTAACCGTTTGTTGATTCTTAATAGAGTGAGTTTTGCAAATGGTCGTATTATGATTATTCTTGCCTCCAAAAGCTAAGGGTCCGAGGCTCACTCCATTGGCAAAATTGCTGCTAAGCTGGTCGTAGAATGATTGGAACTCGGTTTTATCCAGTGTAATTGTAATCTTCGGATTCATTACTACGTAGAGCTTGGTAACTAGCAGCGGAAATATACCATCTTGACCATATGGATGCGAGGTACCACTAGCAAATTGCGAACCCTCAACCCAGGGACCAGATTTATACTCTGTTAAAAGTGAACCATCAAACCAATCACCTTGGGTGATATTGATACTAGTCTGGGCAGCGAATTCTATGTCAAGGCTGTAGGAGGTGGAAGTAGAGAGTATATTATCTTGGGTGTGGGTTTTATCCCGATGGCCAATTGAGATAAACCCGAATAATTTCACCCCAGTCTGTGATTGCCAGATCGTTTTGGAATAATCGTAATGGGTGGATTTATTGTCAAATGTTATTGCTCCTGGATTAGTCGGTTTTTTCTTCCAGCCAGCTAACAAGTCTGCCGAGGGATTAATGGTTACTGGAACAGCGATGTGGCTTGCAGCATCTTTCAATTCCGTATTGAGTCGATCTAGAGCCCCTGTCAAAGGAGAAGAAATTCCTTCCGCA
>JAAUYA010192849.1_pt1 | contig 15921 bp, 13 predicted proteins | sample 7278161 | NCBI WGS metagenome assembly JAAUYA01 (sample SAMN14350120, study PRJNA611818) | marine sediment metagenome | isolation source: surface marine sediment (3m) | place: French Polynesia: Moorea | collected 2018-08
CGATTGGATGTGATTGAAGGGATAATCACTACTTTGGATGAGTATATCTTTCCAGAAGTCGCTCAACGGGTTCAAGCTGACCTTCGCACATCTTTACAAACTGGAGCTTATAACGACATTACTAGCGCCACAAAATTCGCTCAAATCTTGAGCGATCAGATCCAAGCCATTAGTCGTGACAAACATCTCAGAGTGTTCTACAGCTACAAACCATTTCCTCCAATTGAGCCAGGAAAACCACCGACAGCCGAAGAGCAGGAAAACCAGCGGCGCAGGATGGCTTGGGGAAATTTTGGATTTGAAAAAGTTGAGCGTAAGCCAGGTAATATTGGCTATCTCAATCTCCATGGCTTTCTGCCGCCAGCAGTGGCTGGAGATACAGCGCTCGCTGCCCTGAATTTTTTGAGCAATACCAATGCTTTGATTATTGACTTGCGGCAGAACGGTGGTGGTTCGCCAGACATGATTGCCTTGATTTCAACTTATCTATTTGATGACAAACCCGTGCATTTAAATAACTTGCACTGGCGAGAACGAGATGAATCTGGAGAATTTCGCGAACGGCTCGAACAACATTGGACGCTTCCTTATGTTCCGGGACCGCGTTATCTTAATAAGCCAGTTTATGTGTTGACCAGTGATTTCACCTTTTCAGGGGCAGAAGAGTTCACCAATAATTTAAAGCACCTGAAACGAGCTACGATTATCGGCGAAACAACTGGAGGAGGAGCTAATCCAGGTCGATTTCACCCCCTCGACGCTCATTTTGGTCTATTTATTCCCACAGGTCGGGCAGTTAATCCGATTACGCAAACAAACTGGGAAGGAACCGGGGTGGAACCAGATCTTAAAGTTTCGGCCGAGTTGGCACTGAAAACGGCTTATTTAGCAGCGTTAAAAGACGTATTAGCCGAAACTACTGAGCCAGAATTTGTTGACGAATTGAAACAGGCGATCGCGACGGTTGAAAAAGAGTTGGCTTCATCTGATTAAAACAGATCAAATAGGTGGTCTAAAACTCTTCGTAGAGTTTACTACCGAGAGTCACTACAAACCCAGTCTGGTAAAGACGGATTTTGTGGTCAACCAGTTTTTAGGGTTTTTCGACCATTCATTGAACTGGCAATCAGTAATTTGTGTGGCCAGTTGTCATGGTATTGAAATTCGGTCGTGCATCGATAGTGCATCAGAAAAGTGTGGCAGGATGGTTGAGGGTTTCTTTTAATGCGTTGCATATCTTTGAGGTTTTTTATCCTTCTTAACAAACAGGGAAACAGATTTTTTGTTCCCTTATGTTCCCTCCTGTTCCCAAGCTGCTGAAATCAACTCCCTTCAAAGGACACACCGTACTACAGAAATTCTGTTCCCTGTGTTCCCATCTCGTTCCCTCTCTCAGAATTCGACAGAACCGTCAGGGGTTAAAATTAAGTCAGCCCCGCTTGGCTGAACTTCAGCCCCTAGCTGGGAGAAATCCGATGGTGGCGCAGGGCAGCCGGAACATACTCAGTATGTAGTCGTGATGCCCGTGATTGTAGCGGCACTGCTGGCTTTTGGTATTGTCCGGTTTATGGGTTTAGGTAGGGGTCATGCCGACATACGTGTAAAATAAGACACGATGTAAAGTTTTGTAACTGATTCTTTAAAGTAGGACCAGCGGGGGCATTTGCGCAGGAACCTACGGTTTTGAGAAAAGTAGTGTTCAAACCTCCTGAGCTATAGCCTGGAACCCTTATTCTACCGTTGAACATCTGTGCTAGACCACCTTAGCTCAGAAAAGATTACTCGGATTTTTAGAGTCTAAAAGTCAAATGGGATATGGATTTCAGCGAAACCGTAGGTTTCTGTTTGGATGTTCCCGCTGGTCCTTTTTGGGTTGTGCAAAAAACCCCAGAGTGTTCTTCGCCAGACGATTAATCCTTCAAACCTATATCCAGTAAGGCTTTAGGTTGATTTCTAGTCAACGAATCGCACTGCAACTCACAAGTCTGTACGCCATCGAAGAGAACAAACAAAATCTCCTGTAGTTATTTCTCTGCTGTCCCACTTCCGAAAAGCCTTGTTCAAAATAAAGAATCCCCGAATAAAATACTTCCCATGTAACATTAATAGTAGGGAGATGTCCGTCAGGAGTAGTATCACGTAATTCAAAAAAGTAGAATTCGTATGGTGACCATTCTCCTCCTTTTCGCCAACCCACTTGGTCACCGAATTTTTGCCATACTTTCTCATTATACTCTCTTGTGCCACCTAGACCAAAATAGATTTCCTTTTGAACAGAGAAGCCAAAATGACCTTGGCTATACTTCACCCATAGTTGGTCAATAGTCCTTAAATCTTCACAGGGAAAATTATCTATATCTTCAATATGCAGCCATCCTTGATCTTCTCTACCTGCTACTTGAAGCATTAACCGATATGTTTCTTTGTCTGCTTCCTTCCATTTTTGATTAGCCACAAACTCTCGCAGTTGCAAATATTTAGAAGGTATCTCGCATGAAACTTGCAGAAGTTTTTTGAGCGACTTATTATTAAGACTATATTGATTAGACAATTCAATGTTTAGTCCATAGCAAAGTAGTTTTTTTAGTTTCGGGTCATTGTTTATCCTATCTTTTGATTCTTCGGATTTACCAAGAGCGCAGTTTTCATATTCGGCAAGTAGCTCATCATTTTTCTTTAGTTCAAAAAGAAGACGGGGATATTTGAGAGTAAGTGCAACAAACTTACCTAACTGTTCTGGGGTTATTAGACCTTTTTCAGCATAAGGAACTCCAACAACATAATAAGCAATATATGTTTGTAGTCTGAGTGCATTAATATATTGTTTCAAACGACGGGGATTGTAATCAAAAAAAGGAGCAACCATCTCTATAATATGAGCAAGGCTTTCTGAAGTTAAATCTTTTTCAATGATGGGAAAAATAGCTAGATCTGGATCTGTTTTAACTTCTGGGTTAGTATCGGGAAGATTTTGAGTTTTTGTTTCTTCTTCTGCTTTTCTATTTCCTGGGATAAATTGTTCTAATATAATTTTTACTATCTTACTTATTTTGATTATAGATAAGACAAGAGGAGTCCAAAAAAAGCGTTTTTCTTGAGAATTTTCCTTTTTATTTTGAGAGATTTTTTTAAGAAAGATATCTAATTCTTTCTCAGAAGGTTTGGGAACTGAAAATGATAACTGGACAAACTTTTCCATAAAACTAAAGCCATAGTCCAATTCTTTCAGTGATTTATCTTTTTTTTGTTCCTTATCTTGATTTTCGACTGAGATTGATTTATCGTTTTCTTTTTCCTTGTCTTGATTTTCGACTGAGATTGAAGCCAGATAGGGGAGTACATCTTTATGTTTAAATGTTATCGCTGCTGCCACCTTTTCTCGATCCATACCCAAGATAAAAATTAGATTCGGGTCATTGGAAATCATGAGATTTAGAGTTTGCAACAAGTCAGCCGACTTACCCAGTTCACAACGGTCAATGTCATCAATAAAAACATAAACCTTTTCACCTTTGCCCGCATAAGCATCCACAATCTTGCAGAAATCCTGATGAAACTTTTCAATAAAAGCAATCTGGCTATTATAGTCAGGCGATTCAAGATATTGAGTCAAATCCATTTTTGGGTCGCCAATTAAGTCTCTTAGGGTCGCCAGAAGTTTTCCTATTCCTGAAACTGAAGCACCAGTGCCTCCTATAATTAAGATAATAGTTAAAAGGGAATTATCTGCATCTTTATTGCTAGTTTTGTTACTATCTTTTTCTTGATTATTATCTGCTTTTGTTGATTCTTTTTTTAATAAATTTTCCACTTGTTCAGACCAGAGCGAAACTCCTTTTATCCCCACTCTAAAATAGACAATAGGAATAGCTATAATAATACTGAAAAGCAATGAGCTAATAGCTAATGTCTGAATAAATTTAACCGGTTTTTCTAGAGCGTTAAAACGATTAGAAATTAGTTTTAAGTAACCCCACAAATTAGGTAAAATATCAGATAAACTGCGATTTGTAGATATTTGCTCCAAAAAAGAGAGTGCAAAAGCAGCCCAGAGAGATTCAGATTTATCATGTCTCCAAGCGTTAAACCAAATTGTTTGGGTTTTTTTGCTTAATTTTAGCTTTAATTTGAGAAATTGACTTATATCTGATAAATTGCTGGTAATATGTTCTTTCTTAAGACGTGCCCAAATTTCTTTTAATTGTTCTTCTTCTAATTCTTCAGACTTCTTTTTAATCTGGTCTTCCAGTTGCTTCATAAAAGAAGATTTACCGCTACCCCATTCACCTTCAATCGAAAGAGTTAGTGGAGGTTTGGTTTCAGGATGAGTTAAGAACTCAGCCATAGCTACAACATAAGGTGTAAAACCAAGTGTATCTTCTGGAGTAGGTTGATCGTTTTTAACAGTAGTAGTCTTGTTCGATTTATCTGTAGATTCTGGCATCGATGTAGAAGCTAGGAATAATCTTGATTCTTTCTATTTACGCTAACAGATTTTTCTTGAGCCAAAGTCTAAATCTATTTAATTCTTCTATATCACCACCCAATGACGGGGTTTTTTGCACAACCCCATATTATGTTGTTTTTTTCATAAGTTGCAAATGTATGATCAGCCCAATGTGGAGTTGAAGGTAATTCTAGGGTTGGAACAGCCCATCCACAGAGCTGCCTTGCAAATCCACCTCCATTCGTGCCACTGGCCCACAGAGCTCTACCAGTTGAACTGTAAACTACCAGATTTCCGTCTGACTGCATAATTAACCATGCACCTGGATTACCATCTGTACCTGTTGCCCATATAGGAAAGTTACCATTTGTGTATAAAACAAGATTCCCATCACCTTGCTGTACGAGAAAGTATTGTCCATTGGTAGAAGTTATTCTTTGACCTGGATTAAGCCTTTGTTCTGCATATAAACGATCTGTCATAATGAAATGTCCTTTATCCGATATTTTTATTACAAGGTTTTATCACGATAATTTTCAGCAATGTCATCCCAGGATTTTGCAACTTTATAGGAAATTCCTACATTGCAGGTATCAAAAACAATCTTCCATTCTTGTTGCTCTCTATCGGCTAGTGCCCGCATAGCTGTTGTTTGATTTTTGTAGTAATAGACAGTTCCATTAAATGGCTCTTGCTCACTTTTGGTGATGAGCGCTCGCCGAAGGCGCAGCTTCGCTGACCGCCCCCTACAACTCAATAAACTGACTACTCCCCTCATTCAGTAAGCGCGTGGAGGTACTTCGAGGTAACAGTCAGGGAGCTATGTCCGAGACTCCGCATCAACACATCAATATCACACCCATTCTCCAAGGAGTGACAGGCATGGGCGTGTCTGAGCCAGTGGGCAGAGACATGGGAATTAACCCCACTCCTAGCAGCACAGTCCTTGATAATCTTATGCAGCATCGTCAATTCCAACCGCCTGCGGTGTCCGCAAGACAAACACTGCCTCGGTCTTCTCGCTGCGAGAAAGACTCATTATAATGAAGGTGTAATGGGAAGGTGAGAGAAACTTCCTCTAACCATTTTCTCTCAGTTCAAATCATCTCTACCTATCGCAGCCATGACTACCTACATTACCCAAGAAGGGAATAAATTGACCGCACTCGTTTCCGGCACAACTGCTGGAAAAACTTCAACAACTTGAACCAGCTTGTGCGCTCGATACTCCAAAACTATACAAATCAGGAGGGAGTCAGAATCACTGACCCAGAAACCTTGATTGCTTCCTTAATCCAAAACGGCTACCTATCAGTCATCGATCCCGTTGACGGTTGAAACAAGAGAAATCGTAGTTCAATCCAAGTGAATGAATTTACTGGTACACTCATCTGGCTGGACGTGGAGATAGCGGGAAGTTACCGCCAGAGATGAATGCCCCAAAGACTTCATCAACAACTCAATCCCAGCTCCATGTTTGAGACTGTGACAGGCGTGGGCGTGGCGCAGCCAGTGAGCGGAAGTATGGGGGTTAATCCCTGCCCTCTCTGCCGCCTTCTTAATCAACCGATGGATGGCATGGCGGTCAAGGCGATTCCCAAACCGAGACAGGAACACCGCCTCAGTTTTCTCGCTCCTGGGTAGTTGGTTTAGTTCAGCCCAGAGATGCTCGTCGATGAGCAGGACTCGCGTCTTTGACCCCTTGCCGAACACCGTCACCACCGCACCCCCATCAGTGGGTTTAAAATCCGACCAATTCAATCCCACCAGTTCGGACACTCTCAAGCCAAGGAAGTAAATAAGTTTAATGAGAGAGCGATCGCGTCCTCTTTTAGCTGCTTCTATCAGTTGTTTAACTTCCGCCTCTACTAAAATTCTTTCGTTGAGAGCATCTTTGGGCTTAGGAGACTTAACCAAAGAAGCCGGATTAACACTCATGTAACCAGTTTTCACCCCGAAGCTAAACAGGGATTTAACCGCCGCCAACTTATTGTTAATGGTATTGGTAGAAGCAGAGCGTAACTGAAACGACTCCAACCAAAGTAAAATATCCTCTAACCTTACCTCCTTTAACTCCTTGCCCGTAAAATCGAGGAATTGACGCACCACCATCAAATAAGTTTTTTGGGTGGTGGTGGCTTTGCGAGAAATCCACCAGCGAATCAGTTCGGAATCGGTAGAAGCCTCGGTGAGCTTGGGATAGGTGTCAATAGTCATAGGCTCTATCACAACAGAAGATGGGTTTTGTTGTGTTCCTTACCTTGAGGATAACCCATCTCGATGGTTATGCCACTCATGGAGAAGACGACGAAGTAAAAAATGCGTGGACCCACTGGACAATAATATCTCCCCCTGCAAGCTGCGGACCGGTTCGAGAACCTATTGCTGGACTGACAATCTTATTCCCACCACTGAAGCTACGTTCATTCTGCCAATCTGCATCAATGCTAGCTGTTTTCTGTAATGAGTAAGCAGTTCGACCACCCTGATGGAAAACTAATTCCCAAGGAAATTGACCATTAGACCAATATGATACTGATGGCGTACCGAAGATAATATATCCTTGACCATGAATCGGACCAAGCTTTAACTGAGGTCCATCATCGGAGATATCCACATGTGCATGAGCCCAGCGAAGAGTCCGGTTCCATCCAGTATCTGACCAAGCAACGATGCAGTTCTCTGGTCCTACAACATCTGATGGTCCGCAACTAATACTGACGGAATCTGAAGCACGAAGAAATTGATTTCCACCAGGTGTCATGAGGTAATTTCTGATAGGCGCATCTGGAGCATCAACTCTACTGGTAATTCGATCAAAGCTGTCCCGCCACACGACAACATAGTTACCACTTTCAGGATCATAGGTCGCACCTAGGCCAGCATTCGTGGTTTGATTAACACCATCAGCTATAACCTTGAGGTTCCAAGTTGTGCCAGCATTCGTTGTTGTAGATAAAAAGACACTTTGCCTACCCGTGATGTTATTGTAACCACCTAACCATGCAACAGCCGCCTCATCGAGGGAGTCCCGACTAGCAGTCCCCGTGTGATAATTAGTTGCGGCAAGGAATGGAGTCGGCAAATGCTTCCACCTTCCTGCATCATAGCGCCAGACATCTACAAAACGAGGAAATGCATCAGACGGAAATGATACAAAAGTTGCAGGTGAGGCTGAGGTATTAGATGCCGAAAGGCGTGAGAGTGCAACCTTCATATCATCTGGTGGAGAGAAGCCGTTGCCCCAGTCAAGTCCGTTAGCACTTTGCTTGAAGTTTACGTCTTTATCTGAACGGAAGAGGTAGGTCGTCTGGTAAGCGTCGATATCATCCTTGTACAGATGATGTCCCTCTTCAGTATTAGCCTGGGTTGTCCCCATAATACTCTTGAAGTTCTGTGAACAAACCTCAGGATGATCAAATCCAAGTGTATGCCCGACCTCATGGGCCATAACACCTTGCCAGGAATAATTTAATGGAGGAATCGATGAAGTAACGCTAGGAAAAGATTCCCAGGACACAGGCCGTCCACGGAAATTAGCACACATCCTTACCTTCCCAAAATCTATCGTCCCGTCAGCGTCCGTATCCCCCCAAGCAGCTACACCGGGTGCATCAGTGCAATTATTACTGGCGAAAACATGGATTGAGTTGTCAATAACCTCCCCAATATCTGCGTCTGTAGTTCCTGCGTAGAAGAGTCGGAGCTTCGAGCCTGAGTTGTCATAGTACTCATCTAGAGTAACGTCAGTACTCCGTCGAAGTTGAGCGAAACTTGAACAATCTGATGTCGAACAAATGAGGTCATCCAAATTATTGTTCAAATACACTGGTAGTGGTAGGTCGTCCAGAGCCCAGGGTCCTGTACCAGATGGACAGAACGCATATGCTGGACTGCTGGAGAAGACAAGGAGCGACACAACGACTGTGAGGACACAGAAGCAGATTTTGTGGTTTATCATATTCAGCCTCATTTGCAACCTCCTAGGATTGAGCTTTCCGACACCTCTCTACCAATAAAATCCTTATACTTGCCACTTTCATTTGAAATGGGTATAAGATACTCATTTCTTCCTCCAACAAGGAAGTATTCCCCATCAACATTTGTGAGTTTAAGCACGTACTCTTGACCTGGATTTAGGTCTTGTGTCATCAATGAGGTTCGTAATATTCTTCCAGCAAGACGTCCGCCAACATAAGAGACATCAATAATCCTCTTTGATAAGGTGCCACAAAGAGTTTTATTGATCTCAACTTTTGCCTTTGTCACAACAGTTTTCCCTTCTTCGGGCCAAACATTATTGGGCAATAAACGTTCGCTTACGGATAGATTCTGTATGCGCCCTTGAACAACAGTGGTAGTATCTGGAGCAGAAAACCGAAGATACCCTAAAAAGTCAGACTCACTCGGAGGAGTGGGTTTAACTAAAGGCGGAGCAACTGGAATTGGCGCTGGGAAAACAACATTATTTTCTCCACTCAATTCCGCTGGGGGAACATTTTTGAACTTAACAGATTCACATCCATTTAAAAGTAAACTCAAAAAAACAAAAATTATGATGATAAATACAGATAAATACTTCATTTGTCCTCCTTGATTAGAAAGAAATTTGGACTCAAAAACTCAAAGAATATTTTGATAAAGTCAAAGAAATTCCAAGTGTAAATTTTTCGTTGATAAGAAAGTCCGGGTTGGATTAGTACTTTTAAACTGTTGCTCAACGATCGCTTAACAGGAATGTGATCGCTAACAATTACGGCATGATTCTCGCCAGGTTAGTTATTAGAGCCTATCAACGAATAATTTACAGGTACAAATTTTTTTAGATTGCCCCTCATATTATTCTTGCTAGTTCCACTCCAAAACTTATGATTTGATCAACTTTCTACTGAGTATAAATACTCTTTTGATAAGTTTGGCTTATGTCACTGAGCAAGAAGTTTTAGTAACTGACCGAAAGGCAGTTCTTTATTAACTTGACAATAGCTGCTAGACTGGTAATGAGTCAAACGTATTCGTTGCTTCGCTATAGTTGCCTGACTTAAAACGCCATTCATGCCCATCAGGTATTGAAAGAATGCTAGTTCCGTAGAACTTACAACCGATTAGCGCCACCCGTTCGTTGTTGTAAACTGGAATGTCGATGCCGTCAACTTCAGTAAGTTCGATATGGTTAATACCGCTGCCATTGTCGTTGTAAAAATGACATCCAATAATATCGGTATTATCATTATCTACCCGGAGTTTAATTGATATTGCGTAGAAGGAATCATCAGTCAGATGGTGAATATTATTAACCAACCGTGCAGAAAACCTTTGCTCAATTTGGTGTTTTGAGGTTCCAAAGAAGGTGTTCTCCTCTATTAAATATTTTTCTCTTCCTCCTGGAGTTGAATATGCATCTAGTGTGCCCGTGGATCGACCTAAGCTAATTTGTGCACCAATTGTGTTCCCCTTGACTATACACTTTCCAGCATATCCGGAATGGTCTCTACTCACTGCGAAGAATATATCACAATCATCATGACAGTAGTTTCCAGCAATAGAGATATTACCCGTTTTTATCTCTTCAGCTTCAGCAAGATGCACAATAGCTGAACCTTTATTATTGCTACTGATTGCCTCGAAAGAGCAACCAAAAACCTTAAGACTTTGCGTTTTGTTAATACTGATTGCCCCAACAGCATTATCATTCTCTGAATATTTTCCATAATATTGTTCACCGTGAAACAGGAAATCACCATTTTTATGATTCACTGTCCAAGATCCACAATTGTGGTAAGAGTTTCCTTCAAAATTGACTTGAAGGATTGAGTGCCTTCCTTCCAAATTTCCATTACGCCAACACTCTATAAAGGTATTATTTTGTACTCGATTCCCGATGCTTTTATCATCTTTAGTGTTACGCCATTGCAATGCAACTCCTCGGCAGTATTCGACTGTGTTCTCTGAAAATACAATGTCCCCAAACCCGGAAGTTGAATAACAGACATGTGAAGTCCCTGGCAATTGGCCATCAAATATACCGCCATCGAATCGATCATCGAAACTTATTGCAGGAGCATCTTCATTGGTGAAAAAATTGTTGATAACTCGCATACCATTTCCAGGTAAAATTGCTACCGAGCCCCAGCCTTCAATTCTGTTTTCCGAAATCAGTCCGCCGTAAGTATCTTCTAGCAATCCGGTACCTTTGCTGCATCCAATGAGTCCTCCTAGATGCACTGCCTTGCAGCGAAGGACATTAATGTACTTACCCTCAGTGCTGCTAACAAATAATCCATTATTTGCAAATTTATTATAGTGACGATTGTAGAGAACCCCATTCAGCATTTCGTAGTAACCGTACTCAGTCTCTATATCAGGACGAGAATTAGTCTGACCAACATTTTCAACGACGAAGTTTTCAAAGGTAATATTTTCGCATTTTGTCAATCTGAACAAATGAAACCGTAATAGCGAGCTGCCAACAGCACTATGGGGATTGGCACTAATGAAGGAGAGGGTAACACCATTTCCAATTAAGTGAATATTCGTTTTTTCACACAGTTTAATGTCTGAAGCAAAAAAGTAGTTTCCAGGATGGTTAAAAATAAACTTGCGGTTTGTCAGAATCTCTTCAGATAATAATAGATTTTGTAATGTGTCGGAATTATCTGTACCCATTCCTCCAGGCACATTTTCTACTGTGTAACTAGCATTATCATTCACTGTTACTTGGGTGGCACTGGTAAAGGCTTTAATTGTAGTTACCAACTCATCCCCGACGTTTCCGTCTGTTCCGATACCTGCACCGTGAACCACAATGGTCTTTCCCACATCGCTGGCAGTAAAGACATCAGACGATGCCGTGACAACAGAAGTTCCACTACTAATTGAGAGTCCAGTAAGTGCTCTATAGTCTCCTCGTAACTTAGTATCACTACTAAAATCGTCTTTTGTTTTATACAAAATAACGACGTTATCAATTATGAAATCATCGATATCACCTTCCTCTCCACTCTCTTCATTACGAGATTCGATACGAAGCTCATTATCAGTCTCCCGTAAAACGCCAGAACGAACTAGCATGATGTTACCATTCCATGTATTTCTGTTGGGGCTTACTGGTATTCCACCAAAGATTGTTGGCTGTTCGGCAGTTGTCGGATTGATTTGAATAATATTCTTGTTGTGGTCAACATCACGGGTTTGGAACATCAGTAAAGCTTCAGATCCTTGATCAACATTTGGGCAATCGAAATGATAATCTTTTGTCGAACCCACGAATGGAAGTCCGGGTTCGACATCTTTAAGATAATCTTCTTCATTACCAAAGTGTTGTCTCACCTTAATAATAGTAGTATAATTAGTTACCATTGTGTGTCTCCTTTCTTTTTTACGATAAAGTAATTTTGAATTTTTAAATGAATAATTTTGAATTGTTTTGACAGGGGGTGATTGTTTCTCTCAAAGAATTGATTAAATTCTCCCAACACCCTCATCAAGGAAATTCTCGATGTACGCAACTGGAAAATCTATGAATGCTCGTGTGTGGAAGTTCCATGAGAACAATTCAGTTTCTCTGCGATTTCATTTTATGTACAAACTTGGCCTAGGCTAGAATTACTGAACGCTACCTCAATTTACAAGAAAGACGCCCATTGCTCCTAATGGAACAGTTTCATCAGTTCTTCTCAAGTTGATCTGCACGTAGTAGTAATAGTTATCCAGGTCTAAGACGTGGTTTAGGGAAATACCTGTAGCACCGGATTGATGTGTAGCCCAACCATTTGGACCACTATTGGTAGCATTCAAATCATTTGAGCTGACATTACCGTTAGGTAAAGTTGCAACATGCCCGTCAGATCTTCTAACCCTCCGAATAGCCGCACTGACTACAGAAGGACCTTCTTTTCCATCTCCATCGCGATAAGTCAAGAATAAACTTCTTAGCTGAGAATTACCCAGATCATCAGAGATAGGGCAAATCAGTGCTATATTGCCAGCCTTACCTTCCTTAAACCGGACTCTACCTGCTAAAGAGTCATGTAGATCCCTTTTAATTGGAGCGCCAGCAGGCTGGCAGGCCATTGCATTAGATGACCAAATCACTTGGGATTGCGCTAGGGCAACATTAGGGACCACAAATGATATACCAAGTAACGTTAGCAAAGCGATGAGGGTTTTATTCATAATAAACCTCCAAATTTAGTGAAAAAGCTGTAAATTTATTCATAAACATTTTCTAAATCTCCTTATGTTGTTTCAAATACCCAAAACAAGTTTAACTAGAAAAAATTAATTAAATAACTTTTAAACTATTAGGCTTATATACTATTAGGTATTAATTTTTGAATTAAGATCCTTCAAGATAAAAATCTACAGTCTTTAAATAGAAAACAAAATAGTATTTGTTTTAAACCTATTGTTATATGAGATAACCATTTGTGTTTTTTTAGTTACGATGTTTATTAAATACCTAAAAAAAGCTGACACTAACTTTTTCTATGTACAATTCCTGAAACCTTGACATCAGTGATTAGGGAATTGAGCAGTTTTCGGACCTCTTGTGAATCGTCCCAGATGGCACTTATTGCTCACGAGTCATCGGAATGCAGATTTGTTTCGACCCTTTCGGGGTTGGTGTCATCGATGTACTATAAGTATGGCTTTGCCCTGCTGCAAAAAGATTATGGGTACAGGATCTGCTTCTAGGTTCTTTTTCTTTCACAGTGCTTGTTGTTTAGAGATCATCAAGACTATTGTGATGGATTGACTCTAATGAAACTTATGATGCATTTATTCGTCTATACATAGAAAACGGTAGAGTCAGAAAAAAAGTAAAATGGATATCAATTTTAACGGTGAATTATTCATAGATGCCGGAAAACGTTGGGATTTAGAGGCTTTATATAGCGATATAGCTTCGATAAAACGTCTTGAGCTTACAGACTGGGAAAAGACTTGTCTACGTGGATTGCTATGCGGTTATCATCCCAAGGCTATAGCATCTAAAATATATTGGACAGCTTCGGCATTGAGAACAGAATTATCCAGAAGGTTGTATCCTTACATTTCTACACTAGTAGATGCAGAAAGAATCACATGGAATAAAGTTTCTAAATTATTAAAAGCAGGATATGAATATCCTCCTCTAAAAATTTTGAAAAGAGACTTATTAAATCTAGAGTTTATATCCGATCAGATTAAGAATCGCTCAATCATCAGAGCAGCGGAAATTATTAACTCATTAAAAAATAGTAATTCTACTAGATTTTCTAAATCAGAAGCAGATAATTTTCACATCCAAGGTCACGAAAAGGAGAAGCAGCAGGATTTCAGCAACGCCATTTACTTTTACAAAGAGGCTTTGCTCAGAAATACCTCTCTTATAGCTGTATTGTTCAGAATAGCTAGGTGCTACGATAGGTTGAAATTATACAAGAATTCTTTTTTTATATGTGATTTTGTACTGTCTCGTATTAAGGATAACCAAGACAAAACTCATAGTGAAAAAAGAAAACTAAAAAGTCATATTTATACCTTTTTAGGGGGAGTATTTCATGAACTTGCTTTAGAAAATCCCCAACGTTACTATATTACGTCAGCTAATTACTTCTATAATGAAGCTCAACATTATTCGCCATATAATGTTCTGCCACTTTGGAACCTGGTAGATTTATTTATTTCAGTTTCTAAGCAATGTTTAGCAACCTCAGAAGAACATAATGATTACCTTCATTCAGCTAGAGCAGAGCTACATAGATTTAAAAGTACCGCGTCTACACCTGAGTCTAATTTTAGGCAAAACCAAGAAACCATAATACGAGATGCACAAAGAGTCTTTGAAGGTCTTGATGAGTGGTGGGAACAGCAACTTTACGAGTTAAAAAACTTATAAATTTTATAAATTTGAGGAGAAAAAAAAATGAAAGCAAAATACTTAAAGTTTGACTGGCTAGTTTTGGGAAAATTAGGATTGTTAACTTCCCTTGTACTTTCCACAGTATCACTGGAAGGTTTAACCAACTTTATTTCACAAGATAAGCCTGGGGTTTTTTGCATATCCCCCAAAAAGGTACATTTCAGGAGCTAGATAGCGGCTGAAACAACTTCAGAACCGTATTCTCAGCCGTTTTAGAGCTATGTTCAACTTAGCTTCTCTTGCTTATCTCGGAGATAAGTTCACAATCCACTTAGAAAGGCGAACTCTTTGCCTAGCTTACTCAAGAAACAATCCTCAAACCATTGCCTCAAAGTAATAGTAGCAGAGGATTTGAGAGTCTCTATCTCTGCAAGCTGATGTACTTGAATAACGAACATAATTCGTAATCCTCACATAATTGCGAACTGTGGCGAGGGGGACATCCAACGTGAACTATACCTTTTCGGGGGGTATGCAAAAAACCCCAAGATTAAATTTCTTGTTCACCTTATTCATCACCAAAAGTGAGCAAGAGTCTATTATGATTGACAATAAAAACTTTGGACAAGATTTGATACAAAAATTAAACTAACCGATTTTCTACAACCCTAACGCTTTCGTAAAAAGGCGATCATTTTATGATAAATTTTTTGGCCAATTAATCCTGGAAGTCACAGTGTCTCTCATGTCTCGCTTGCTTTGTCCGTTGTTGGTTTCTGCTTCTCCTGTTTCCGTTTGTGCTCCCGTGCCCGGTGATGTGGTGCGCTTGGTTTCGGGTTGGCGGTTCGTGGCGGTTCGGGCTTCGGCGCGATCGTTCTCAGCTTGGGTTAATGTGTTGTTTGGTTTCGATAATTTGAGCATCACCTTTATTATCTGGAGATTTTAATTGTGTTGTGTCGTGTGTTGTATTTTGTGTCGTGTGTTGGACTTCCACATGAGTAACAGGGGTGAAGTTAGAGAGTGTCCCACCATCTTTTAAATGTTCTTCTAGTTGGTCTAACAATTCTATTTGTTCAGAAGTTGCATAAGAGCGTCCCCTGTCATCTTTAGCCAATGTCATCTCAAGGGCGCTAAGGCGACTGTATAAAGTTTTGCGACTCTTAATCTTGTAGCGGGAGCATAACTCCTGAACAGTTAGTTGTGTTTGGGGTTGTAGCTGTTGTGTTGTCATCTGTGTTGCCTTTACGATACAGTGTGTTGCGATTATAACTTATCTTGTGGGTTGTAGGAGACAAAACCTATAGACCAAGGGACTTATAGGCACAACACAAAGGTTAGAGAGAGAGCCGAAGAGCGGAGAGTGTCGAAGGCGATCCCGAAGGGATCCGCTAGACTTCGTCCCTGCTTCGCAGCGCGCGGCGCGCTTTGGCAAGACTTTCTCCGGTGGTGAAACTAGAAGGGGGAAATCTGGCTGACATTCCCTCTCCCAGTCTTGCTACGCCGTAGGCAGTCTTGTTAGGGATTGAGCCGAGATACGTGTAAATTAGTGCAAGATAGGGTCTAAACCCTTGCTCTATATAGGTTTTAATCTTTGTCAAATTAAGTAGTACGGTAAAAGCATTGTCTA
>JAAUYA010123143.1_pt1 | contig 15879 bp, 7 predicted proteins | sample 7278161 | NCBI WGS metagenome assembly JAAUYA01 (sample SAMN14350120, study PRJNA611818) | marine sediment metagenome | isolation source: surface marine sediment (3m) | place: French Polynesia: Moorea | collected 2018-08
CAAAAGAAAAATCGAAAAGAATCGATTCTGAAAAAGGCACAATCGATCTTGAAATATGCCTATTTAATCGCCGATATCGGCGCTAAATCGGCGAATCGTGGTAGCACTAAATTGTGGCAAACTTCACAACCTATAAGTATGGATGTGAATTAAGTAATTGTAGATTACTTTTAGTCTCATATCACCTGGCTTGGCCTATCTGGGTGCAATGTCTGGGTATAATGTCTGTTTTCAAGTTACTTTTTTTTGGGTAATGGTAATTTGATGAATGGGTCAATTTAATTTCAAATGATTGAATAATTTAAATGTCGTGGAATGTTAATAAAGAACTTGAAGAATGTTACTAAACATACTTATAATAATTTTACCTTAGTTTGTTTGATGTATTTGATGAAAGTTAGTTGAATGCATTCCAGATTAGCATCATACGTCATAGGTTGTAATAGCCCTGAAATACAAAGGGTATAATTATGATTTGGTAGAGTAGCCTTCGTGTGTTAGCAGAAGAGGTAATATTTTTGGTAGTGTCTGTTAGTGTGTATGTCTAGTCGTCTGTGTTGTTTAGGGTTAAATGTGTAAGGGCTATTCCATTAAAATATATGTGGGGGCAAGACTCCTCAGTGGCTATTGGGATGCATCCGCTGGTTCAATATATGTGGGGGCAAGACCCCTTAGTGGCTATTGGGACCCATCCGCTGGCTCCCAGATTTTTTTCGGCAGAGGAGTATTGCCGCGCTGTACATTTTTTAACGGAATAGCCTTAATGGATGCACCTAAAAGCTGTTAGGGTTAAGGTCAAGGTTGTTGGCAGAGTTTTCTCTTCCCATGAAGTATGGACGTGTGATTTGTGGGTGATTTTGTTTGTTATTAAAGTGGTCGGTCAGATGAATGGGTAGTTAGGCTGAATGGGGCTGATTTATGCAGGGTGCCTTGTAATACTAGTAGTTGGTTTGTATAAATGATTTGGCTACAGCTGCATATAAGGTGTTGTTTTAAAAGAGGTGTTGCCAGGCACTTTCTGTGGGTCACAGAGGGCGTTTACAGTAAGTTTATGCAGATGTGGCCAGTGACTTACCTATTGTTTGTATGTATGAAAGTCCACATTGTTCTAAAACATGTTTTTACATCTGTTGACTGGATGTGGCCATCTCTCACCATTTCAATGTAGGACTGAAAAATTATCCAACATTGTAGTGGTGAGAGATGACCATGTTGAGTCAAGATGTATACATCATGTAGTACTGAACAAAAGTATTTATATAAATTGTACTTTTGAGTGTTTAAGTAAGGTTGCTTGAGATTTTGATATGAGTTGCTATGGCAGAAATGGGTAAACTGAGCCTCTGCAAGGGGTGGTCTTCTTGTTCTGGGTTCCTTAAAAAATGGCCCTTTCTCCCTTTTTCCCAAATTTATTTTTTGCTGTTGCTTGGTTAAAATTTCAATATTTATTAAAATGTGCTGTCTGAATATCCCATGGATGTGGCTCTTGGATCATGTTAAACCATTTTTCCAGGTGTCTGAGACTTGTTACAGAGGCTCATGGCTGTGGTGTGTTGTGGTCAGCTGTGGGTATGACACATGTTTTGCGGCAAGGCTTGATGGACTATACCACTTCATATTTTCCATTGATCGTGTTTGGATACCATTTGGATTCCTACCGATCATATGGACCTTTGTGAGACACATTGTTGTGTTGAGGATTCATCCCTCAATCTCAAGTGAACTGTCTCGATAAAATTGTAAGCAGGTGCCTGATTTTTCAGGCTTGTTCCCATTGGGGTCCGTTTTTGGGAGTTTGTAGTCATTAGATTATATTCAGAAATTGATCAGATCCATCTTAGCATTGAAGCTCAGTGTGACATCATCCTATTAACCATGGGTGAGTGCCACATGGTGACATAAGTCTAGTTTTTGGAACATGTTTTTGAATTGCACTTTATTAGTGTCATGTAAGGAGCCAATGGAAAAGTTGTTAAATGAGGCTATTATGGCCAGTTGATTTCTTTGATTGGGTATTAACTGAAATATGTAAGGGACTGTGGAATTTATGGGGTCCGAATATTTTTTGGTATTTCAGTAATTTTATGGGTTTTTTTGTGTGTGTTAAAAAAGCTTTAGGAAATGTGTTCTTGATGGAATCAACTGGGGATAAAGCCTATATAACCAATAACCAATATTGACTAAAGAAGTAAGAACTACATGAAGCAGGAAGGAAAACGTTTAAATCAATAGTTGACAAAAAGTGGGTATGGTGACTGCCTAGAGCCATCAGTACCGCACTTTACTGATTGTTAAAACCATGAATATAATGTCAGTGGTTTAGGTAATGATTTATCATAAGAGTCAATGTGCGTAGAAACAGTAACAAACTAATAAAACTACATTAAGCAGGAAGAAAATAGTTTAATGAATACTTCACTAAAAAGCCGGTATGATGACTGCCTAGAGCCATTGTTACCGCACCTTACTGATTATACTAGTCATGAATATAATGTCCGTAGTAGTAAGACAAGTAAATAAAGCAGCATGAGAACAGTTTAAATCAATGGTTGATAAACAAAGTGGGTATTGTGAGTATGTAGAGGCATCAATACTAAATCAATACCCCACCTTATTGATTTTAAGTCATGAATATAATGTTAGTTGTAGCTTGTAGTAAGAACAAATAATAATATAAAATAAGGTTATAATTTGTAACAGTCGAAAGTATTAATTCAATGGAATTAGCAGGTATGATGTCTGTTTATAGACATCAATATTGCATGTTAGTGATGGCAATAGTAATAAGAACAATCATATAAAAAGAACACAAAACGGCATCAAAGGTTAGACATGGTAATTATAGGAAAACATTTCAGTAACACTATGGTGTCTGCTTTTGTTGGGAATTTTTCACCACAATCATGTTAATTAGTTCCAGCCCTTGTCTTCATATTGTGCAGCATTGTTTGTAGTTTTAATGCAATGATGAATGGGCTGAATTCTGTTAAATGTTTTAGGTTATGATTTCTGTTTCTTCCTTTTCGTTTTCTTCGTCTGTTGTTTGTTCATCTTCACTGTTGTTTGGATTGTTGTTGTCCTCTTGCTGTTGAGTTTTGTTAGTGTCGGTCTTATGGGGTGTGAGATGTATGTCTGCTGTGTCTTGTTCATCATGATCAGGCGGAAGGTGTGTGGGATCTGGTTTTGTGTTTCTATCTTTGTTGGATGTGGATTGTTTGGTGTTTGCAATTGGTGGTGATGTTGCATCTGTGGTCTTGTTAGATGAATGTGGTGTAGTGCTGATAGTTGTTTCTGCAATGTCCATAGGCAGCTCATTGTCATCAGGTTGAAGGTTTGTTGGATCTAGGTTGTTGTTTCTATTTTTGTTGGATGTGGATCGTTTGGTGTTATCAATTGGTGGTGGTGTAGCAACTGTGGTCTTGTTGGATGAATGTGGTTGTGGTGCAGTGGTGATTGTCTTTGTAGTGGTTATAGGCAGCTCATCTTGATTAGGTGGAAGGTTTGTGGAATCTGGTTTTGTGTTTCTATCTTTGTTGAATGTGGACTGGTTGATGTTTTCAATTGGTGGTGATGTAGCAACTGTGTTTTCTTTGGTTGAATGTAGTTGTGGTGCAGTGGTGATAGTTGTTTCTGTTATGTCGGCGGCCAGCAAATCATCGTCTGTAATGTCATGCTTTTGTTTGGAGAACATTTCGTCCTGAAGTTTTCTTCTTTTTTCTCTTAGAATTTCTTCGTTTTCTTGATCAATCAAATCTCTGGTTATAAAGCTGCGTCTGTGTTGTGAAATTATGTCTTGCTGAAGTTTGTTCATTTTTTCCTTTTGAATTTCTTCTTTTAATTCTTTCTCTGCTTCGGCATCATCATTGATTTTCTTTAACACGTTTCTTCTTAGCTCGTCCATTCTGTGGAATTCCTCTTTTGTCTTGTTTCTGTTTCTTTTAGCCATTGCAATCTTTCTTGAAAGGTGTTCTCGTTCTTTTTCCAATCTTTTTTTGTCTTCTTCCAGTTCTTCTATCTGTTTGTCAAGGCCCTTCCATTCATCAAGTAATTGTTGAGATTGCAAAGAAAGCTTGAGGTATTGTTGGTTGTCTGCCATCTGGAAAAAGTATGTGTTATATAATTAAATTGGATCAAAGTTGGATCTTAATTTTCAAAGGGATTTTTTTCCACATAAATTCTTTAAGAAATAGGTTTTGTACCAGTATGCATGTTGGAAATTACAGTGCTTAGTAAAACATATAGAATCAGCACTACTAATTAAGAAATTAAAAGAGTGAGGAATGGCATTACCTTTTAAAACATTGTTAGGCTGTCGTATAATGACTAAGTTATTGCGTTGTATGCAATGCATAAACATTGGGCGCTACCCCATTATTTTTGCCTTTTGTCTTCTTTGTTTTGGTTTGTGATGGATGGGAGATATGCTTCATTTTATGTAAATAACGGGATAAGAGGGAACTCTTTCAGCAAAAGTTGTATAGATTGGGTTCTACTTGTAATCAGTAGTTGATTTTTTAGTCCAAGCTGCACACCTATAAGTTCTACACTTTCAACATTATAAAGAACATTCCTTTGTCTATGAGGAGATTTCCCATATTTATTGCTTACAACTTGGAAAGTGTAGAATCCATAGGTACACAGCATAGAGTAGGGAAGCAGTAATCAATGTCCAGTAGAATCCTATACCTGGCATCAGAATTTAATCACCCCTTGAAGAGTTTACTCTCATCGCTTTGTTTAAAAAAAAACGAAGCATATCTCCCATGCATTGCATCATCAAAATGCACAGAGAGAAGGCATGGGATGATGGGGTCGCTAATGTAAACTATAAGATATAGCCGATTGACCGCATCTGAGCGATTAGTTGATACACAGAAAAACATCTTGGACTGATAATGACTCTTTGTTGCTGCTTGCTGCACTCAAATGGTTCAAACAGGAGAGCTTGGTCATACAAACTGACAGACGGATGGACACATGGACGGGCGGATGGATGCTACCAAGTGCATTATCTCCCTGCTTTAAGGTCTATAATCATTGCATAAAAAGATCTTCATTGCATTTTAAGATCTTATTATGATTCATAGGGAAATGTGGACTACAGCCATATTAAGGTAATAATGCATTTTTGAACAATATTGCAATGGAAATTTAATAATCAAGATAAACGGTGTTAATTTTGATGGAAAGTTGGTAATAAAGTTAGTAAATAAAAGTAAAAAGGTTAGATAATAAATCATATTTGTGGTTCATTAAATGGCTTAGAGAGAAAATGGCATGATGGTTATTGTTACAATAATTTTGATTTGTTTCCCACTGTGTTACCTATAGCTCACTTGATTGTGAAACCTAAAAAATGGATGGTTTTCTCTCTAAGTCATTTGATAAGTCATACAATGATTTTTCATAAAAGTATTTGTAACTTTGTACTGAGAAAGGCAACTTCCTACAGCTGACTATTCTGCAGTATGTTTAAGTGGGATTATATTGTACTGAGAAAGGTAACTCAATACAGCTAACTTTTCTGCAGTACATGCCAAAATGGTTAGCTCATTTGATTGTGAAACCTAAAAAATGGATGGTTTTCTCTCTAAGTCATTTGATAAGTCATACAATGATTTTTCATAAAAGTATTTGTAAGTTTGTACTGAGAAAGGCAACTTCCTACAGCTGACTATTCTGCAGTACGTTAAAGTGGGATTATATTGTACTGAGAGAGGTAACTTCATACAGCTAACTATTCTGCAGTACATGCATATTGAAATATGAAATGGTTTGTATAATTTATGCATCAAGAGAGGTGATTCTCTAGGGGTAAATATTCTGTTGGGCATGAAGTGGGATTAAAAGTTTTTCCTTTATGCTGAAAAGGGTAACTTTTTAGAGTTAACTCTTTTGCAGTGTGTGTACATTGAAATATAAAATTGCTTGACATGGCTTGTGTTATCTGTAAGGCATGTTGATACAAAGTCAATGAACCTTGATCTATTACACTTGTATAATTAATGTACCAAGAAAGGTAACTTCCTAGAGCTAACTGTTCTGCAGTACATAACACGGGGATATATACTAGTTGTATGATAGAGCAAGTTTAGGAGTGTAATGTATAAACATGATAAATGCTAAATTTTGGGCATGTTCAAGAATTGAATATATTCAATGTACGATGGGAAAACTTATAATCTATCAATACTACTTTCTAGGTCTGTCCAAGAGTTGAGTACCAATGTACCAAGACAGGTAACTACCTAGAGCTAGCTAATCTGTAGTACATTAAACTGGCATCATGTACTAGTAGTATGTATTACGAAGCAAAACCTATAATCTCTAAATGTTACATTGTGCACATGTCCAAGAGCTATTGTGTGTATTTAATGTACCAAGAAAGGTAACTACCTAGAGCTAACTATTCTGTAGTACATTAAAATGGGTTTGATGTAGTTGTTCCATAATGTCGATATTTGGTGTCATTGCCCTGTAATTCTATAGATACTGTCATTTTTCACATTGACTATTCTGAAAGCCACATTAATTTATTTAATGTACCAAGAAAGGTAACTACCTACAGCTAACTATTCTGCAGTACATTAAATCTATATTTTATAAAATTTGACAGTGTTTTGGTGCAGTTGTTCCATGATGTTGTAGATACTTTGATTTTTTAGATTGGCAATTCTGAGAGCTACATTCAGAACATGTCCTGGAGTGGAATATGAAATGTCGGACCCTGGTACTGGGAAGTAGGGTGCATCAGTTTCAGCCATCATAACATCTGTGTGAAGTTTAGCCACCATGGAACTATTCACTGTCCTTGTGAAGGGACCTTTGTGTTTTGATTCTTTATCTGTGTATGAAATGAGGTTTGGAAAACTGTACTTGACATTTGTGAAGTGGCTCCACATGTTGATGTCATCATGCGTGCCAGTAAAGCAATGACGGTGAATTGGGTGGTTATGTGGCAGGTATTGTTGTGCCAAGTTGAATGCTTTACGTTCCATATCATGACAATGTTCCATGTCGCGACAATGTATAACGATAGGTTTATCTAATCGATATGCAATTTGTAGTTGTTCACTATATGCAGATTCTTGGTGTGTGTACAGATGTGTGCTGTCTAGGCCGCATTCGCCAACTGCTAATATTTTTGAATTAGAAGTAAGGTGGTGAATGAGAAGATTCCTGTTTGTTGAAAACTTCTTAGCATGTGATGGGTGAATTCCTATTGTTCCATAAATATGATCATGGGCAAGAAAATAGTCCAGGTGAGTAAACGGAGGGTCCACAAAATTAGACACTACTGAGGACAAATGCTGGGGGTAGTCATAGTCGACATGATTTACTTGATGTTTATTGAGCAGTCTATCCAGATGACAGTGACTGTCTATACATTTGGCTTTCTGTTTTAAGTGTAGTTTTCCACATTGGCGGTCACAGTCTTTCTTGTATAAATAGTTGTCACAAATTCCAGGGATATTCATCTTCTGTGACTTAAAAGAAAAATATAATAAGGGATGTGATCACAATTTCACCATGTTTTTTCTCAACCTTAATGTTTAAGTATGGGGTTGTGGGGTTTTGGCCATTTTAAGATAGAAAAACATGAAGAACAATTTGAATACAATTTTTCGTGGAACTTAGTTTTCTCATTTACAATGGAAGAGGGGTTCGGGGGGTCTGTGCTATTCTTAAAAATTAAGGGTGAAAAAACATTGTGAATTTGTGATTCAATCCCTAAATCAAAAGATAAATGCCTGGGAAAATCAAGCAAAGAGATATCGAATAGTTAATTAATTCATATAGTAAAATTCAATTGGGCTTAATATAATATTTAATAGCTGGGAATTATAAATTATTGGATATGATAAAAATGTTGGGAAATATAAACAAAAGTTATTATATCAAAATTTATTGAAAGGTGATCGATTGTATCCTCATTATTACCTGCATACGCCCACTGATTATAGACACAGATAAACCTGTTAAAGTGGCAATGATTGTTATTGCTCTTTATTACACTTGGTAAAGTTAAGGCTCTAATATTGACCAATTTGCACTAGTTTTGGGGGACGGATGGACAGATGGACGGATGCTACTAAGTACATTATCTCCACACTTTGCGATCGATTAAAATTCAATTAAATATTTAATTTATTCATACAGAAAAACTCAATTTGGCTCAATATTAAATGTTAGTATACAAATACATGTATTCATAACAAAACTCAAAATCTATTTTAATGTTTTATTTATTCAAAGATTAAAATTGAATTGGGCAAAATATTAGTTGCTAGGAATAATCAGGAAAAATTATTGGGCATTATAAAAATGCATTAATCAATAAAAGTAAAATTGAGAATGGGAGATATTTTAAAGGTATGTTATCAACTATAGTTAAAGTGGGAAATATATTTAGTGATATATGAAAAAATAATCTATTAGAGTATAATACTTGAATTGGTTAATTGGCAATTGATACATATTAAGTACTATTCAAAATCATATTGTAACTTGGCAAACATGTTAACAAAAGCATAATTATTATTATGGTGATAGTTGGCAAATTTTTTTAGTAAAGTATGAAAAGAGAAATTGTTACAATTAATAAATACAATTGGTAAAATGATTATGAATTTATATTGGGTAACATTACAAAAGAAATGGTTTTGTCTTACTATAGGATGTCAGTGTTGCAGTGATAGTAGTTCTGTGTGTGGAGTATATTTGTGAACAAATTCTGAAGTTGGCTTGATACTTGTGTAGTGGTTTATGCCATTGTAAAATATGCAGAGGGGGCCACTATTATTGTAGTCTGCTTTCTGTAATTGTAGAGGTGCTCTGTAGAGTAGATGGTTTCCTAATGAATGTTTTCTTGTTTGAAATAGGCGTTGGAGTTCTTGTGGGTCTTGAATGTTTTGATTAAATATGCTGTAACAGTAGATGTCACGTTGCAATGCAATGGCTAGTGTGAGTAAGTGATACTCGTTTCCCCATTTTTTCCAAAGTCGTGCTGTCTGTAAAAGATCTTCATAGAAAGACTTCATTGTTATTTTGCGTCGTTTGTGTGGTTTATCCATACGAATTATGTCCATCACAATTTTTTTCTGTGTGATAAGGACATATACTGAGAGAATTTTCAAGTGTTTTGTTAAAGTTATATCACCATACAGTGAGATGCTGACTGCATGAAATGTACAATTTCCATCTGGGGGTGTATCTACTGCTACATAGTCACATTTCATTGCATCAGGAATTGTTATGTTTTGTGCTGGTTGGTCGAAAACAGGATTGAAGACTGCTGGTGGTTTGTTTTGAAAGATACTCATCTTTTCTATGGTTGGCTTGTACTGGTTGCAAAGTTTTTCAATGTTTGAGATATTGAGGGGAGGTTCAAATAGTTGCCATTTTAGATGATCTGTTGCAATTGTAGTCATTTGAGCCAATATCTCTGTGATTGCTTCCTTTGAAATATTACCTGTTGGTAAGGTAATCTCTAACTCTCTTGCTGGTGCAGCTAGTTGAAGCCTTTCATTGTTTTGAATGGTTGTTGAGTCAGCTTGATGTAGCACAGTTGATGCAGCAGGGCAATCATTTAATGACTGAGTGTCATGATTTGTTTTCTGTTTCTTACAAATTGAAGACATTTGATTTGTTGTTAATGCATCTTTCATCATTTGTCTCACTAGGGGATCTACTTTGAAAGCCTTTACGTCAAGTTTCTTTATGTGTAAGTGTTTCAACTCCTTTACTCTAGATAGTGCTGTATATGCTTGGCCACAGGCGAAAATATTTTCATCCAGGTAAGCATGGAGTATGCTAACAGTGAATCCCTGGCCTCTATGAATAGTGCTTACCCAGGAGAGAATGATGGGGTATTGAATCCTCATGTAATCTTTGTTGTTAGCTTGAAGGGTTACTTTTTGTTTCACTCTTGTAACAGGTATGAGTTGTTGTGTTTCTTCATCTTCAACTATCAATACTTTGGGATGTACACTTCTAAGATATCCTCTAGATCCATTGACCACTCCATGTTGGACGTCTAGATTGCGAGTAATGCATACTTTGGCACCAATCCTAACATTTATTAGTGATGGCATTACTCCTTGGATTTGATCTATTTGATCAGATTCGTCCCATGATATGCGATTACCTGCATCATCATAATCTCTGGCTTTTAAAGTATGGAGTGGTTTCTGTTTCAGTGTCTTTTCTTGAATATCAATGTTTGCTGCGTTTCTTTGGTCATGCTTGGAACACATAGCCATTACACCAGGGGATGTGAAGTCCAAACATTCTTCTTCTATTTTGTGTCCTTTTCCACACTCTCTTGTTTTAAGCACTGCTATGTCTTCCTCTGTTTGCTCTCCCACTCGGAATCTGTCAAGCATCTCTCTGAATGTTGGATCTTTTTGTCTGCAATTTGTTTTCATAAAGAATGGAGTGAAAAAGGGCCAAAGTTTGCTGGAGTATACCTGTCTTGGAGTTGTGGTAGTTTCTACACTTGGTATTTGATATGGATCACCAAAAAGGAATACGTTTTTCCCACCAAATAATTTGTTGGATGGTTTTTCACAGCATTCTGAACATATTTCCTCTGCTTTTTCCAAAAGTTCTGCTGACATGAGAGATGTTTCATCTATGATCAGAGTATTTACTGCTGCTATTCTCCTCCAATTTTGGTCTTTATATGTCATGGAACATTTGAGTTCACCATCCACAGCTAAGAATGAGTGGAGTGTTTGGCCTCCTATCAATTTGGCTGCTGTTCCAGATGTTCCTGTTACTGCAACAGTTTCACCGGAAAGTTCTAGAAACTGCTTTACTGTATGGAGTAAATAGGATTTGCCAGTGCCTCCAGGTCCAGTGCAGAATGTTAACTTCTGTTTGTCCATGTTGGACTCTACAAAAGTAAAGAAGTGCTTTTGCTCAGGAGTGAAACTTTTCATTCTTTCAGACACATCAATTGTTTCTGCCATTATCATGTCTCGATTGTAATGGAGAAGTTTCCTTACTTGATTGTCTGCATGTTCATGTGAGATGTCTGCAACTGGTATTGTGTCATATTCCTGAAAATCCTCTGAATCGATGATTATGTCGCCATAGTCAAGATTGTTGACTTTGTTCTGAATTTCTGACAATGGAGCCATCTCTGCTATTAGCATTTTTCTTGCCGTTTGTGCAATCTGAGCAGGATCAAATTTTCTTCGTTTCATTTCTGCAAATGAAACATCTAGATCATCGTGTTCATCGAATATACCTTGTATGAAGCATTGTTCTTTGTACGTTTTGGAAACATTTTCTGGAGATATCAGCTTTGTGTCATCTCTGAAAGGGATGTTCCATAGCAGTTGCTGATAGTAGAAGCGTTCTCCATCAAGAGCAGTGAGGAAATGTGTGCGAGGTATAAGTGCCTTGTTTTTCTTGTAGACAAACATATTGTCTTGTGTTGGAAGGCAGTTATTCTCTGCATACTTTGGGATCTTATTTGGTGCTGCATGTGAGTATTCTGTAAGGTACACAGGTAAAGACATGTCATCAAAGGGAGGTATAACAGGTCTGAACATATAGTGTTCTCTTGCTGAAGGCTCAAACAACTCTTCTGCATCATCTTCTTGGTTGTGCACATCAGATGAAGGTTTCATTACTCTAACACGGTCATTTGGAAGGTTGGTGTCAATGTATATGACAGACATGTTAGATTTGACAATAGGGTGAGAATTTAAGATTCCACATGCTTCTGGTGATCCAATTACCCTTGACTCAATGTACTTTTTGACTTGATTGTCTTCAACTATTGCTAAGCCAAAGGTGGGTTCTTCTTTTGCAGCATATTTGACAAGGTACCTCTCGAGACCATTTTCTGTGACTTTGAGGACACAGATGTGAGCATTCCAAACATCTAGAAGGTATGGATTGTAAGGTACTACACGCTGGTCTTCAGGATGCCTTCTGATGTATTCAAATCGGGTGCCATCGTCTGAGTAACCTTCTTCAGTTCTGAGTGGAGCAGGGAAGCCATTTTTACATTCAGCAATGACTTGGCCTTTGTTATTTCTGTAACATTTCATTGGTCTGCAATGGTGCATCTGGAATTTTAATACTTTTTCTCTCAGAGCTTTACTGGCCTCATCATTGCCTCTAGGGAGTTCTGCTACTATGGCATCGTTTTTCATTGTTCCTGGTTTCAGCCACAGCATCTCGTGTATATGGAGAGCTCCTCTATTTTGACTCTCTACACGGTACCACCAATATTCTACATCTCCGAAGACTGATTTTTTACCATGTATGACATCATAACAGGCATCAAATCTCTTGAAAAAGTATTCAGACACATCTTGAGCATTCATGACTGGAGATGAGTTTTCATATTGAGACAATATTTTGATAAGCTCTGGCCATGAGTCATTTGCTGTTATTGTGAGAAATATATCAGCTGCACCACGGTGACTTACTATTGCAACTAACTGCAACCATTTCTTTTTCATATATGGTTTGCTCCCAATGATGTTTGCTGGGAGGACATTTCCATATTTGTAATAGCTACCTTGGTCATCTTTGATGTTTCCAGCTGTAATAGGTTTCTCTCTATTTTTATTTGTGGCTAGTACTTTATTCACATAAGTGATCCGTGCCTTTGCTGAACGATCGAATGCCCAGAATGGATAATATCTGTCCTTTCTCCATCTGGAATCTGCATGGTTCAATCTGATTTTGTGGTATGCTCCCAATGAAATACCATTCTGTTTTGATGCTGCCCAAGATCCTGAACCAAATGGGAATAAATGTGTAAAAATTTTGGCCTCTAAATGTTCATCATCAAATCTAATTGGTTGTACTTTAGGGATATCAGGTTGATTTTTCAAAATATTTTCTCCAATTGTTATTTCCTCTAAAGCAGTTGGCACTTTTGGTTGGTTAAAAGCTGATGATGGGAAAACTAATCCTTCCATTTTTGAAACTGCTGAAGCAGGGAGTTGACCACCATGTACTATTTCCATGTCTGGTGTCCAAACTGGAAGAGCTGGATATGCACATGATGATGACATGGGTATTAAATGGGAGCGAACTGTTTCCCCTTGCGGAATGTAATCCTTATAAAGGAAATTGTGTTTTCTCAACCAAGTCATTGCTTTTGCTACATTCTTTATAGTTGTTGGGAGTTCCCCAGTTTCGTCAGGTTTCATAAATCCAACCAATCCTTTGAATAAATCTTTGTTTGGTTGCATGGTAATATCTCCTTTAGAGTGGAGATAACTGTAGCCTAGAGGTCTGAATGTATTGCAATATATTGATGCAATGGATAGTTTCCTATATTCTGTGTATGATGTCAATGTTGCAATACACTCGGGTATTGGGCCAAAGTCATCAAATATATGTGGGGATTTGGCCTTTTTGTAATTTCCTGAGCATGTTAAACACGCTGATGTCATAATCACTTGTTTGTGTGCTTTTTGTTGTGACTTTTCAGCAATTTGGACATAGCTGTTTTGTGGCATACATAATCTAGCTCTTTGTTTGTCATGAGGAATGTCTTGAATCCAATGTTCATTTGCTGGGTATAAAACTTTAGCACAAATACAACATGCTGAAGATGGCAAAACTGTTGCTATCTTTTGTTTGATTGTGCTTGCATCATTGAGTCTATCTGGGTGCAGTTGAAAAGTTGGAACATTGTCATCATTGGTTACATCAGTTTCTTTTATACGTAAACTGTATGAATGTTCTTTTTTTATTGATGTTATTATACTGGCAGAGAGAAGAGGTTGCTGAATACACAGTGTTGAATACGGCTGTGGATGTATTGGAGGTACTATGTTTTCTCTTATATTTTTGTTGACAGTATGTTGGTTCAGGAATTTGTCGTATCCTTTTGACAATTTCGAATAGTTATGATCTGTAGTAATTGTTCGTGAAAGGAAGTCTTGACGGAATGCATAGGTGTGATCTTGCTCCATATTTCCAAAATGGTTATGGATTGTGATTAAGATGAAAGGATTTGGAATGAGCTTAGTCCTAGGTTGGTGAAAACATGTAAACAGTAATTTCAATGAATAGAAAACAGCAATTTAAAAAGTGTCACATATCATGCTGGGAGTTAAGCTGAAATGAAATGGTTAAGTTGTGATAAAGAAATATTCCCTTTGAATTAATCCATTAAATTTTAAGTTTGAATGCAAAAAATGATAAGAAAAATAATGGTAATATAAAAGGCAACTAAAACTAATCATAGACATACACTCCCAATCACTTTATAGTGGCAGCAGCATTATAGCACATATCAACATGGAATCCCATTTAGGCATTACTGTACTTGATCACTCTGTATAGTGGCAGCAGCATTATAACACACATCAACATGGAATGTCATTTATAGATTCATAATCTCGTGTCTTCAGGTCCAGACCATGCCGTGCATTATAACCCACTAAGATGAGTCAACCAATATATCAAATCAGTTACACTGTACTTGATCACTCTGTATAGTGGCAGCAGCATTATAACACACATCAACACGGAATGTCATTTATAGATTCATAATCTCGTGTATTCAGGTCCAGACCATGCCGTGCATTATAACCCACTAAGATGAGTCAACCAATATAACGGATCAGTAGATGAAGAATAAAAAACTGAATTAATCGATCACTCAATAGCAGCACTTATAGCTACACAAACGTGGAATCTCATTTAGACATCAGCCATTTCGCTTCAGTGACCCATGAGGTAGACCAAGCTGTGCACTATAACCCACTAAGATGAGTCAACCAAGTAATTGATCACTCAATAGCAGCACTTATAGCTACACCAACATGGAATCTCATTTGTACATCAGCCATTTTGCTTCAGTTACCCATGAGGTAGACCAAGCAGTGTACTATAACCCACTAAGATGAGTCAACCAATATTTGAGATTAGCTTATCGATATTTATCAATAAGCTGGTACTGGCATTGATTGCTCTGCCAAAATAAATAAGTGGATAGTTAAATCTAGGTCATTGTTTGCATGCAATATTTAAAATTATAATGGATTATCAACACCATATGATAAGCAAAATAGTGTTAACATTTTTGTCTAAGGGCTGTTCTAGAAAAAGACCTAAAATTGGGGGGAGGGGTTTCCTGAATGTTGTATCAATATTAATGAAAACGTGGCAAATGTAGAGGGGTATCTTCTACATGGTAAGAGTAATGAAGCAACTTGATGTTGACGTGAGCCGATTTGCCAATATCATGACCTTTATGCCGGGGTTATTATTAAACTCAGTTCATGTTTGACCTTGACTCATATGACCTTTAACCTTGGCCCATGATGTAAGGTGGCCAACTGGGACCTGAAGTAATGTTTTTTTGACATCATGACCTTGACCTTTGACCTATGACCTTGATCATGTAGGTCAATTTTTGGGTCATCCACATGTATGTGTTGACTAAATTTCATGACCCCAAGTGGAACGGTTGCCGACTTAAGAATTTTTTTCTAGTGGCTGGGCACAGGTGTGCTCAAAAAGTAATGGATTATTGCCATATGGTAAACAAAATGGTATAAGGATTTGTGCCTAAGAGATGTTCTAGAAAAGGACCTAAATCTGTGGGGTAGTATAAGGGGTCGACCATTAATCATCTGGGGGGGGCGTGGTGCGGATTTTCGCGAACGAAATTTTTTTTTTTCGGCGACCCTCCGATCGAAAATTTTTTTTTTTGGCGACCCTCCGAACGGAATTTTTATTTTTTTGCCAAAATTGACCGAAGAATTTTTTTTTTTTTTAATAACATGGTTTTACAGGAAAAACGCAAAAAAAAATTTTTTTTTACAGTTAAATTGACCGATCGAAATTTTTTTTTTTCGGAGGCCCCTTTGACGGAATTTTTTTTTTTCGGAG